>WNFZ01001342.1_pt1 | contig 37119 bp, 41 predicted proteins | sample 5400081 | NCBI WGS metagenome assembly WNFZ01 (sample SAMN13153365, study PRJNA577476) | soil metagenome | isolation source: 80 cm soil or saprolite under grassland replicate 1 | place: USA:California | collected 2016-06-15 | reverse complement strand
GAAGGTCCAGAACGCAGTAAAGCACCGCGTCGCGGCGATGGGGACACCGGCGCCTCTGCAGGTGCGTTAGCTTCCAACCCTCTCCCGTGGAGAAACTGACGATGGACGTGTCGCTCTATGGGTACGTTTTACGGCAACCAAACGACGCGAAAGGGGCGCCGCTCACCGGGTGCTGATCGAGCCCTCGCTCGACGATCCATCATCGCTCGGGCGCCTAACCCGCGCGCTGCAGATGGAAAGTTATCCGAAGTTTCATAAATGAAGTCGGGGTCTCGATCGTGCGCATTGGCTGCCGCGAGTTCAAGTGCATTGGGGATAAGCCGCCGCAAGATCACCCACACATCTACCTCAATATGGGCGATGCCAGTGAGATCGGCTGCCCCTATTGCTCTGATGCTCCAAAACGCCAGACCCCCTGTCATTCTGAATGACTGGCTAACCCATTGATGACATTATCGCCGAATTTCGCTCTTTTTTCAGAACAAGCGTTGAAAGTTCAGATGAAATAGGTGGATTTTGATTCCGCCATTCGGAGGTTCGAGTCCTCCCGCCCCAGCCAACGTATAAGCTATTGATACCGTGGTTGTTTTTGCTCTTTTGGCGGCGTCGATTTTGTCCCCATTTTGCGGCTGTTCTTGACGCGCACGCGAGTCCAATTTGCGGCAGAGACGAAGTGCGCGCGGTACCTCGGCGCAAGCGACGACGAAATCTCTCGGCGGGCATTTCGTGGTTGACTTTTTTGTTGCGGTCGAGTGAGCAACGAAACGCGTCCAAAAGAGAGATTGTGCAGATGAGCGCGCGTGAATCGTCCTTGGCCGCGCCAGATTTTTCAGAATCCGAGCAGCGTGCGTTGCTCAGTCCAATCGGCGGGGAGCCGCGAGGCCTTGCGCATTAACGTTTTGGCGTTGAGTTGTTGCGGTTGGCGACCATTGACAATTGCGGTGGTGATGTCGGGTGCCAGCCAGGGCAACCGCAGGAGCATATAAATGTAGGCGGCGGTCACACGCTCCTCGCGCGATGTCGTGTACGGTCAGGTCGGTATTTTGATTCAGGCGTCCCTGGATATCGTGCGCGCGAGCAATAACCCTGAGCAGGCTCGGATCGGCCGCGGTTTGGTCATCCGCGCCCTCGACCAGCATTCGCATTTCGCGGCCAACTCGTTTGAGGCGTGCTGGCACTCTCAAGGTCATGACATCAGGGGACGCAGGATCTGACCTTTGATGCTGTGCCGCGAGGTCGATCGATTGGCCCGCAAGCAACTCCGCAACACGGCTTCGGCAAAGCGCGATTTCAATTCGATCGGAATAGATCGTCACTCGGCACAGCAGTGCCATCAGCGTCGCTTTGGCCTTGTCCGGCGTCTCCGTACCAAGTTCTTCCGCGATTTGGCGGCCACGCTTGATTAGTTGGCTTTGTCCCAAGCCATTCGACGGGTCATTGTCTACGGCATCGAGCAGCGCTGCGGGATCGGCAAAAAAGTCGCGAAGCCTGCTGATCACCAATCCTTCGAGATCGCCGGCCGGTAGGCGCCACCCGCCTGCACGGTTCCCTTTTGCTTCTCTCACAAGAGATGAAGAGACATAGTATCGATAGCGCGTTCCCTTCTTGATCGCGTAGGTTGGCGTCAGGCGCTCGCCGGTCGCATCAAACACGAAGCCGCCCAGGAGACTTGGGTACTTTGTGCGTACGCCGGTTGCCCGCTCGACACGGTTTTGGGCGAGAACCGCCTGGACCTCGTCCCACAATGGCTGGTCGATGATGGCGGGGTGCTCGCCTGGATATGACTTGCCCTTGTGGGTGATCTCGCCTCGGTAAATGCGGTTTTGCAGCATCAGGTAGAGCGCGCCGCGGGCTATCTTTTGACCACCATACGTGGTGCCGTCGGGCCGAACCCGTTGTTTACTCCTGATCCCCGCACCCCCAAGTTCATCGTGTAGATGGCGAACCGATTTGAGCACGAGAAAGCGACAGTAGATATCGACGACAGTGCGGGCTTCGCCTTTGTTGACCACCAACTTGCGATCTTTCACGTCGTATCCCAGCGGTAGCATGCCGCCCATCCACATGCCCTTCTTTTTCGAGGCGGCGATCTTATCACGCACGCGCTCGCCAATGACCTCGCGCTCAAATTGGGCGAAGGACAGCAGCACGTTGAGCGTGAGCCGTCCCATGCTGGTCGTGGTGTTGAATTGCTGCGTGATCGACACGAACGACACGCCGCGACGGTCGAAAACCTCCACGAGTTTGGCGAAATCGGAGAGCGCTCGCGTCAATCGGTCGACCTTGTAGACGACGACTACATCGACCCGGCTTGCCTCGATGTCGGCCAGCAGGCGCTTCAGCGCCGGCCGCTCCATCGTACCGCCCGAATATCCACCATCATCATACTGGGCTGGCAAGACCGTCCAGCCCTCGTGTTTCTGTGACAGGATATAGGCCATGCAGGCTTCACGCTGGGCGTCGAGTGAGTTGAACGCTTGTTCCAAGCCCTCGTCGGACGATTTTCTCGTGTAAATCGCGCAACGGACCCTTTTGGCGGGGCGTCGCGGTGTCCCTTCTGAGTTAGGCATTACGCTCCCCATCGACCGAACGTTTCGCCCATGCCGCGGTTAGCCCAAAGAAGCGCGGCCCCGACCAGTGGCCTCCGGTGATCTTGTTGGCAATCTTGGTCAACGACGGATAACTTGTACCGGCGTACTCAAACCCATCCTCTGTCACCGTGACCGTGTGAGTGCGGCCGCGCCATTCGCGAATTAGACGCGCGCCGGGCTTCAGGCTGAGGCTTGGTGTTGCGCCAACTCGACCCGTGGTACGCAATGCCTTTGCTATTGTTTGCAGCTTGCGACGCGTTGCCTTTCCGAGACTGCCCTGTTCTATTTCCAGAAGCCTGTATCCGAGTCCAAGGATAAGGAGATCGCGACTGATCCTCGGCGCATCACTGTGGTACAGCCGTCGCCATTCGAGACGCAGTTCCTCAAGCCCGAGCGAATGGATGCGATCGAGCTTGCGCTCGATCGCCCGTGTATTCACGTCGGCCATGGCTAGGCGGCCGGTGGCGCCGGAATGCTTGGATTCGGCTTTGATTTGGTCGGCTTTTCGGCGGCCACACGGTATATGCGTTCGCCGTCGGTCTTCTCCGACGTCAGCGTCAAGCCGAGCTTCTTACGCACGACGCCGGCGAAGAAACCGCGCACCGAGTGTTGCTGCCATCCGGTTGCCTTCATGATCGCGGCGATCGTTGTTCCCTTGGGCTGTTTGAGCAGCCCGAGAACCGTCTCCTGTTTGGTTCCGCCGCGGCTAGAACCCGAGGCAACCTTTCCATTCTTTGCAGGTTTCTTCGCGCGTTTGACTGGCGCGACCTTCCTCTTGCTGGGTGTGTTGCGGTGCGACATCTTTCAGATCCTTTCGGTTGCGACGGCACACGCGCGCCGTCACCACCGAAGCCCCACAGTGGCAGTATCGCCAGCGGGGCGGGATCCAAGACGAGGCAAAAAGGGCCGCATCAACCGACGACACTGACGCTCTGTTTGCAGCGGAAGTCCAGTCGTTTCTGCAAGGAATGTCGGCTTCTGTTGATCGAGAGCCCGACGTCGATTCTAACGATTTCAAAGGGGCTATGGTCCGCGGCCGCCACTCTTTGATTTTTTTGATTAAATCAAAAGGCGAGCGAGCTCCTGGTCCCAGCTGTGGGTAAGTCGGCTTAGTGAGAGTACCCGGACAGTCGGTGCTGCAATTGATTTAGAACGAGTTCGCGATGCTTTTGGAACGCGCGCAGGCTCGCGTCAAATGCGTCGAGCATTGAGTTCACCAATTCCGAGGGCTGGCCCGTCTTGAGTGCGTGCTCGACCCTTAGGCGCTGGCGCCTTATGTGAGACTTCACTTCAGCGATGTGCCAGTCGGCTTGGGCGAGATGCTCAAGTTCTTGAGTGCGACTTATTGGTTGCGCCACAGAAGCAGGACTTAGCCGGGACTCTGAATCAGATGCAATACTTGGACTATCGGTAGTGTTCAGGACGCCGGTTCTCATTTGTAGTTTCCCCCTTTTTCGCCGCCTCCTCCATCTGGACAGCGCACGCCATTACCGTGGCCGAAAGACGACGGCAGCATGGTCCGAAAACGGCAACCGACGGACCTGAGGGCGACCGGAACCCGCTACTTAAGGAGAGCTCGCGGCGCGTCTTCGGGATGACGGATTGTCATTTCCGATAGAATAGATGGGAAATTGATGACTGCGTCCAGATTAACAGCGCCAGCACATCCTAATCGCAGCGGGTTAGCGTCGCCTCGGGACAACGGTTGGAGGATTGAGAAAGGGAGACCAAAACAGCGGAGACTTCATCGACTTGCAGGGTCATGAACAGAATGCCTAGGCCCAGCGTTATATGGTGGGGATAGATGAATAGAGGAGGACAAGCAATGAAGATCAGCAGCGTCATGAGCAGAGACGTGCAGCTTATCAAACCAGACGACACCATTCGCAGTGCGGCGGCTTTGATGAAGAAGATCGATGCTGGCCTATTGCCGGTGACTGAGAATGATAAACTCGTCGGCATGATCACTGATCGCGACATTGCGATCCGGGGCGTGGCCGAGGGCAAGGGGCCTGACGCGAAGGTTCGTGACGCAATGAGTCCCGAGGTCAAGTATTGCTTCGAGGACGAGGATGTTACCCACGTTGCAGAGAACATGGCAGAACTTCAAGTCAGGCGTCTGCCAGTCATGAACCGCGACAAGCGCCTCGTCGGTATTGTCTCGCTCGCCGATCTTGCGACCGAAGGTTCAGTGGCGAAAACAGCAAAGGCGCTTCACGGCATTTCGCAACCGGGCGGCCAACACAACCAGAGTGCTTGACAACCACATGATTTCTCGGGGAGCCTCGACGAACGACACTCTCCCTGCCTCTTGGCTCCCGTCCGGCTAGCAAACGTAAACTAAGGCCTGCGGGTGCAGGCGCTCGACGCCTGAGCACGAAGCACCCACCTCTGCTCAGAACGTCCCGCGCGTAGCAGCAAGGCGCGGGCCCGGCGTCGCACTAGGCCCCGCGAACTGAGGCGGTGCCCCGATCAAGCGATTTGGCGAACACGAAAGCCCAACGCCTGCAGCGCTCGCGCACACAATTCATCGGGATTGCGCTCGCCCTTGCGAGCCACTTCGATGATCCGCTTGGCGATGATTTGCTTGATTAGATCGGGTTGCCCATTTGTCATGAAGGGAATGGCACGCGCGATCAAACGCTTCGCCCATCGCTTGGGTTGCATCGTCATCGAACGCCGGCGCATCTTCTGGGTTGCGCCGACCATCCCCGATGGCCCCCAAACGAAGGGATGATTCAAACATCGCGCCATCCGTAGGTCATGTCCGCTTTGCCCCCCGAAAGCAGACATTGCTCAGCGCCATTGCCATGTCCGCTTAGTGCCAAAAGGCGACGTATGCACCGCAGCAAAGAACGTCGCTATTCGATCACCTTGTCGGCGCGGGCGAGTAGCCAAACGAAACGTAGACCTCACTTAAGGCTTGGCACGGCGTGAAACCGTCGGCATTCCCACACGATCGACCGTGGCGCCTAGCCGCAGAATTGGACGATGCGCTCCAAAAATGATCTCGACTTAAAGAATAGTTAATCTTTGAGCCGGAGGCTCCGCAGCGAAGTCAATGCTGGGCAGGCGGTGGAATGAAGGCGCGAAAGCTAGCGACCATCTGTGCTCTGCTTGCCGCTATGTCGAACCTGATTGGCTGTGAGAGTTCGCGGAGTTCGCGGAGTCCGGACGCTCAATTCCAGAAACAGGTCATGCGAGCGCAGGAATGTCGCCAGTTGCAGGACAAGCTTGTCGGAGGCGAGCCGCTGACGCCTGAGCGCGGTGAGGAGATAGCCGAGACCTTGGATCGAGCCGGATGTACCATGCGGCTTCCCGTCCGCTGACGCCGGTTCCCCCGCGCTTTCCCGCTCAAAGATGACTCCGCAAGCGTCTTCGAGACAAGGCGGGATTTGGGAAGAACATGGGAAGACCTCGCACTGGAAGCCCGGCGAACTCAGACTTTCCTGATGATGCGATTTGGCAGCAAGTTGCCGATGAGGCGAGCGTGCCAAGCGGAAACGTGCCGCAGCTTCGATTGCAGGTCCGCCAACCATTGAAATTTACTGGCGGCTGCATGAGCGCAGAGCCGACCTCGCGACGGTGGGGAGGCGCTTTGCGCCAAGCGACCACCCCGCGATTATTTTGACGCCTATACGACGACCAGCTCGAGCGGATGAACCAGGGACGCTTCGCGAGTGAGGAGGAAGTTGTGGCCTACATCGACGCGATTATGGGTCGGTCGAGCCGGTGATGGGCCGACGTTTCCGCATGCCTGGCATTCAGGGTCAGCCGCCCCATGGAGGTCGTGGTATTGAACTGCTGGGTCACGGATACGAACGAAACCCCATGGGCCTCGAACAGCTCGACCAGCTTGGCGAAGTCGGTCAGCGACCTCGTTAAGCGGTCGATCTTGTAGACCACCGCGACGTCAATCTTGCGTGCCCGAATGTCCGCAAGCAGCGACTGCAGGCCCGGGCGCTCCAATGTCCCGCCGGAAAGACCGCCATCATCATAGTGGGTCTTGATGAGTTTCCAGCCCTCGTGGGCTTGGCTTTTGACATAGGCCTCCGCCGCTTCCCGCTGGGCGTCGAGCGAGTTGAAGTCCTGTTCGAGGCCGTGTTCGGAAGATTTCCGGGTGTAGACGGCGCAACGAAGGATTTTTTGCTCGTTAGCTGCCACGGCGGGTCTCCGATGGCTTGCCCGTCACCTCGCGCATCCCAAAGAAGCGAGGTCCATTCCACTTCGTGCCGGTGATGGCACGGGCGATGCTGGAAAGGCTCCGATGGGTCTGGCCGTTCCAAAGGAAGCCGTCATTCACGATGGTGACGTGGTGCGTGGTTCCCTGCCATTCGCGCACCAGAATGGTCCCGGTCCGCGGGAGCGGAGTTGTCGTTGCCGGGTGCCCTCTAGTTCCACCGTCTCGGAGGGCACGATCGAGCAGGCGATCGAGCTCATTCGCTACCGGCCTTGTGAGGTCGCCATAGAGTCGTTCCTGCCGCGTGTAGGCAATCGCGAGGGCGAGAACGTCGCGTCCGAGGGACGCAGGTGGTTTGTCGCCAAGTTCCTGCGCCCAGAGCGCACGTAGCTCGGCGCGCGACAATCGATCGATATCCTCGACCTCCAATTTCAAATCGTGGCTGTGACGCATGGGCCGCTCTCTTCAATGGCTGTGCGGCACCGCGGAGCGTGCCCGCCCGCTCGCGCGTAATGGTCCGAGGCCAAGCAGCCGGACGCGGTCGATCTCGGCCTCGATCATTGTCAGGTTGACCGACCGCATGTTCAGGCGGCCCGGCGATCTGGATCCTGGCTGCTGGGATTGGCACATTTGCCGGAGACGATGCGGTACCGGCGCTCGCCGTCGGTTTTCTCGGACTCGAGCGTGAGCTTGAGCTTTTTGCGCACGACGCCGGCAAAGAATCCCCGGACGGAGTGCTGCTGCCAGCCCGTCGCCTTCATGATGGCGGCGATGGTCGTGCCCTTGGGTTGGCTCAACATCGCAAACACATTCGCCTGCTTGGAGTTCGAGCGTGGCGTCGCGGTCGTGGGTTTCTCGGCGGGGGCGGCCTTCTGTCGGCCTTTGCCGGCAGGTGTCCTGGTCTTGGTGCTGCTCTTTTTCTTCGACATGTCTGTCTCCTCTCATCGGTCATGACAGCATCTGGTGCCGTCACCACCGAAGCCCCGCGGAGGCCGCATGGCGCTGGCGGGGAAGGAGACCGATGGGGACAATAACGCTACGTTTTCGAGATCCGCTTAATCAGACATGCAGCATTGAGGAACGTGTTGACTTCGTACAGGAGCTGCTCGACATCAAGCGCGATCTCTATTCCCTTCTCGACGTTGCCGGCGTCCGCGCAAGCTTGCGCCGCCGTCGCGATGCTGGCCGCCTCGTCGAGCCGCCGCCGCATCTCGTCCAGATAGGCCTTTATGGTGATTTCGACGACGGTGGCCTCCATGGCGCAGCCCTGCTTGTTCGCCACCACACACGCTCGCAATGCGCGGGAAGTCGAGCGAAAGCTGAGCAATCTTATGGCTCTTTCGGCTCGATCCTGATCATCTTCGGATCGGGAAGATACCATGCAAGGACTAAGCGACCCGCCGCATCAGCGCTTTCAACAGCCGCGCCGGATCAGCACCGATCGCCCTTGCAATGGTTAGGAATTCGAGCACATCGACACGACGCTCGCCGCCCTCGTATTTCGCGACGAAGGACTGATGCTTGCCCAGCCTTTTAGCGAGTTGCTGCTGAGTGAGACCGGCACGATCGCGAGCGTCGATCAAGAGCCCGCAAAGGGCGGCCTGCCCGGGGGAATGTACGGATTTTCCGATGCTGCGCGCGCGAGAAGCCATCGGCGCGGCAGACTGATCCGAACATCGGATTATCCCAAAACTGGATATCCAGCTCGGACCTGAGGTATGCTGTCACGCGGTGGAAAGCTCGTAAAGAAAACGAGCCTGACGCTCGGAGAAGCTAGCGAGACTCATTTCTTCGCACGCCGATGCGAGCCCATTAGCGAGAGCCGGCATGACTCATATTACAAAAAAACAAATGGGCGATGCAGGCGAAATGCTAGTAGCAGCCGAACTCACGCTGCACGGGATTCCGTCCTTCATCGTTCCTAGCAACTGGCCACGCTATGACGTTGTCGCCCAGCACCCCGCCCTGGGATTGCAACGTATCTCGATAAAAACGCGCACCTTCGCGAGAAGTGGCAACTTTGTCGGCTACGGCAATGACGATAAGTTTGACTGGCTTGGGATTGTGATCCTGCCTGGCGGCGGGTGTGACCGACGTCGCATCTTCATAGTTCCGTACGAGATTGCGTACAAACGTTCTTACTCAGCAGTATACAGAAGTGGCCGCGGTTTCTTTGTCCACAAACTCGTTGAGTGGCCGCCTTCCCCATTGCCCCAGGTTGCACCAGCAGGTGGCTGTGGCTTGGCTGACTATGAGGACAACCTCAATTTAAGCTCCACGCCCTGCAAAGAGAGAATTCAAACTGAGACGCCACCCAGTACCGTTGTTGCTTGAGCTGCCAGGCATCGGCGTAAAAGTGTGACATCGTGGGTGGCGCAGCTCCGACATAAATTGTGCCGCGCGCGAGAGAAGTCATCAGTGGCGCCAACTAATCCTGGTTCCATCCGGGAGTGGGCACACACTACCCTCCGGCTCGGCCTCTCCGACTGGGTTTTCGAGAAGGGCTTCTAAGAGCGTAGCCAGATCGCGTTTTGGTCCGGCGTCCGGCGCGGGCAGCCGAGAAAGGCAATTGTCGGAACTACAAGAGATCATACCGGGAGGGAAAGCGATTCCAGGTCTGCAATGGCCGACGTGTCGGGGGAACTATCGCCAGCTCGAAACCGTGTATTGGGCGAAATCAATACCGAGCGTGAGCAGCTATTCATGAATCTTGGGACTATTTCAGAGCGGGTTCGCGAATGAGACGCGAACTGGGACAGTCGGGACGCATCAACACTCCTCCTCTCGTCCATCGGGATAGACGATAACGCGTCGGATTTTTGTAAAGGGCAGAGGATCCGGTTTGAATTCTCCGCTCTGTTGGGTCAAGGCGATGAGCGTCGCACAAGCCTTCGGGTCGCCCTTCAACGCCTTGGAAACGAGCGCAAGGATCATTGCCTCCGCCCTTGATACTTTTCGAAGCGTATCACCCTCGCGAATCGGAATCCGCTTGTCCAAGGCATCTTGCAAAAGGGCTGCCATCTTCTTTCGTCCTTTCGGCCTACCTTTTGGGTTTCCGGATTGCCCAGCCTTGAAGCGTGTATTGGCAGGGGGGCGGCCATATCCGACGGCATAGCGATGCGGCCGCTTGCCAGCGTAACCCGTGCTCTTTCGTTGCTTTATCATTGTCACCTCTTTTTACTGCACGCAGATTTGGCCACCCTGGCGCCCATAGGCGAGCCCACGCGCCCTTCCGCGATTTCCGCGAAGGTTCGACCGTTCAGGACATGAATGGCTTGAGAGCCGGTCAGTTTTTCCCAACGGCGAATTGCAGTGTCGACATACAGGGCATCGATTTCCAGTGCCCGGGCACGACGCCGGGATTTCTCTGCGGCAATGATAGTTGTGCCCGAACCACTAAAGGGGTCCAATACAATTTCACCGCGCCGCGAACAGTCCTTGATGGCGTCAAGGACAAGTGCCACCGGCTTGACCGTCGGATGCATTGCAAGGTCCTCAAGCCGGCCCTGACGAAACGTGTTTGCGCCGCGATACCCCCAAACATTCGTGCGATATCGCCCGTTGCCGCCAAGCTCGATGGTGTTGACGTGAGCCGCCGTCCCCTTCTTGAATACGAAGACAAGCTCGTGCTGAGAGCGGTAGAAGGAGCCCATGCCACCGTTGTCTTTCGTCCAAACACACACATTCTTAAGTTCCGTGTAGACGGCTTTGCCCGCAGCTAGTATCTCGCCGAGGTGCCGCCAATCCATACAGATGAAATGAATCGCGCCATCAAGACTTACCTCGACGACATTCGAGAAAACTCTCTGCAAGAAATGTGTGAACTGCGCCTCGCTCATCTCACCGCAAGCCATCGCGAAATTGCGAGGTTTGATCGAGCCGAGACCGCCGACATGTCCGTCAATCGGCACGTTGTAAGGCGGATCGGCAAAAACGACCCTCGCACGCTCTTCTCGCATAAGCTCCGAGTAGCTCGATGAGTTGCGCGCATCCGCGCAAAGCAGCTTATGCTCTCCAAGCTGCCAAAGGTCACCAAACCTCGTGACGGCGGGGGTCTCAACCGCGGGCAGATGGTCCAAGGGGTCGTCTTGCGTTTTCGTCGGCCCGTCGATCAAGAGATCGATCTCGGCCGTCTCGAAGCCCGTAATTTCGAGGTCGAAAGGAAGGTCGAGAGCAGAGAGCTCCTGAAATTCGACTGCAAGGATTTCAAGATCCCAACCAGCTTTGAGAGCGAGCTTATTATCGGCGATTGCGTAAGCGCGTATCTGAGCCTCGCTGAGATGGCCGATACAAATCGTCGGGATCACGTCCAAGCCCAGCTCTTTTGCTGCTTCGAAGCGACCATGGCCGACTTTGATGTTGTCGTTACCATCGGTCAAAACGGGGTTGATGAAGCCAAACTGGATGATCGATTGGGCGATCTGGTGAATCTGTTTCTTGGAGTGGATCCGCGCGTTGCGCGGATTAGGCTTCAGTGCGGAGACCGGGCGCCATTCAAGACGAATATTGCGGAATTGGACGCTCATCGTTTTGGTGCGTACACTCATACGGCCGCTCCATAGCTGGCGAGCCCTGTGACTCGCAGCCACATGGCGAAGTCATGCAACGGCTGGTCACGCCAAGGCCGAGTGCATGAGGCGTCTAGTTGCTGAAGCCGACAGGCTGCAGCATCCAGCTAGTTGATTTGTGAGGGCCGATCGGGCATCTCGCCCGCCAAGCTAGCGCAGTTACCGAATCCCTCGGTAACGGCCGGGCCATCTCGGCCCTTCGCTTGTTTCGGTGCCTACGCGCGCGGGTTTCCGACAAAACTATCGTGACGATCGGGCATCTCGCCCGCCAAGCTAGAGCAGCTACCGAATCACTCGGTAAACGTCCGGGCCATCCCGGCCCTTCGCTTGTTCCGGCACCTAGAGCGCAGGTCTTCCGCAAAGGCAACCCAACCTATAACGGAATGGATTTCCGCGTCAATCATAGCGACGCAAGTGGTGCTTCCCCACGCAAGAGTGATCCCGGCGATTCGCAGAATGACTATTTTTGCAGCCCGAGAGAGCAACACCGGTTCAAAGATGAGCGCGAACACGTAACACCGGTTCAATCTGCCAAACCCGCCTCCAAAACCACTGACCGGCCGCAATGCCGATTCCGGGATTGACTGTGCCATAGCGCTGGTTGTCCTCGCCCATTAGCTTGGACCATCCGGTGTGGATGATGACTGCGTGAGCAACACGACGCCGGCCCCAAGACCTAAGTTTTCAGTCGGATGATGGGCTATCGGTGGAATTCTCGGAGAGTCCACGCTCCCCGATCGATCAACCCGAACCGCCCAATATTCCCAAGCGCGCGACAGCGGACCGGGCGTAGATTTGCCGCTGCGGCGAGCTTCGTCTCACCTCGTGTCAACGGACCGAGGGTTCACTTACGTGGCCCTTTGATCGACCACGTCTAGGCGATTTGCCCTTAGATCGTCCCGTCTACGCTCAGCCAGACCAGCAGCAGTGCCAGCAATGCGCCCGCCGCGGCAAAGCTCAACAGCGAGGCGCGGCCGTCGACGAAGCGGTCGGGAAACTGCTGCAGCACGAGCGGCGCCGCGAGAATGGCGAGACCGCCGCCAATGATCGCCGCATACCAGGGGATCAGCCGCCAGGCCGCCAACAGGGCGACCACCAGGCTTGTAATCGCCACCGCGATCGTGCCGTAAAGAACGATCGCGCCAAGACCGGACGCCAGCGCCGGGGTGCGATGCTCGCGCGGAAACTGGCCGCTCGCCGCCAGCGTATGCAAGGAGAAAACGAGTAGCAGCGCCGTGAGCAGAACGAGCGGAAGGAGGGTCTCGTTGGGCAGCATGCGTATGCGCCTTCCCTCGTTTTGGCAGCCGCGGGACATCGCCTCCCTTGACCGAAGAAAACGATTATCCGTAACATACGAGACATATATCAGCTGTCCGCGCAAGACGCGGCGAGTGGGAGCGAAAAATGTCGGTCACCGAGACGCCGGCCGAGCCCGCGCCGGTCAAACCGGCCGAATCCAGGCCGGAGGTCAAGAAGGCCGAGGGTAAGCGCGAGAAGCGCACGATTACGGAAATCCGCGAGTCGAAGCACACCGGCGAGAAGATGGTTTACATGTCGGTGCCAGACTACACCTCCGCGCAATGGGCCGAGATAGCCGGTGTCGACGTGGCGGTACTCGGCGACAGCTTGGCCATGATCGCGCACGGCCATCGCAATACGGTGCCCGCGACCATGGACATGATGGTCATGCATGGGCAGGCTGTCCGCCGTGGCGCGCCGAACACCTTCATGCTCGGGTGCATGCCTTATCAGAGCTACAACACGGTCGACCGCGCACTCGTTAACGCGACGCGTTTCATGCAAGAATCGTTGTGCGACGCGGTCAAGCCGCAGGGTGGCAAATCGCAGGCACATATTCTACGCGCGCTGGTGGACGCCGGCATTCCGACCGCGTCCCATATCGGCCTGACCCCGCATACCATCGCCATGTTCGGCGGCTTCAAGATTCAAGGCCGCACCGCGGATGCGGCCATGAAGATCCTGGAAGACGCGCTGGCGATCGAAGATGCCGGCTGCTTCATGCTGGAATTCGAGGCGGTGCCGGCGAAGATCGCGCGGCTCATATCGGAACAGCTGACGATCCCGACCATCGGCATTGGCGCTGGCGCCGGCTGCGATGGGCAGATCCTGCTGTGCTACGACCTGCTCGGCGTGTTCACCGATTTCAAGCCGAAGTTCACCAAGCGTTACGCCAAATTGACCGAAGTGGCCGTCAGCGGAATCATGCAATATGTAAAAGAGGTAAAGGAAGGCACGTTCCCGGATGACGACCATTCCTACACGGTGAACGAGGCGGAATACGAAAAATTTGCTGCAATGGTTGCAAAACGAAGGCAGGTCTAACGTGGGGCGTTTGCCGTCAACTGCATTGCGGCAGCCGCGTTCCAGCGTTCGGCAAACCGCCACGTTGAAGGGCGTGCGGCGGGGCGCTATGCGCGAGACGCTGACTGAACAGGCCTATCGATTGATCGAGGAGCAGATCGTTACCCTCAGACTCAGGCCGGGCGACGTCCTCTCCGAACAGATGCTATCGGCCGTGTTCAAAATCGGCCGAACTCCCATCCGCGAAGCCCTGCAGCGGCTGGCACGCGAAGGCCTGATTACCATATTGCCGCGCAAGGGTGTTCTCGTCTCGGATATCAATCCGCGCAATCAGCTGCTGGTGCTTGAGGTGCGGCGCGAGATCGAGCGCTTGCTCAGCCGGGCGGGGGCTGAACGGGCGAACAAGGACCAGCGCGAACAATTGCTGGACATCGCGCAGGGCATGGACCGCGCTGCCAAGACCAATGACGACATCTCCTTCATGCGGCTCGACCGCGAGCTTAATCGCCTCCTGATCGAGGCGGCGCACAACGACTATGCGGCCCGCTCGATGAAGCTGCTGCAAGGCCTTTCGCGTCGTTTCTGGTACATGCATTACCGCGAGGCGGCCGATCTGCCGTTGTGCGCGCGCTTGCACGCCAATCAGGCGCGCGCGATCGCCCAGGGGAACGGCGAGGCGGCCGCCCGCGCGAGCGACAAATTGATGGACTATGTCGAGAACTTCACGCGCGGAACAGTATCGGTCTAAAGCCATGAAGACATATGAGGGAAAACGCACCATCGACGGGCTGATCGTGACTGTTGACGGCCGCCCGCTCAATGAGCACTACGAGGTCAAACGCTTCACCAAATACGGCTTCGAATGGACCTACGAAGGTGAAAGCCCGCAGCAACTGGCGCTGGCGATCCTCTACGATCACTTGGGCGACAAGGAGCGCGCCATCGCGCTCTCGGAACCGTTCATGAAGGCTGTCGTTGCCAACTTCGACAATGATTGGACGCTGACAGGGGCGCAAATCGACAGTTTCTTGCGCACCAGCGTCGCGGCGTAGGCTGCCATGGGACTCGAGGCGGCACGTCAAATCGAGAGGGCATGCTCCGTGCTTGTTGCTGACATGCGTCTGATATATCATTAATCAATCGATCAACGATAACAGCCGGGTCATGAGGGAGATGTCATGGTAATTTCTCGCCGCAGACTACTTGCGTCCGCCGCCGCCGTCGGCGCCTTGTCGACATCGGGCCGCGTCTTCGGCCCCGCCATCGCTCAGAGCAAGCCGTTGCGCGTTGGCATCCTCGCGCCGCGCTCTGGCATCGCTGCGGCGCCGGGCCTTAATGGAATCCGTGCCACGCAATGGGCGGTCGAGCGCTACAACGCCCAGGGCGGCATCGGCGGCCGCAAGGTCGAGCTGGTGATCGAGGACGAGTCCTCGCCAAAGGACACGATCGAGCGCTTCAGCAAGCTCGTACAACAGGAGAAAGTCGACTGCGTGCAGGGGATCATCTCCACTGGCGTTGGGCTCGCGCTCGGCCCGGTGGTGGAGGAAGCGCGTGCGCTCACGATCTACTGGGACGGCACGACGCAGGACGGCGTGGACGAGAAAATTCTCAATCCGCGCTATCTGTTCCGCTCCACAGACAACGAGTGCGAGGCGATCATGTCGTCGCTGCTCGCGATCAAATACTGGAAAGACAAGTTCGTCACCGTCGCCGGAATCAATCCGGACTATTCCTATGGCCGCAACAACATGGCGGCCTTCGTCGCGATGCTCAAGCGGTTCAATATCGAGCACAAGGTCGTCACCGAGCAGTGGCCCAAGGTCGGCACCATGGACCTGACTAGCCACGTGGCCGCGCTCAAGGCGGCCAAACCGGATTTGATCTTCTCTTCGCTGCTGTTCGCGGATCTTCCGGTGTTCATGAAGCAGGCGCATGCCGCCGGCCTGACTGAAGGCACCAGGCTCGTGTTCCCGGCCGCTGGCTGGCAGCACACGCTGATGAAGAAAGAATTCACGCCCGAAGGCATGCTGTTCGGCCACAACACGCTCTATTTTGCGAACCCAAAGGCGTCGGCGCTGGCGAGGGAATTCGTCGCCTGGTACGAGAACAGCTACAAGGACTATCCTGAGTGGGAAGCTGACCGCGCCTATTTTGCTATCGCCTCCTACAAGGCGGCGGTGGAGAAGGCGATGAACGCGAAGGGCGGCAACTGGCCGTCGCAAGACGACATCATCGACGCGCTGGTCGGCCTGTCGATCGAGAGCCTCGGCGGCAAGAGCGCCTGGCGCAAGGACCATATCGCCGACCAGACATTCGTGCAGGGCTTCACCATCCACAATAACAAGTACGACTTCGTCACGCTCGGGACGCTCGAGAGCCGGTATTCCACCGAACTGCAGAAGCCGCCGGGGGCAAATTTCTGGGAGTGGATCAAGACAGCCCAGTTCAACGTCTGATTTTGACAAACCGGATTGAATGTCCGCGTTTGCAAACGTTGTTGCCGGCGGCGTGTTTCACGCCGCCGTTTTGTTCTTGGTGGCCGCCGGGCTTCAGCTCGTGTTCGGCGTGCAGAAGATTGTCAATCTGGCGTGCGGTTCATTCTACGCGCTCGGAGCCTATTTCGGGATCACCTTCATTGGCTACGCGCACCAGTTCGGCGTGTCTGAATGGCTGATCCTGCCCGGCCTTATCATTTCCGGTCTCCTGCTCGGCTTCATCGGACCGCCAATCGAGCGCATGCTGCGCACGGTGTATGACCGCGACGAAAGCTTCCAGCTTCTCCTGACCTTTGCGCTCGTACTCATGTTCCAGGACGCGTACAAGTTCATCTGGGGAGCGAACCCGCGTTCTCTCGACAGCGGCTATTTGACCTACGGCACGATCAGCGCCGGCGACTTCAGCGTTCCGGTGTACAATTTGCTGGTGATCGCGGCGGCAATCGCGGTCGCTGCCGGGCTCGGCGGCTTCCTGCAACAGACCAATTACGGCCGTATCCTGCGCGCGACGGCGGAAAATCGCGCCATGGCGGAGGCGCTCGGCGTCGATGTGCGACGCATCTATTCAGTCGTCTTTACGCTTGGCGCGGTGCTCGGCACCACAGCGGGGGCGCTGGTGGTGCCAACCGCCGCGGCCTCGCTCGACATGGCGATCGAATTTGTGATCGAAGCCTTCGCCGTCGTCGTCATCGGGGGCCTCGGCTCCATGCGCGGCGCATTGGCTGGCGCGCTCATCGTCGGCTTGATCCGCGCCTTTTCGATCTTGCTCTATCCCGAACTGGAGGTACTCGCGATCTATCTGATCGTGGTTGCCGTGCTCATTTTCCGACCCGCCGGATTGTTCGGGAGAACGCTGGCATGAAGCTCTCTGCCGCGGCGATTGTCGCTGCATGCGGCACAGCTGCGCTCGCCTTGTTGCCGCTGGCAGTGCCGCCCTATTACACCGGCTTGATGATCCCCTTCTACGGCTACGCCATTGCCTTACTCGGGTTCAATCTGCTGTTCGGCTATACCGGATTGCTGTCGTTCGGGCATGCCATGTTTCTGGGCGTTGGCGCTTACGGCGCGGCGATCCTGTCGGGCGTGCTGGGGGTGAAATCCTTTGAGCTGGTGCTGCTCACCGTCATGTTCGCATCTTGTGCGATTGCACTGCCGGTCGGCGCGTTGTGCGTGCGCTATACCGGCATTTTCTTCGGCATGCTGACGCTGGCCTTCGGCATGCTGTTCCACTCCTTCCTGTTCAAGTTCTACTACTTGACCGGCGGCGACAGCGGCATGCGCGTGGCGCGCATGAACATCCTCGGGCTGGAATTCGTGCGTTACAATAAGATCGAGTTCCTGGCGGGGCCGTTTTACTACTATTGCCTCGGTCTAATGATCGTCGCTGGCTTCGTGATGTGGCGAGTCGTGAACTCGCCGTTCGGACTGCACCTCAAGACCGTGCGCGATAACGCGCGCAAGGCCGAATATCTCGGCGTGCACGTGCACAGGTTCCGCTTAGCCGCCTTCGTCATCTCGGCTGCCTTCGGTGCGGCCGGCGGCGCGATCCTCGGCTTCCGGGTGGGGCTCGCCGATCCCGAGCTGGTTTACTGGACTCAGTCGGGCCAGCTCGTTTTCATGGCCGTGCTTGGCGGGTTCTCAAATTTCTTCGGGCCGATCGTCGGCGCACTCACCTTCACTTTATTGCAGGACCAGCTGCAATCGCTGACCGAGTATTGGCGCTTCGTGCTCGGCGCCATTCTGGCGCTGATCGTCATCGCATTTCCGGAGGGCATCGCCGGATTTGCCGCCGACCTGCGGCGTAGGATCGCGGGGAACGCGGCATGACCTTGCTGCTTGAAACGCGCAACGTCAGCAAATCCTACGGCGCCTTCCTCGCGCTTGAACAGGTCAACATGGCCGTGCATCAGGGTGAGCGGGTCTCGGTCGTGGGCCCCAATGGCGCCGGCAAGACCACGCTGGTTAATCTGCTCACCGGGCTGCTCGAGCCGAGCTCCGGGGAAGTCCTATTCATGGGCAAGAATATTGCCGGCGTGGGGCCGGTCGAACTTGCCGATCATGGCTTGGCACGGGCGTTCCAGCTCATCCAGATCTTTCCCAAACTAACGGTCACGGAGACGATCGCAGCCGCAGTCGTTTCGCGGCAGAAGAAGCGTTGGCGGCTTTTCTCGCGGCTTTCCGCCGACGGCGAGGTGGGCGGCCGCGTGCGCGAGGTAGCGGAAATTTTCGGCCTCAGCCACCGGCTTGAGACGGTTGCCGCGGCACTTTCACAAGGCGAGAAAAAGCTGCTCGATGTGGCCTCGGCTTTTGCGCTCGACCCGCAAGTGATCTTGCTCGACGAACCGACTTCCGGCGTTTCCACTGCCGACAAGCACGGCATCATGAAGACGCTGATCGCTGCGGCTGAGCGCGCCGGCGTGAAGGGGATCGTGCTGGTCGAGCACGACATGGACCTGGTCGCAGCCTATTCCCATCGCATCATTGCCCTATCGGAGGGCCGGGTGCTTGCCGATTTGCCGCCCGAGCAGTTCTTCGCCGATCCGCATTTGATCGAAACCGTGATCGGTAAGCGGCGAGGACATTGATGCTGGCGGTCCGCGATCTCGTCGTCGACATCCAGGGCAGCCGCGTTCTGCGCGGCGTCAGGCTCGAGGTGGGCGAGAGCGAACTGGTCTGTCTGGTCGGGCGCAATGGCGCCGGCAAGACGACGACGCTGCGGAGCATCATGGGCTTTCGCAAGCCGGTGTCAGGTAGGATAGAGTTTGACGGGCAGGATCTCCTAGCCTTGCGGCCCTATCAGATTGCGCGTATGGGGATCGGCTTCGCGCCGGAAGAGAGCGAGGTGTTCGGCGAACTGACGGTGGCCGAGAACATCGCCATGCCGACCTGGACCTGTCCCAGCCCGCGGCCAGCCGAGCAGCGCATCGCCGAAGCCTACAATGTGTTCCCCAAGCTGGAGCGCTACCGCGAGCGCGGCGGGCAAGCGCTGTCCGGCGGGGAGCGCAAGATGGTCTCGATTGCCCGCGCTCTCGCGCTTGGCCCAAAGCTGCTGCTGCTCGACGAGCCGATGGAGGGTCTGTCGCCGACCATCGTCCCCTCAATCATCGAAGGGCTCGCCAATATTCGCTCATTCGGCCATGCCGTCTTCATCGCCGAGTCGAATATTCACCACGTGCCGGATTTCACCGACCGGCTTTATGTTATTGAACGCGGAGAGATTATTTTTGCCGGCAAACCCGGAGAGGCGCGTCGGAACTCGGCCGTGGCACGGGTGATCGAGGGTACAAGGCTGGCGCAGTCGGCGGATTGAACGGGGCACCGGCCTGTGATAGATGTGTGATATATCAGACGGCCGGGCATCGTATGGCCACAAGACAAGCCGGCCCTGCCAGCCCGAGGAGAGCGGCTATGATCAATCAGCGGCAGATCGATTTTCGCCAGGAATACCGCTCGCGCATCATCGGCTGGTACGACGGGTATTTCCACATTTTGCTTATCTATGCGATGGGGGCGGCAGCGTTCTATGTCTACGTCGCGCACATCCGCGACGTTACGTGGCTCGAATGGCTGACCGTGCCGCTGACCTTCCTGTTCACCAACCTGTTTGAATGGGCCGTGCATAAATACGTCATGCACCGGCCGATCAACATCAAAGGCCTGCGCGCGATCTATGAGCGGCATACGCTCAATCACCACCAGTTTTTCACCGACGAGGAGATGCGCTTCCGCGATCATAAGGACTGGCGCGTGACGGTGTTCCCGCCCTATGCGCTTGTAGTGTTCATCCTGATGTCGATTCCGATGGCCGCCATTCTCGGCCTACTGTTTTCGCCCAATGTCGGCTGGCTGTTCATGAGCGTGACCACCGGCATGTATCTCATCTACGAGTTCATGCACTTTTGCTGTCATGTCGACGAGAACTGGTTCGTCCGCAACTGTCCCTTCGTCAACACGCTGCGCCGCCATCACACTGCGCATCACAATGCGCGGCTGATGATGGAAACCAACATGAACCTAACGTTCCCGATTGCCGATTGGCTGTTTGGCACGTCGGACCTCGACCGCGGGCTCATTGGCACGCTGCTCAACGGTTATGATATCCATTACCTGAAGCAGAATCTGCGCGGCCATCCGCGCCGGCCCGACGAGGCAGCGGCGGCGCCCGTGGGCGCGTACTAAGGGGACTGACATCTGCCGCCCAGTCCGCGCATGTCGAAACGAGGTTCTCATGCCGAACGATGTCAAGGCGATCGTCTCAGCTGTTGCGCTGATGGTCGCGGCGATCCTCGCCTATTGGAGCGGATCGCCGATCCGCCCGGATTTTTCGACGTATATCATGATCACGGCAGTCTTCATGGTGGTGGCCATGTGGATTTTCCCTGAGGCAGGGGTCAAGAAAGGAGACATGAAAAAGGCGAAATAAGTTGCGTCGCATTGCTCGCGCTCGTATCGATATCAACGGCGGCCGGATGCGACCGTACACACAGCGCCCAATCCAGTGTCTGGGCGGATTGGATCCTTCTACTTCTTCCGCGCCTCCCTATAGGGATAGATCATGTTGCCGGTCTCCGCGTGCGCCTGTCATGCGAGGCCTCGCGGTCCCACGTCCTCTCGGTAACGCCGCGCTCGCGCAGTTTGTACTTTTGCACCTTACCGCTTTCGGTACTCGGTAGCTCACGCACGAATTCGAGATATCGCGGAACGGCGAAATAGGGCAGACGAGGTTCGCAAAACGCAATCAATTCGGCTTCCGTGAGCTGTTGGCCCGGTTGAAGGATGACAGCCGCCATGACTTCATCTTCAGCAAGCGGCGAACGGACGGGAAACGCCGCTGCATTAGCGATGGCCGAGTGGCTGAGCAAGACCTGCTCGACTTCGAAGGACGAGATATTCTCACCACGGCGCCGGATGGTGTCCTTGAGGCGATCGATAAACCGAAAATAGCCATCGGATTGGCGAACAACTCGATCCCCTGTGTGGAACCAGAGATTGCGCCACGTTTCGGCGGTTTTCTCTGGAGCACGGAAATATCCGGTTGCGAACGCGAGTGGATCATCCGCCCGCACCACGAGCTCGCCGGGCGCATCGTCTGCGACGTCGTTGCCTTGATCGTCGACCACGCGAGCCTGGAAGCCTTCGAACACCGGGCCCATCAATCCTGGTTTCTGGTGCCCGATGCTCGTACCCAGTACGAAATTGGTTTCCGTGGATCCCCAGCCGTCGAGCAAGCGGATCCCTGTGCGTCGTGTGAATTCCTCGTGGAACTGAGCCGGGACACCGGGCGCAAGAGCAATTCGAACCGTATGCCCGGCCTCGTTCGGCGAGCGAGGCCTCGAGAGCAGGATCGGCACCATCGCGCCCAGCAGGTAGGTGATGGTCGCCCGATGGTGTATGAGCGAATCAAAAAATCTCGACGCGGAAAATCTCGTCTCAAAACAAACGGACGCGCCGGTCAATAGCGCCTGATAGAAGGTGTTGAGCGCATTGGTATGAAACAACGGCAGGCTCGTGCAGAGGACATCGTCAGCGCGCAATTGCAACAGTGATGCGGTGTTGACGGCCCACCAGAAATATTGAGCCTGCGGGCAGCAGACGCCCTTTGATGGGCCGGTGGTGCCAGAGGTGTAGAGGATCAGCGCCAGATCACGGGGTCGCACTGGAGCGGCCGCGATCCGCTCGCTACTTCGCGGCATCGAGATGGAAACGACCTCTCGTAGACGGACGTCCGTTGTCGCATCAATCAACCAAATGGCTTCGATGGCGAGTTCGCCCGGATTCAGAAGCGCCAGATTTTCGGCGTACGCCGCTTCCATCACCAGCAGCCGCGCAGCGCAATTCGATAAGATGTGCTGAAGCTGCGGCCCGCGCGACGCTACGTTAATCGGAACAGCAACGGCGCCGAGCCAAGCGCAGCCGAGCACAATTTCCAAAAATTCGATCCGATTTGAGCAGATTATGGCGACGCGATCGCCTGGCTGGATGCCGGCGGACCGCAGGGTACCGGCACAACGCGCGGCGGCCTCGTATGTCTCGGCATAGGTCCACGTTGTCCGCCCGGCCGTGAGGAGCGGCTTTTGCGCAAATCGTTCGGCTTGGCGCCTCAGCATTGCCGGCAGCGTGCGATCCGCGGGCGCGAACAACTGCGACCACTGCGCTCGCAACTCCGATGCTGAAACCATGGCAGTCAGTTTACCTTGCCGCCTAGATAGCTAGCGATGACACGCGGGTCGTGGATGAGGCTGACTGCCGGGCCAGTGTGAACAATACAGCCGGTTTCCAGAACGTAGCCATAGTCGGCAGTCTCGAGCGCTGCGCGGGCATTCTGTTCAACGAGCAGAATTGAGACTCCAAGCTCGCGCAATCCCATTACGATGCGGAAGATCTCTCGCACGATCAGCGGAGCAAGGCCGAGGCTCGGCTCGTCGAGAAGAAGCAATCGCGGCTTCGCCATCAGCGCGCGCCCCAGCGCCAACATTTGCCGTTCTCCGCCGGACAAGGTGCCGGCCAGTTGACTGCGCCGCTCGGACAGGCGCGGGAAGCGCCTGTAGACCTCCTGCAAATCCCGCTGCACGGCGTCGCGGTCCCTCCAGCGCGTATAGGCACCCAAAACAAGATTGTCCGCTACGGTCATCTCGGTGAAGAGTTCGCGGCGCTCCGGCACTAGGCAGATTCCTCGGCGTACGCGCTCTTCCGTGCTCAGAATGCGAAGATCTTGCGCCTCATACCAACTCTCGCCTCTGGACGGCAAAAGACCCATCAGTGCTGCGAGCAGCGTGGTCTTTCCGGCGCCGTTTGGGCCGATCACAGTAACGATGTTACCGGCTTGCATTTCGAGCGAAACGCCGCTCACGGCCTCGACCTTGCCGTAGCTCACATGCAGATCTGTGACGGACAGGAGGGTCGTCGTCATGCGACACCGCCAAGATAGGCTTCCTGCACACGCGGCTCGGCGCGGATATCGGCGGGAACACCTTCCGCGAGCTTCGAACCGAAATCCATCACGACGATTCGGTCGACGAGGTTCATGACGAATTCCATGTCGTGCTCGACCAGAACGATTGTCATGCCCTCGTTGCGCAAGCTGCGCAGAAGCTGAGACAGAACTTGCTTCTCGAGGCTGCGCAGGCCGGCTGCCGGCTCGTCCAGGATAACCACAACGGGGTCGGCGGCCAGCGCGCGCGCGACTTCCAGAAGACGCTGTTGACCCAGCGGCAGATTGCCCGCGAGTTCGCCGGCCTTCTCGCCAAGGCCGACGCGCTTCAGCTGCTGCAAAGCCTCGAACTGCGCTGACTTTTCTTCGTTGCGATCGAGGAAATCCCGATCGCGTGCGCGAATATGTTCCCAGCAGCGCATTGTCGAGCAGCGTCATATTCGGACGCAGTTTCACGTGCTGGAACGTGCGTGCAACGCCTCTGGCAGCGATATGACGCGGCGCCAATTTCGTCACGTCATGATCCAGGAACATGATCCGCCCGGCGTTTGGTTTCGCAGTCCCGGTGATGAGATTGAGAAGCGTGCTTTTGCCGGCTCCGTTCGGGCCGATCAGGCCCAAGACCTCGCCGCCCTTCACCTCGAAACTCACGTCATTTACAGCGGCCAGCGCACCGAACCGTTTTGTCGCGCCTTGAATTGTCAGCACGGGTTGACCGGAGACGATGGGGCGCACGCGGCGGGCAAGTGGCGGCACGTGCGCCGGCAGGGCAAAACGTGGACGCGGCAGATAGCGATTGATCATGGGAACGATGCCCGCACGTGCCTTTTGCAGTATCACGACGAAAAGGACGCCGAACACGACAACTTCGAGCTGCGCACTGTAGCGCGTGAATACGGGAAGAATGTCCTGCAATGTGTTCTTGAGCAGCGTGATCACGGCTGCGCCGACCACGGCGCCCGCGATATGGCCAGCACCACCGACCAGCGCCATCAGCAGGAGTTCGATGCTAGGACGGACATCGAACGGTGCCGGGCTCACGTAGCGTTGCATATGCGCATAAAGCCAGCCGGACAGGCCTGCGAGCATTCCGGCGAAAACAAAAATGGCAAGTCGCATCCGAAAGGAATCGATCGCGAGGCTTTCCACCATGGCTATGCCGCCGCGCAGGCTGCGGATCGCGCGGCCTTTGCGCGAGTCAAGCAGGTTCCTGCATAGAAGCATCACGATACCGAGCAGTCCCCAAATGAAGCAGTACATCGCGACATTGCCGCCGAGCGATATCGGCCCGATGGTGATTGCCGGAATTCCGGATAGCCCGCTGTAGCGCCCAATCGCATCGATGTTTCCAAACAGGAAAAAGATGGCAATGCCCCAGGCGATCGTGCTCAGCGGCAGGAAGTGACCGCCAAGCCGCAGGGTTGCAGCACCGAGAACCGTCGCGACGAGCCCGGTGAGAAGGAGCGCGAGCAGCAGGCCAATCCAGGGCGAGCCGCCCTGCACTGCGGTGTACCAGGCGGTGGCATATGCACCGATGCCGACGAAGGCAGCCTGACCGAATGACGTGAGCCCACCCACGCCGGTGAGCAGCACGAGACCCAGTACAGCAAAGGCATAGATGCCGATGTAATTCATCAGCGTGATTGTGAAGCTTCCGAAAATCGCGGGCGCGACCACGATGAAGGCGATAGCGAGGCCCAGCGGGATGTGGGACCTCCAGGGCATCACGCCTCTCCCTCGCGCTCTTCCTCCTCGATTTCTTCTTCGATTCTGCTCGCCGATGTGAAGGATTGCCAGATCAGGATGGGAATAAGCGCGCCGAAAACGAATACTTCTTTGAGCGCGCTGTCCCAGAATGACGCGTAGCTCTCTAACAGCCCAACGAAGATCGCGCCCGCGGCAGCCGCCGGATAGCTAACCAAGCCGCCGATGATTGCGCCGACGAAGGCTTTAAGGCCGATCAGAAAGCCGGAATCATAATAGAGCGTCGTCACCGGTCCGATGAGAATGCCGCAGATTCCCGCCAGTGCCGACGCAAGGAGAAAGGCTGTCGCGCCCGTAGTGGACGGAAGGATGCCAACGAGCCGGGCCCCGATGCGATTGACGGCCGTTGCACGTAGCGCCTTGCCGGTGAGCGTGCGCTCGAAGAACAGGAAGAGCAGGAAACTGAAGATCACGGAACTCGCGACGATCAGAATGCTTTGGCCGGAAATGGTGACCGGCCCAAGCTCGAAGAGTGTCCGTGTTATTGGCTCGCTGCGGAAGCCTTCCGGTCCGAAGTACAACAACGCGAGACCCGACATCGCGAAGTGAACCGCCACAGCGATGATGAGCAGGACCAGGACCGATGCGTCGGCGAGCGGACGAAATGCGATGCGGTAGAGCAGGGGCGAGATCGGCATGATAATGGCGAGGGTCAGTGCGATGCCGACCCACATTGGAAGCTCTCGCCCGGCGGCCAGCCAAACCAGGGCCGCCGGGATGATAGGGAGTACTGCATAAAGCAACAGCGCCTTCGGCAGGCGGTGCATCTGTCCGCGGCGCGCCAGCCCATAGACTTCCATCGCGGTCGCAAGCGCGGCGAGCGTAAGCACCAGCCAGACCGTGCCCGGCATTTGCCGCAGTTCCAGGGCCGCGACGGTGAGTGCCGAATAGCCGACCACATCCCCGAAAGGCACGAAGATGACGCGCGTCACCAGGAATATGAGAACAATGCCAAGAGCGACGAGCACATAGATCGCCCCGGTGGAAATCCCATCCTGGGCCAGAAGGAGGGCGATCTCCGGCGTCATTATGGAGGCGCAAACAGGTGGAGAACAGCAATGTCCGCTCGCGGAACGCCGGCTTGCCCTCGATCACCTGTCGTTCGCAGGCACATTTGGATTCGCCTCAGCGATCAGTTGCTCGCTCAGGGCAACAGCATCCAAGCTCCTTTTTGTAGCTGAACCAGCACGCGAGCCCGCTCGTCGACGCCGAAAAAACCACTCGCATTGAAGTTGTAGACCCCGTGCGCGCCGACGATTTCCTTGGTGGATAGCATGGCGTCGCGAAACGCCTCCCGGAATTGCGGTGTGCCCGGTTCTGCCTTCTCCAGCGCGCGCTTGGCTGCGTCAAGGAACACAAGCCAGGCATCGAAGGAGTAAGCGGAAAAGGCGTCGGTGGTCGGGGCGTTGTTAGCTTTTTGATAGACCTCGCGGTAGGCCAGCGACACTTTCTTGGTGGGATTGCTATCCGGCAGCTGCTCCGCAACGATCACGGGGCCAGTGGGAGCGATCACGCCTTCGACGGCCCGCCCCCCGACGCGGACGAAATCCGGATTGATCAAGGCATGCGTGCCGTAGAGCCCGCCCTTGTAGCCGCGGTCCGCCAGAGCAAGGTAGGGCAGGGCGCCCGGCGTGCCGGAGCCGCCGGTGATGACCGCATCGGGACGAGCAGCGACGATCTTGAGGGTTTGGCCAGTGACGGACGTATCCGCGCGGGCATAGCGTTCGTTCGTGACGACCTCGATCGGGGTACCACTGACGTTCTTCATCAGAGCGTCGTAGACAAGATCGCCCCAGGAGTCGCTGAACCCGATGTAGGCAGCTTTCTTGACGTTGTCCTTTTTCATGCGCTCGACTACCGCGGCGACCATCAGAGGCGGCGGCTGGGGAATGGAAATGAGCCACTGGCCGTTGGGGCTTTGCGGCTGACTGGCTGGTGTAAGCGAGATCATTGGCGTCTTGGTCTCGGCGGCGACGACCACCATCGCAATTGTGCCTGGAACACCCGATGTGCCCATCAGCACGTCGACTTTTTCTTCTTCGACAAGCTTGCGGGCGTTACGGGTTGCCGCTGAGGGATCGGAGGCATCATCCAACCGGATCAGCTTGATCTTTCGGTCACCGACTTTGTCGGCATATGCATATGCGGCGAGAATTCCCTTTTCATACGGAATTCCGATCGAAGCGCCAGGTCCGCTCAGCGAGGTCACGAAACCGACGGTGATGTCGGCACCAAAGCTCGTGCTGACAGACAGTGCTGCCGAGGCTGCAACGATGGCGGCAAGACGCAAAATCATGATCGACCTCCGCACGCTGCCCTAGACGTTCATCGCAATTGGGTTAACTTTAAAGCTTCTACGTAGGCTGGCAAGCGCCTTCGGTTGGTTGGTCTTGCAAACTGCAGGTCGTTTTTGCTTCGCAGGCGGGCCGGTCGCGGATCTTTGTAAGGGAGTTAAATGTGCGCATTTGGTATCAGAGCTACGTAGACTACGAAAATGGCAAGACCTATTGGGAGCGCCTACGCAAGCACCTCGAGGCGGTGGTCGATCCCGGCACCACGGTCGATATCAAGGGCATTACGCCGCACGATTCTTATGCTCACGTTTTGGTCGAGATGCGGTGTGCCCGTGAGGTAATCTGCAACGCCGTGCGCGCCGAGCGCGAGGGCTACGACGCGTTCGTGATCGGACATTTTCAGGATGCGGGTCTTTACGAGGCTCGCTCGGCCGTCGGCATTCCGGTGGTGGCGCTCGGAGAGGCGTCCATGTTGTACAGCTGCCAGCTCGGCCAGCGCAGCGGCATCGTCACGATCAATACGCGCTACATCCCGTGGTTTCACCATCAGATCACAAAATACGGACTCGAACGTCGGGTGACCGGCGTGCATGCGATGCAGTTCGAACCGGGACAAATTCTGAAGGCGTATGAATCGCAACACTTGGCTGACGAAGTCGCGCGCTTATTTGCCGAACAGGCCAGGCCGCTCGTGGCCTCCGGGGTAGACGTGTTGATCCCGGGCGGAGGGATTCCGATGCTGTTGTTCTCGGCTATCCGCGGGCATGACGTCGATGGTGCGCCGGTCGTCAACGGTATTCCGATCGTCGTGAAGATGGCGGAAATGGCTGTGAAGCTGCGGCGGCTCGCGGGTCTCGGCGTAAGCCGAGTCTCCGACTACGTCCAGCCGCCGATAGAGATCCTGGAAGAGTTCCTGTCCCATCCCAAGGGGTTGTGAGGGAGAAAGGCCTCCGAGCTCACGTTCCTCGTGATCGAAAACGCCGCGAACTTGTGCTCGACCTTTGCTGATGCTGAGGAGGTGCCGATGACCAGATACCGCGGAAATGTCGAAGCTGTGCGAAATCTGGTTCGCCAGACAGAGGTTCATCGCGACGTCTACATCGACGATGAAGTCTTCGAGCTCGAAATGGAGCACTTGTTCGCGAACGCCTGGATCTATGTCGGCCATGAGAGCCAGGTGGCAAAACCGGGAGATTACTTTGGCACCACGATCGGGGCACAGCCGGTTTTGATGGTGAGACATACGGACAATAGCGTGAAGGTCTTGCACAACCGTTGTCCGCACAAGGGAACGCGCATCACGACAGACACGTGCGGCAATACGGGGAAATTCTTTCGCTGTCCCTATCACGCCTGGACCTTCAGAACGGACGGCTCACTGTTCTTTATCCCGCTACGAAAGGGATACGAAAACACCGGGCTTGAGACGAGCCATGCGAGCGAGGGGATCAGCCCCGTGCGCCACGTACAAAATTATCGGGGCTTCGTCTTTGCAAAGCTGAACGACTCGGGTCCTGACTTCGAAGAGTTTTTCGGCGAAAGCCTTAGTAGCATCGACAACATGGTCGACCGTTCCCCGGCCGGGAGGCTCGAAGTTGCCGGAGGCGTGCTGCGCTACATGCACAATTGCAATTGGAAGATGCTGGTGGAGAACCAGACCGACACTACCCACCCGATGGTCGCCCATGAATCCTCGGCTGGCACTGCGATCGAGGTCTGGAAGAAGGCGCCGCCCGGAGCCAAAAAACCCATGGCGGTCGAAATCTACGCGCCTTTCATGGCGCCATACGAATTTTTCGAGAACATGGGCATCCGCGTCTGGCCGAATGGCCATGGCCACACCGGTGTGCATCACTCCATTCATTCCGATTACTCGGCTGTGCCGGGCTATTTCGAACGAATGGTCGGGGCGTATGGAGAAGAACGTGCGAAGGCCATCCTCGATGAGAATCGGCACAACACGATTTATTTCCCCAACCTGATGGTCAAGGGTCCGATCCAGCTGCTGCGGTTATTCAAGCCGATCGCCGCCGACAAGACGCTGGTTGAATCCTGGACGTTCCGTCTTGTCGATGCGCCGGACATGCTGCTCGAGCGAACTCTGATGTACAACCGGCTGATCAACGCCCCGACGTCGGTCGTCGGCCATGACGATCTCGAAATGTACGAACGCGCGCAGGAAGGCCTCCGTGTCGACGCCAATCAATGGGTCAACGTGCAGCGACTCTACGATCCAGCGGAACGGGATGACGTTACGGCGGTGACGAACGGCACCACTGAATGGCAAATGCGCAACCAGTTTCGCGCGTGGTCGAAATTTATGACGTTGTCGATGTGAGGGGTTGCCATGGACGCGCCCACCAATCAGCAACTTATCGACTTTGTCATCCACGAGGCGCGGCTAATCGACCAGCATCGGCTGGAGGAATGGCTCGACTTGTTCGCCGACGACGGCATTTATTGGATGCCGTTAGAGTGGGGCCAAACCGATCCGAAGTTGACGACGTCGCTGATGTACGAGGACAAGCTGCTGCTCACCATCCGGATCGAGCGGCTCAAGGGCAAGCGGACGTATTCGCAGAAGCCCAAGAGCCGGTGTCACCACGTCCTGCAGACGCCGCAGATCGACAAGCGGGATGAGGCCAACAACGAATTTGTGACCTGGACTCCGATGCACTACGTGGAAACCAGGTACGACGAGCAGCAGCTTTACGCCGCCTGGGCGACCCACACATTGGCCATCGTCGACGGCAAGCTGAGGATCAAGCTCAAGCGGGTCGATCTCGTCAATTGCGACGCTGCATTCGGCAATATCCAGCTTTTCATGTGACGGGGACGATGCAGCGAAAGTCCTATGAGGGCGCAGTCGCCTGCCTCCCGGTCACCATTCCTTATCGGCGATATTCCACAAACAGCGCGCAATGGTGGCTAGGCCGCGCGCTGCATGAACTGATCAAGCGCGCCAGATTGCAACCGAAGGATATCGATGGATTTGCCGTGTCGAGCTTTACTGTCGGGCCGGATACCGCAGTAGGGCTCACGCAGCATTTCGGGCTATCGCCGCGATGGCTTGATCACATTCCCTTCGGCGGGGCGAGCGGCATCGTGGCTTTGCGCAGAGCGGCACGGGCGGTGCAGGCTGGGGATGCGGACATCGTGGCGTGCGTCGCGGGCGATACGAACCATGTCGACTCGTTTCGCAAGATGCTTTCAACCTTTTCCCGCTTTGCGCAGGATGCGGTTTATCCCTACGGGTCGGGCGGTGCCAACGCATCGTTTGCGCTGATCACGAAGCACTACATGAACAGCTACGGCGCCAAGCGGGAAGACTTCGCCAAGATATGCATCGCGCAGCGCGACAACGCCATGTCGATCCCGCACGCGATGATGAAGAAGAAGCTAACGCTCGATGAATACATGTCCGCACGACCGATTGCCGACCCGATACATCTGTTCGATTGCGTGATGCCGTGTGCGGGCGCCGAGGCGTTCATCGTGTGCCGAGAAGATGTCGCCAAGTCGCTCAATCTGCCGAGCGTTCGCATCTTGTCGACAATTGAGCGGCACAACGCCTTTCCCAACGATCCAATGCAGGTACGCGGCGGCTGGGAGCTCGATATCGGTGAACTGTGGTCGATGGCCGGGCTCAAGCCGAAGGATGTCGATTTCGTCGAGACTTACGACGATTATCCGGTCATATCGATGATGCAGTTTGAAGATCTCGGCTTCTGCGCCAAGGGCGAGGGACCGGAGTTCGTGCGCTCCCATACGCTTACGAGCGACGGCACGTTCCCGCACAACACGTCGGGCGGGCAACTCTCGGTTGGGCAGGCGGGCGCCGCCGGCGGGTTTCTCGGGCTGGTCGAGGCGATACGCCAGCTCACCTCGCAGCCGCTTGGCTCGCAGGTGCCCAATGCCAATGCCTGCCTAGTTTCCGGGTTCGGCATGATCAATTACGATCGCGGCCTCTCATCCTGCGCTGCCGTTCTTGCGAGGGCCGCGTGACCGCGCCGCTTGTTCACCCAAGACGCAAGAATCCGCTCAAGCGGACGCGGCTACCGCTGCGCCCGCAAGGCGTGCGCAGCCGCACCGCGCATGGGCTCACCGCCGCGGCGGCGGAGGGGCGCTTCGCGTTACAGGTTTGTCTGGACTGCAACACCGTCATCTACCCACCGCGCGATGCTTGTCCATCATGCCTGTCGGCGCGCCTTCCGTTCCGCGATGTCGCTCGCGGCGGCGCGCTGATCGCCGAAACGACCGTGCGGACAACGACTGACCCCTATTTTCGGGAGCGCACCCCGTGGCGGGTGGGAACCGTAAAACTCGATGCCGGTCCGGTCGTCGTTTCGCATCTTCATGGCGATGTGGTGGAAGGCGCGCGAGTGCGGCTCGAGCTCAAGCTCGACAAGAGCGGCGCGGCGGTCGCTGTGGCGCTGCCGGAAAAGGACACCGAGAACATGGCCGATGATCCGCATTTGCGTGAGATGACGTGCGATCCGAAGTTCCGCCGCGTTCTGATCACGGATGGCCGCACGACGGTCGGGCAGGCCATGGCCAAAGCGTTTTCCGATGCCGGAGCGTCCATCGTTTTTGTCGGAATTGCAGATCCCTGGAAGCCTTTTCCGGGTCTGGGCGACCTTCGGAAGATCGAACGCGTTGAAATCGTGCCGCTCGACGTGACGGATACCGAATCAGTCACCGAACTGGCCGAGCAGAACGGTGCCCGCATCGACATCGTGGTCAACACCGCAGAACACATTCGCGCCGGCGGTGTCGTGGATCGTCATGGTCTGACGGTCGCGCGCGAGGAGATCGATGTTCGCTATCTAGGCCTGCTGCGGCTCGCACAGGCGTTCGGCCCGGTCCTTCGTGTTCGCGGCGCGGACGGCGTGAATTCGGCGGCCGCCTTCGTCAATCTGCTGTCGGTGCATGCGCTGATGAACTGGCCCGCGTACGGGAGCTATTCCGCGACCGAGGCGGCATGTCTCTCGGCGGCGCAATGCATGCGCGCGGAACTGCGGCCGGGCGGGGTCAAGGTCTTGAATATATTCTTCGGCCCGCTCGAGATCGAATGGTTTCAAACCGTGCCGCCGCCGAAGGTGACGCCGGCGGTGCTCGCCAACGCGGTGGTTCGCGCGCTCCAGCACGGGCTCGAGGACGTGTTCGTGGGCGACGTCGCCGAGGACATCCGGCAACGCCTTGCGGTCAACCCGAAGGCGCTCGAGCGCGAAATGGCAAGCTGAAGGGTATCTCAATGACAGTCGATCTCATGTCCTTTGCGCGCGCGGTCGCCAGCGGCGACATCCGTGTCATCGACCTGACGCAGACGCTGTCGCAGGAATTCCCGACCATTGTGCTGCCACCCGAGTTGGGACAATGCGCGTCGTTCCGAATGGAGGAGGTGTCGCGGTACGACGAACGCGGACCGGCTTGGTACTGGAACAACATCAGTCTCGGCGAGCATACCGGAACGCATTTCGACGCGCCGATCCACTGGATTTCCGGCAAGGATCTACCGAACAACGCGGTCGACACGATCAACGTCGCGCAGTTCATCGCGCCGGCTGTCGTGATCGATTGCTCGAGGGATTGCGCAGCCGACCCCGATTTCGCGTTGACGATTCCCTTTGTCGAGCAATGGGAGGCGCGCCACGGCAAGATCGAGCCGCGAAGTTGGGTCTTGCTGCGCACGGACTGGTCGAAGCAGACCTATACGGACTATGCCGGATTGCGCGACGATGGCGCTCACACTCCGGGGCCGGAGCCCGCTGTCGTAAAGTGGTTTGTCGAACAGCGCGATGTGCATGGATTCGGTACCGAGACGATCGGTACTGATTTCGGTCAGGGGCAGCACTTCAATCCGCCATATCCTGCCCATTTCTACATGCACGGCAAAGGCCGCTTTGGGCTGCAGTGCCTCACGAATTTAGATCTGCTGCCGCCCAAGGGCGCCGTCCTCATCGCGGCACCGTTGAAGATCAAGCAGGGGTCGGGCAGCCCATTGCGCGTTCTGGCGCTAGTGGCGGGAGGGGATGTGTGACGGCAAGAGATTTTGCCGTAGTCACGGGCGGATCGACCGGCATCGGTGCGGAAATTTGCCGGCAGATGCTGGAGGCGGGCTACGAAGTCATCTCGCTTGCTCGGCGCAAGCCCGCTCAATCGCATGCGAGGCTGCACGCGGTAGAAGTCGATCTCATGGATCGCTCGGCGACCGAGCGGGCCGCCGCCGATCTCGCAGCTCGCTTTCCAATTTCGCACATCGTGCACAATGCCGGAGTCATCCGGCCGGCGCTGCTGCCCGATGTCGAGCAAAAGGATTTACAGGCGCTCACGCAATTGCATCTTGGCGCCGCGCTCACGCTCGTGCAGGCCGCCTTGCCGGCGATGAAGCGAAATCACTTCGGCCGTATCGTCCTGATGTCGTCGCGCGGCGCGCTCGGCCTGCAGACGCGCTCGACCTATTCGGCGACCAAGGCCGCAATGATCGGGATGGCACGCACCTGGGCGCTGGAACTCGCCCCCGACGGCATCACCGTGAATGTGGTTGCGCCCGGGCCGATCGCGGACACCGAGATGTTCCGCAGCGTTGTTGCGAAGGACAGCGAGCGCGAGAAGGCACTTGCGGCGGCCATTCCGGTGAAGCGGCTTGGACGCAGCGACGATGTCGCGCGGGCCGTGATATTCTTCTGCGACCGGGCCAATGGCTTCGTGACTGGCCAGACGCTATATGTCTGCGGTGGAGCGAGCGTGGGCACTCTCGTCATCTAGGCTACACTTCTCAGGAAGATGGCATGAATCGGATCTTTCTCGGTCTCACCATCCGCGGATCTTGCGAAGCAGCCTGGAAACTATCCCGAGTAGGGCCGCGCGGTTGCCAAGCGCATCCCCAACGCCAAGCTCATCGAGTTCCCGGACTTGGGGCACGCCCCGCAGATCAAGGCACCGGATCAGGTCCATGAAGCTCTGCTGAGGGGTCTCGGCGCGCTTTAGAGTGAAATCGTTTCGCTTGCGAACGGATGACTTCCATGCGGAGTGAATTCGTGAGGCCAGGTAGTTAGGAGGATTCGAGAATTACGAACGGATTCTGCCAAAATTTGATTCGCATAGTGACAGGTTATGAAATGGGCGAGGACGGCTTATCCGCAAAAGTCGCTATCGTAAGTTTCCGGGCAGGCCCCGCGTGGGAGGGACATATGTGGCTGGTACAGTCTTGGTTGATTGGACTCATCGCAGCAATTTCACTTCTGGCGCAGGGCGCATCGAAGGCTGAGCCGGTCAAGATCCGCGTATCCTGGATCGCGCCGCTTTCAAACTGGGCGTCGTTGCTCATGGAGAAAAAGGAGATCGCCCGGCACATGGGGCGGACCTACATACTCGAGCCTGTCCGATACGCCGGAACTCCACAAATGATCACAGCGCTCGCGAATAACGAGCTTGAAATTGCAAACCTCGCCTTCTCGACATTGCCAATAGCGATTCACAACGCGGGCCTCTCCGACCTGCGGGTCATTGCCGATGAATTCCAGGACGGCGTGCAGGACTACTACTCGCAAGAATATATGGTGCTCGCCGACGGGCCGGTGAAGCGCCTTGAAGACATGAAGGGTCGCGTGATCGCGATCAATGCCGGCGGCTCGGCCGTCGATGTCGCGATGCGCAAGATGCTGCGCAAGGTAGGGCTCGAGCAGAAGCGCGACTATGTCATGATCGAGGCGCCATTGCCGACGATGCGTGCCATGCTCGCCGAGAAGAAAGCCGATCTGGTTCCCCTTGTTGTGCCATTCTCGTTCGATCCAGAGCTGCGCCGCATTGCCAAGCCTCTCTTCTACAACCGCGATGTTATGGGTCTGACGCAGCTCCTGTTCTGGTGCGCGCGGCAGTCCTTCATCGATAAGAACCGCGCCGCGATGGTGGATTTCATGGAAGACACGCTGCGCATCACCTACTGGTTTCTCGATCCGGCGAACCACGCCGAAGTCGTGGCGATTGCTTCGCGCCTGACCAAGCAGCCCCCCGAGCGTCTCGGCTGGGTTTTCACCAAGCAGGATTACTATCACGTGCCGGGAATGCGTCCGGACCTCGACGCGCTACAGCGCAACGTCGCACTCATCAAAGAACTCGGACTGGTCAGCGCCGATACTTACGTGAAAAAGTATTCTGACCTGACCGTTTTAGACGATGCAGCCAAGCGTCTGAAATAGCGAAGCCGCTTCCCGGTATCTGATCGTTTCAGACCGCTGCTGGTTTTCGGTCCTCAACGCCTTTGCGACATTGCAAAAGTTTTAGACCGAAGAGCGAATTCGGTCCATCGCATGGCCGCCGTCCGTCGGGACCGCCCGTTGAAAATTCCAAAGGAGGGCAAATTGGACGCAACGAAGAGATACCGCATCTGGGCGCAGGGCGCCACTGATCAGGTTGGCCACCGCAACTACCTGACGCAGCTGTTGCCGCACATGAAGGCCTGTACGGATCCCGACTTTGAGCTCGATTTCAAGACCATGACGCCCTCGGTGACGACGGTGCACGCATTGTCAGAATTCCGCTTCTCGCGGGCGGTGATACGCGGCGCCATTCAGGCCGAGCGGGAGGACTATGACGTTTTTTTCATGAACCACTTTCAGGACGTCGGCCTGTACGAGGCGAGAGCGGCGGTGAAAATACCAGTGCTTGGCCTGGGTGAAGCGACCTTGCTCCATGCCTGCATCATGGGTCGCAAGCTCGGCCTGATAGCGATCAACCCCGCCTTTATACCGACCCATAACGAGCAAATTTGTCGCTATGGGCTGCAACAACGGATCGCTGGAATCCGCGCGATGGAAGCTAATATCAGCGATTACATGGAAGCTTTCACATCGCCTGCGAAAAAGTTGGAACTGCAGGCCATCTTCGAACGCGAGGCACGTCGCCTCATCGATGGCGGCGCTGATGTCATCGTGCCGACTGGGGGCATTCCGATGATGTTGTTCGGCAAAGAACCGGACGTCAATGTGGATGGTGCTCCGATCGTCAACGGAGTCACGGTTGTGATCAAAGCCGCAGAAATGGCGGTCAAGCTGAAGCGTCTCGGCGTATCGGTCGCGAGCCGCATCCCGCAGTCAGGCTTTGCGCTGCCATCTGCTCAGACGCTCGATGAGTTTCTGCGCCATGGCTGAAGACATCGCAGCCCGGTGGATGGGGGATTCTCGAATATTATCGCCGAAGTGCAGAGGAGGGTCCGCCTCGGGAAACAGTCAAAGCCAGTGCGCGTCAAGGTCTTGGGTGACTTCTCACATCTGTATTTGATGAATGACGTTGGGATTCAGGTGCCACCGGATCGAATCGTCGAAGTCGGCGAAGAAGATGCCATCGCCTGACCGCGCGTGGCTTTCAAAGGCTGTAAGGCCCAATTTCGCTCTCGGAGTTCGGTCAAAACGGGACTGGTTTCGCAGAATGACAGGTTATGGAACGGGGAGGGGCAATGACCTCACGCCATCACTGAGGCCATGTCCGCTTTGGCCCCGAAAGCGGACAAATAGCCGACATCTTGATTTGTCCGCTTTGTGCCAATAGGCGACATACGCAGTGCAGCAAATTGCACTCTATTCGATCACCTCGTCAGCGCGTGCGAGCAGCATCGGCGGAATCTCGAGGCCGAGCGCTTTGGCGGTCTTGAGGTTGAGCACCGTTTCGTACTTGGTCGGCGACTGCACTGGCAGATCCGCGGGCTTCTCGCCCTTGAGGATGCGATCGACGTAGCTCGGTGCGCGCCGGTACGGCTCAAGCCGTCCAGGACCATAAGAGATCAGGCCGCCGCTGGTGGCGAAGTAGCGCAGCGGGTAAACCGCTGGCACCCGGTGCTGGGCCGCAAGCGTGATGATCAGTTCGCGATTGACCGTCGCCAGCGGGCTCGCGTCTTGACCAGGTCCGGATTACCCCTGACACCCGACGTGCAGATTAAAGTGTAGGGAACGGCCGGTTTCGGGCCAACAAGGGAC
>WNFZ01001485.1_pt1 | contig 37221 bp, 28 predicted proteins | sample 5400081 | NCBI WGS metagenome assembly WNFZ01 (sample SAMN13153365, study PRJNA577476) | soil metagenome | isolation source: 80 cm soil or saprolite under grassland replicate 1 | place: USA:California | collected 2016-06-15 | reverse complement strand
TACGCGTACCGCGAACCAAGCGTGCGGTCCTGGTACCCGCCGGCGAACCCGATCGGGTTGTCCACGGTGGACGATGGCGCACCCGCGGTCCCGTCGGTACGCGGGTTGCCGAACGGGTCGTAGTCGTAGGAGGCCCGCGTCTCGCCCTGGGGCGAGACCACGTCGGCGACCCCGCCCAGCCAGTCCGGGGCGAAGGAGTCGGCCCGGCCGGAGCTGAACAGCGCCAGCGGCGTGTCCCTCGGATCGGTCAGGAAGCCCCGGGTGGCCGAGCCGCTCGGCGTGCTAGTGGTCTCCAGGGTCAACCGGGGCAGAGTGGCGTTGACGTCGAAGGTCCACGCCTTACTGGTCGGCCCGTTCGCGGAATCGGTCACCGCCGACAGCCGCAGACCCTGCGCGTCGTGCGTGTAACTGGTCCTCTCCCCGTTGACCGTGGCCGACGCGAGCGTGTGGTCGAGGTTGTAGGTGAAGGTGTCGGCGCCGGCCTTGATCTGGTTGCCCCTGCTGGTCGTACGCGTACCTGACGGTCGCGCCGCCGACCGTGTTCGCCTCGGTCAACTGGTCCGCGTCGTCGTAGCGGTACTTCGTGGTTCCACTGCCGGCGGAGCCGGACAGCGTCTGGGACAGCCGGTTGCCGACGAGGTCGTAGGTATAGCCGACCTTTCCGCTCTGGCCGCTGCCGCACCCGGTGACCCCGATACACGCCGCGGTGAGCCGGTCGGCCGGGTCGTGGGTGTAGGCGACGGCCTGGCTACGGGTACCGCGGGTGGTGGTGATGGTGGTGGGGTTCCCGGTGGCGTCCCGGATGATCTGGTACCGGGCGGTGATGGCCGAGGCGGTGTGGCTGGACAGGTCCACCAGCCGTCCCGCCCGGTCGTACGCCCGATCGGTCACCAGGCCGGTCGACGCCGGATAGGTGGTCCGCACAAGGCGCCCCGCCGGGTCGTAGCCGAACGTGTAGGCGGTCGCCTGTGCGCCGGCCACGCCACCTTCCGTGGTCAGTCCGGTCATCCGGTCGGCCGCGTCGAAGTCGGCGGTGACCCGGGTGCCGTCCGGCCACACCCGCGAGGTCAGGTTGCCGTTGGCGTCGTACCCGTACCGGAAAGTCTTTCCCTCGCCCCGGCTGACCGACGTGAGCCGACCGGAGTCGTCGTAGGTATGGGTCCGCAGCCCGGCCTGGTCGGCGAGGCTGGTGAGCTGGTTGCGGGCGTCGTAGCCCCAGGCGTAGATGACACTGCCCGCGCCGAGATCCTGCCCGACCTTGCGGCCGAGGATGTCGTAGCTGGTCACGATGCTGCGCCTGGCCTCGTCGCCGGAGCCCGGTGCGACCACCCGGACGAGGTGCCCTTCCGCGTCGTACCGGTACGTGGTCTGCCGGCCGAGCGGATCGGTGACCGACGTCAGCCGGCCGACCTTGTCGTAGCCGTAGCGGCTGCGGTGCCCGTTCGGGTCGGTCCGCGACACGACCCGCCCGATGTTGTCGTACGCGTAAACCGTTGCCGCCGGCCGGTTCCGCTCCTCGCCGGTGGCCGCCGCGCTCACCGCGAGCGCGTCGGGTCCGACGACCGCCAGGATCCGGTCCCCGTCGTCGTACCGGTACTGCGTGGCGTGGCCGTTGGCGTCGGTCGAGCTGACCACCCGGCTGTTGACGTCGTAACCGGACCGGGTGACGTGCCCCAGAGGATCGGTGACCGAGACGAGGTTGCGTGCCACGTCGTAGGCGTACGTGGTGGTGAACTCGGCCGGGCTGGCGCCCGGCAGGTTGCCCCGCGGGTCGACCATCGTGACGAGGTCACCGTTGTCGTTGTAGGTCCACGTGGTCACGCCGCCGACCGCCGACGTGCGCCGGACCGGGTTGCCCGCCGCGTCGTACTCGGTCGTGGCAGCGGTACCCGACGGGGCGGTCACCGTCGTCGGACGGCCGTTCGGGTCGTATCCGACGGCCAGCCGACGGCCCGACGGGTCCACTTTGGACACCACGTTGCCGTTGTTGTCGTAACCGGTGCTCGACGTCTTGCCGAGGGCCTCGGTGTTCGTCACCGGACGGTTCAGCTCGTCGAAACCGGTGTCGGTGGTGGTGAATCCGCCACCGGGGTACGGGTGCATGACCCGGATCAGGTTGTTGTTGACGTCGTACACGTAGCTGGTGGTGAAGTCCGCCGGGTTGGCACCCTTCACGTTCCCCCGTGGGGACACCATCCGGGCGAGGTTGCCCCGTTGTCGTAGGCGAAGGTGGTCTTCTCCCCCGCCGGGTTGCTGACCGACAGTTGCCGGCCGGCCTTCGTGTACGTGTAGCTGGTGGCGTTGCCGTTGGGGTCGGCCACCGACTGGACCCGCCCGATCACCTTGGTGTAGCTGTAGGTCGCCGTGTTGCCCAGCGGGTCGCTGGTCTTCACGACCTGTCCCAGCGGGTCGTAGACGATCTCGGACGGCCGCTGCTTGCCGGGTTCGAACGTCTTGCGCAGCCGGTCGAGGTTGTCGTAGACGAACCGGGTCGTGAAGTCGGCGGGCGGGCCACCGGGCAGGTTCCCCCGCGGATCGGTCGTGGCGACGGGTCGGCCGGTCCGGTCGTACCCGAACGTCGTCTTCTCGCCCAGCGGGGTGGTCCGCGAGACGAGGTTCCCGTCCGTGTCGTAGGCCATCGTGGTGACCTTGCCGCGCGGGTCGACCTGCGCGGTCACCAGGCCGCGCCCGTCGGTGCGCAGCTCGGTCCGGCCGCCCGCCGGGTCGACGATCGCGTCGAGCTGGCCGAACGAGTCGTAGCCGAAGCTCGCCGTGTGGCCGAGCCCGTCAGTTCTCGACGTGAGGTTGTTGCGCGCGTCGTACGTGCTGGCGACGGTGTAGGAGAACGGCCCCGGTGCCGTCGTCGAGGTCAGGTTGCCGGCGTTGTCGAACGCGCTCGCGAGCTGGTTGCCCTGCGCGTCGACCATCAGGTTCGGTTCGATACCCGGGGTGTACCGCTGGTTGACGGTGTCACCGTTGCCGTTCTGCGAGTAGATCAGGACGTTTCCGCGGTACCCGTCGAAGTAGACGACGCCGTCCGGATCGATGGTCTTCGCCTCCTGCGCACCGGCGTCCCACGTGAACGTGGTGACCGCGTTGAGCACGTCGACCTGCCGGATCACCCGCCCGGCCGCGTAGACGTTGGTCACCTGGGTCCGTTGCTGGGCGTCGACCACCTTGGCCAATAGCGTCCCGTCGTACCCGTAGGTCGTCACGGCGCCCTCGGCATCGGTCGCGGCGACCAACCGCCCGTCCTTGTACTGGTAGGCGGTGTACCGCCCGTCGGGCAGCGTGATCCGGCGAACCAGGCCATCCGTGCCGAGGTCAACCTTCACCACGCGGCCGGCGGCATCGGTGACCGTCCACAAGCGAGCGGTGTACGCGACGGTCGTCCCGAAGCCGCGTCGGTCCCGGACCGAGGTCAACCGGCCGGTGCTGTCAAACGACAACGTGGTCTGGTCCGGAGTCACGAGACGCCAGCCGCCGTCCACCGCGCTGAGCGTGGAGCGGACCCCGGCCGGACGCGTGAAGGAACCGTCGGCGGCTCGCTGGTAGACGACCCGGGCGCCGTCCTCGGCCCGTACCGTCACCGCCGTCTCGCCGCCGGCCGGCGGGATCACCTGGACGTCGTAGGTCCACGACCATCCCAGACCGAGCGAACCCGCGCTGGTGTTGGCCGAGGAGTACGTGCGGACCGCCTGGAACGGCACCCCGAACCCGGCCATCCGCAGCTCCACAGAGGACAGTGTGAACGCGCCGGTCCCGGTGTTGACGCCGGATCCCCGCACTGCCTGCCCACCGGTGCTGGGGAACAGGACGTTGCCGCACGTGCAACCGGCGGCCTGGGCGGCCGGCAGGGGCGGCGGCGTGGTGGTCGTGCGCGCCTTCGACACCGCGGACGGCGGTGAGACCACCTGGGTGCCGTTGTTGAGCGTCACCGTGATGGTGACGAAGTACCCGTGGTCGCCGACCAGTGCCCAGCCGTCGTCGACGCCGAAGCTGCGGCAGAACTGGCGTGGCACGCCACAGCGGATCGCGTCCGTTCGGGACAGCGTCCGGGACTCCTGCGCGGCGCCGTTGTCCGGGTCGAAGACGGTGACGAACCACGACGCCCAGTCCGATACGCCAGGCTCGACAGCGTCGAAGTACACCACCAGCGAGGTGTCGTCGAGCGCGAATCCCGGGCGGGACAACACGTTCGTGGCGCCGGCCGTCGGCTTCGGGTCACCCGGTCCGTCCAGCGGTCGGATGGACCCGGAAGCCGCCGGCTTCGGGACGCCCCGCCACTGCTCGGCGGTGAGCTTGCGGGCCGGTCCGCCGGCCTTCGTTCCGGGTGGTACGACCGGCGGCCGCTCCCCCGCGGGCAGGCCGTGGTTGGGCTGTGCCGCCTTCGGCAGCGGCCGGTTTACCGGGCCCGGTCCCCGGTGGCGCGACGGGCGGTTTCTTCGCGGCGGGCGTACGGGCGTCCGCCGTCGGCGCCCACATCGCTGCCGGAATGACGAGGCCCAGTGCGGTCAGGACGACCAGTACCGGGCCGGGACGCGTACGCAGGGCACGCCAAAGCACATCGAGCGACGTAGCCGATTCCCCCCGTTGTCGGTAATCGATCACACCTGTCGATTCGAGTCGCCCGGCAAGCCTGGCTACTGGGATCGATGTGTGTCAACCGCATTCACCGACAACGGGGCCGGAAGTTCGCATGGTGAAAGTAGATCTATGGTACGCGTCATCATCAGGTTTGTCCTATGTGGACATTGATCACGCCGGCCGGTCAGCTCGACCTGGCCGTGCGCCACTCCGCGCAAAACTCCGGCAGGCTGGCCTGGCGCCGTTCGGGCTGCGGTTGACACGCCCGCACCGCGACCGTCCATAGCGCTACGGGACCACGAAACGCGTCCCGGTCCATCGTGCCGTCACCGAGCAGGACCAACACGGTACGACCCAACGTAAACACGGAGGTACGCTGATCGATCGTCGCGCCCTTGACGAACTCCTCCGGCGCCATGAATCGAGTCGAGCCGAACATCCGTCCCATCTCATTGCGATCGGCAGGTCCCGGAACCGCTGGAACGCCGAGGCCGGCTCCTCGCGGGCAGCACGAGGAACACCGAGCAGCTCGCCATCCACCCAGTCGTAGACGAGCATCGGTCCGTGCGGCGACTCGATCACCCTGTGCAGTACCGGCAGCGCAGGGTGCCGGTACGCCTCGCCGATCCGGGCCGCGTTGCGCAACAGCGCCACCCGCTGTTCATGGGTGAGATGTGGCAGGTCGAGGTCCGGGCGCCCGGCGGTCTTGACGAAGTACCGCCCGCCGTCCGTCTCAACGCCATAGGACAGGTTGCCCGAGTCCTGCTGGTCGAACACCGCGAAAATCGCCCCGACATCGCGCAGATGCTCGTCAGGAGCACAGTCGATCCGAAACGAGCTCACCACAACGATGCAGCCTACCCAAACGTTGCACATACCGACGGAAGCCGGCGAGGCTATCCACTGATGCATCTACAAACGAACCCCGGCTGCCGTACCAGTGAGGCTTCGCCTCGGACCGCCGAGCGTGGTGGTTGAGCTGGCGGTTCGGCTGCAGTGTGCGCATCCTCGCATCTATAGCTGTAGATGCAGGAGGCGGTCATGGGTGCCCGAGTGGTAACCGTCAACGACCTGCTCGACGGGCATGTGGCGTTGGACATCCAGTGCCTGGACCGGATCTACCTCAACGCCTACGTGCCGAAGTTACAGACCAGCGCGCAGGTGGTAGCGTTCCTGTCCGGTCACCTGGGCTACCCGTTCCCGTCACCGACGCTGTTCAACCAGATCGGGCAACGGTTCCGCCGGGCGGTGGCCTCCTTCGCCGATGCCAACGACATTGCGTGGATCAAGTTCGGCAAGGACGACGACAAGCTCGCCGTGATGACCCCGCACCTGCGCCGCCAGGCCGCCACCGGCACGTCCGGGGTCGCTGGGATCGGGGTGGCGCAGGAGTTCCAACGGGTCTGGGCCGCGGCGGAGGGCAAGACCTCCACCGGCACGCCACCCTGGTCGTTCTACAAGGCCGACCGGCGGGTCACCTGCTACTACTTCTACCTGTGGGACGCCGACTTCGGCCCTGCGTTCGTCAAGCTGTGTGCGTACTTTCCGTACCCGGCAACGGTGTGGTTCAACGGGCACGAGTGGGCCAAACGTCAGGCCACCAAGGCTGGGATCGCCTTCACCGAGCTGTCCAACGGCTTCGCCGCCTGCGATAACCCGACCGCGTTGCAGGAGGTCTGTGACCGGCTCGGCGCCGGCACCATCAACGTCTTCGTGCAACGGTGGCTGGCCCGCCTACCCCTACCCTTCGGCCACGTCGATCGGGATGCCGGCTACTGGTGGGAGGCCTCCATGCGGCAGGTCGAGATCGCTCGCACCATCGTCTTCGACGCACCGCGGCATGCCCGCGGCTTCTTCGAAGCGTTGATCGTGGACAACCTCGACCTGGGCCGCCCACACAACGTGGAAATCATCTTCGGGCGGCGGGTACGACGCGACACCCTGGGCACCTTCCGCACCGCCATCGACCGTCGCGACAACGGCGGCGTGCTGCTCAACGTCTTCTACCGGCACTCCCGCCTCAAGCAGTACCTCAGTGCGACACGAAGGTGCACGTTGTGAGTGGACGCGCAGTTAGGAGGGCCGACTGATGTCGGTGGCGTAGTCCCGGGCCAGTGCCCAGGTGCCTGTCCCCACCTCGACATGCGTCGCCGGTAACGGCGGGGTGTGAAGCTCGGGGGAAGCCCAAGGATTCCCGTTCCACCCGGGGGTCACAGGCGGGGGAAGACCGGACGGGTGAACGGAAGTGAACCCTCGATGATGCGTCGTGATGCTTGGCCTCGGTTGGTGGGAAGTGGTGCCGGGGTATAGGGACTGGCCGCTGGGAAGCGGCAGGCGGCGGCCGGGGATGTGGTGTCGGCCGTGTGGGTACCGCCGTCCTCGGCGTATAGGGGGCATCCACCCCGGTCGTTCTCATGCGTGTGCAACGTGACAACCCCGTTGGGGTCCGAGCGTGCAAGCCCGGCGTTCGGCAAGCCGACCGTGAGGAAGGCCCGATTCCCCAGCGGGCGCAGGATGGCCCAACAAGCCAATGCCGGTGGCCGAAAGGCAGCAGAAAACCAGGGCTGATGGCCGGCACCTCCGCCGGCGGCCTCGGAATAACTGGCCGGATACGGGCAGGTGCCCGGACCCGAAAGGGTGCTGACGTGGGCCAGGTGAGCCCGTGACGACTTCGATGATCAAGGGCCCGTAGCCGATGGGCAAGTTGGACGCCACGACGATGCGAACGGCCGGCGCGGCACTGCCGCAACGGCGCGACGCCGGTATGGCGAACGGACCGGAGGGCGGCGACCTGGACTGGCAAGCCATCAACTGGCGCCAGGTTCGGGATGACGTACGGCGTCTGCGGCAACGCATCTTCACGGCGTCAAAGGCAGGGGACCTCAAGAAGGTCCGCAATCTGCAGAAGCTGATGCTCCGTTGCCACGCCAACGCGCTGCTCAGCGTGCGCCGATGGCGGCCGCGACGTCCCCGGACAGGACGGTCGTGTTCGTCCATTGCGGGTCGGTGAGCGTGGTCGAGGCGACGTACTTGGGCCGCGTGTTCAACGCCTCTCCCACGGGGTTTCCGGGATCCATGCCTGCTCCCCAGGAGCCGGCGAAGATCTCGTAGGTCCGCCGCCCGAACAGGAACGCGTCGGCGCGCTGGAAGGCCTGGCTGATGAACGTCGAGGCCTCGTCGTCGAGCAGCGGCGGGGCCCATCCGAAGCGCTCGAATCGCCGCTGCCCTCCTCGTCCGGCGCGCCGGCTTCGCGCCGGGTCTCTGCATCAATCCGTCGATGTCCCTGCGTCACTCCGTCCAGGGAGACGTTCGTGACGGTTGTCAGTTTCATGGTCGCAGTGCCCTTCGCGCTGGGATCGTTCGGTACGACCGGACCGTAGCGCCGATCTCATCGCTCGTGACACATCTGCCGCGAGTCGGGTGGTCTCCGTACTGCAGCGATGGACACCGGTCGCCGTTAAGATCCCCGCATGCAGCCGCGACGTCACCGCATGCGTCAGCGGCAACGCCGCGACTCGGCACGGGAATGGATCTGTACCGGCGCGACGGTCACGGTGAACAGCTACGCCAAGCGATACGGCGTCGATCGCTACACCGCCCACGAAGACCTCACCGCGCTCGGATTCGGGTTGCCCGACTCAGCGCAGCAATGGGCGCTACGCCCACGGGCAACCCCGCGCCGTGCGGCGAAGCGCAGCGCCGACCAGTTCGACGAGGAGTCATCGATCATGCTGGACGGCAGGTTGTTCCTCGTGGCGGGCTACACCTCGGGCGGCGCGCCCTTCGGCATGTTCGCCGACGAGATGCCGCCACATGACGATCCACTTCGATGAACTCGGGACCGTGATCAGCCACCATACTGACGTCGGCTCGTTGCTAACGATCGTGCGTTCGTGAAGCCCCTGGGATAGCGAACGTCGGCTGCCGAGGACGGGTCACCGCCATCTTCGACTCAGCGGCCGAAGCGGTCGATCGGACAGGATGAACAGCATGAGCACGACCATGGCTGCGATCGACGTTCGGACGGGTGAGGAAGCCGACGTGCCAGTCGTACTCGCACTCCTTGACGGAGCGGTCCGTTGGCTGGTCGAACGGGGCCATGTCGGTCAGTGGGGCACCGAGCCCCAGTCGACCAATCCTCGGCGGATCGTCACGATCACCCAGTGGGCCGGTGACGGCAGTCTCTACCTTGCCTGTCTGGACCAGCAGCCGGTCGGTGCGCTCGCGGTGGGTGCTGCACCGGCCTACGTCCCAGCTGTGGACGAGCCGGAACTGTACGTCAACCTGCTGGTCACCGACCGGGCGCTGGCCGGCCGCGGGATCGGCCGTCGGCTTCTGACCCACGCCCGTGAGATCGCCCGAACGCGTGGCGTAGGCCTCCTGCGAATGGACTGCTACTCCGGCGACGACAGGACCCTGGTCCGGTACTACGAGCAGGAAGGATTTTCCGCGACGGATCCATTCACGGTGGAACTACCTGCCGGCCCGTGGCCGGGCCAGGTACTGGAGCAGCGTCTCGATCAGCTCTGCGTCCTGGCCCCGCCCCACGGCAACACGCTGCCATGCCGCTGGTCGGTGTGAGGTGCCCGGGCAAACATCAACCGTCAGCGTTTGTAGCTGCTCGCGGACCGCCGACCGCTGCAGCCGACGGGGGTCCGCTGACCTTGCGGCGTGGTTCAGTTGACTCGGCCGATGGCGTGGCCCTGCTTGCGCAACTGCCGGGCCCAGCCCTGGACCGTGTGCCGGGGAACGTTGAAATGATCGGCCAGTCCGCTGACGCTGCCGACCTGCTGGTAGGCGGCCATGACCTCCTCCGCAGGTGGCATCCGCCGATACACCCGTTCCCGGCTGTCCACAGGCGCGGCGGCCTGTCTGGCCGCCCGGACCCGCCGTGGACGGCCGGCCGGGGTCTCCACCGCCGTGGCCTCGGTGCTTGCGCGTCGTCGCGGGGTGCGGGTCGACGCCGACCTGGTGGCGGGGGCGCGTTCCGGCGCACGGTCCCCGCCGGCCCGCCCTGCCGATGTGGCAGTCCCGGGCGCGGATTCTGGCAGTGGCCCTTCGGCGCCCAACGCGTCAGACAACCACTGCAACGCCCGCCGACGGCCAGCGGCGTCCAGCGGGTGCAACACCTGATACGCCGCCTCCACCGCGGCAAGCTCTGACAATGCCATCCCGAACACACTCCATGATCGCCTGTTTGTTGGGTCAGCGTAACCGACGATCACCCGAAGAATGCCAACACCCCACCACCGTTCGTGCCGGTAACCAAGCGACCAGACAGTTGGGCGGGCAAAATACAGACCCGGCAGACACGCACCGATACCCGCCCAACGCGCGGCCGGGTTCGTCACGCGCCGGCGTTGAGCCATGCCAGAACCGATCGAACAGCTACACAAGTCCTACCTTCAAGGTCTCGAGGAAGCCGCCCTCCAGCCGGAACCTCCTGCCGAAGCGAACCAAGATCAGGTGCGCGGATCTGCCGCGAAGTGCTCGCTACGGAGCGTCAGGGCGAGAAGCCGGGCTGGCATCCGGTCGTGCCCCGATGAGCGGACGAGCACGTCGGTGGGAACATCCGTGGGTGTCATGGGGCGATCGGCTACTCAGATCAGAGCGCGAGGCTCATTCCGTCGGGGCCTATGTCGCGCGATCGGAGGGTAGGTTCACGCCCATGCCTCATGACGACGAGCAGGGCTACCCGGAACCTCCGGCCGTCGGAGACGAGGTCGCGACGCTGTTGGGCTCCCTGGAGCGGCAGCGCGCCACCCTGGCCTGGAAGTGCGCCGACCTCGATGCGGCCGGCCTGCGCGCGAGCGTCGGCGCCTCGTCGGTCACCCTGGGTGGGCTGCTGAAGCACCTGGCCTACATGGAGGACATCAACTTCTCGCGGGACCTGGCCGGACGAGACCTGCCGCCACCCTGGAACGCTGTCGACTGGAGCACCGAAAAGGGCTGGGAGTGGCGTTCGGCCTTCGAGGACACTCCCGAAGAGCTCCATGCGCTCTGGGGCGATGCCGTCGCCCGCTCTCGCTCCGCGGTAACGGACGCGTTGGCCGAAGGCGGGCTGGACGGGCTGTCCAGCACCCCCGGCGGTAAGGCACAAAGTCTGCGCCGCCTCCTCGTCGACATGATCGAGGAGTACGCGCGGCACACCGGCCATGCCGACCTCATCCGGGAATCGGTGGACGGCCGAGTCGGCGAGGACCCGCCGGGCAAGCCCTACCCGTACCAGGTCCGGTAGCTCGGTGGCCAGGTAGAGGAACCCGCGCTCACCGACCGGTAGATACGTGATGTCGCCGACGTAACGCCGGTTCGCGGCCGCGGCGGTGAAGTCCCGGCCGATCAGGTCGGGGGCCTTCGCTGCGGCCGGATCGGCGACGGTGGTGCGGCAGCGGCGGCGCAGCCGCAGTCCCTGCATACCGAAGCGGCGCATCACCCGGGCGACCCGCTTGTGGTTGACCTGCTGCCCAGCGTCGCGCAGCTCGGCGGTGATCCTCGGGGCCCCGTAGGTGCCGTCGAACGCGGTGTGCACGGCCTTGATCTGCCCGGCCAGCATGAGGTCCGCGGCGTTGCGGGCCGCTCGCGCCGCCTCGGTCGAGCGCCAGTAGTAGAAACTCGACCGGCCACCCCGACGGCCTGGCACAACCGCTTCACGCCGTAGCGCTCGTGGTGGTCGGCGACGAACTGCAAGCGGTTCACCAGCGCGTCTCCCCGGCGAAATACCGGGCGGCCTTGCGCAGGATGTCGCGTTCTTCTTCGAGCTCACGGATCCGCCGGCGCAACTCGGCGTTCTCCTCCTCGACCGAGGCCGGCGCCTGCCTCTGCCGCGTGGCCAGGGTCGGCGGACCACCAGCGCCGCGCCGCTGATCGTCGACGCGGACCCAGCTACCCAACGTCTCCCGGTTGACCCCGAGGTCATCAGCGATCTGCGCGATCGTCGCGCCCGGCCGAGACCGGTACAACGCCACCGCGTCAGCCTTGAACTGAGCCGGGTAGTGCTTGTTCACCATCGTGTTCCAGGACTCCCGTCCACCAGGACCATCACGATCCCAGTCTCAAGTGTCCAAGATCAGGGGGCAACGCCCCCTGTACCTGGTCTCCCACACCAGCGCCGCATGGATCGACCGACCCGGCGACGTGCTGTGCCTGTGCCCCACCTGCACCAGCAAGTTCCTCCACGGCGACGTGCGCGCCGACGACGTCCTCGACCAGATCCGCTCATGGCGCACCCGCACCAAGGGCGGCGCAACCCCGGTCCTGCACCTGACGCTCTGTGAAGAACCAACAGTGATCAACTACACGGAGAAACACCTGCTCGACCTGCAAACCATGCTCACGCTGGTCGCGCCGAGCTGACCAGCCTGAGGGGTGGAGCTGCCTTCGCGGTGGCCGATGCGGCATCGGTTGGCGCCGAATCACGAAGATCGGCATGTCGGCGGACAGTTCAACGGCGACTTCGAGGTAGGTCCTGCACGTGCATCGGCTCTTGCGCACGCAACGGATTCTGAGCAGGATGTTGCACGTGCACGGACCGATCACTGACGTTCATGGTCGGCCGAGTCGGATTTCGCAACTCAGACGTATGGGGCGATTCGCCAAGCGGGTACGGATTGCATGAGGTGCCAACCGTGTCCACCCTGATCGCGCCGGTTCCACTCTCGAAGCCTCCTGCCCGCCACCGCGTTGGGCTGGCACCTGCGCGGTGTCGACGCGAGCTCTGGGCGGTCAGGCGCCGCGTTGACGGGCACCTGCTGGGAGGACGATTGGTTCCTCGTCCGACAGATGTGGCGTATGTCGGGTGGCCTGAGTTGCCCGCCCGCACGTTCACCCGTGGTGGCACTCAGGCGCTGGAGGACGGGCGCGGACTTGTCGTTCGGCCACGGGATGATGCGGGGAGGCGGCGATGAGCGGCGACAGCATCGAGCCGGGTGAACTGTTGTGGATCGACCCGAGTGTTTGCAGTGTGCCCGATCTGCCTGACGGGTTCGTCCTTCACGTCGTCGAGTTCCTCGGCAGGGGTGGCGAGGATCCGAGGCGGCGGCGTCTGGTGTGGGTACGCGGCCCCGTGCTGGACGCACGAGGGGTTCCCGGCAGGATCCTCACGATCTGCGTGCCGGCCGATCAGCGCCGAATGACGCCGGAGCACCGCGGGTCGGGCACCGCCACGGTCGCCGGCGGTCGGCATCGGCACGACGCCATGGTCGGTCCGCCGCCGGGCTACACACGACGGGAGTTCAGCTGACCCCTTGATGTGCGTGCCGGCGCGGTGTATCTCGTGCCGGCAACCGCCGGCCATGCGTCGGTGTGGTTGCTTTCCCCGGTCGGCGAGGGTCGCGTGGAGCCGCCCCCCGCCCCCGCGACCCTCGCCGACCCTGGTCGACAAAGGACAGTTGTCGACCCTCCGCAGCGTGATGCCTAGCACCACTAAAAGCGATACGCCAAGCAGCAAGTAGCAAGATCGAGACTGGTCACGGCCGGCGGAATCATCCGATCGAGGCTTATGCCGGGCCGGAACGACTGGCGTCGAGGGGAACCCGACGTCTGGTCGACGATTGGTAGCGCGCTGGGCTGCGTCTTGCTGGCGAATCCCATCGAGCGCGGAACTCCCTGCGTCTGATGCGGACCGCGCGGCTGGACCGTCCGTGAACCTGATGCCCGTGCCGGCGCCCCCTGCAGCTCGGCGCGTACCGCCTCGACGAGGGCTTCACGGCAGTGGCCGCCCCCACGCCCTATGACTGCATTCTCGCCCTGCGACCGCTGCTCCGCAGAAATCTCGCTGAACGAGGACACCGGGCTTGCCGCCAGGTACGGCGCGGGCTACGTCACCGCGCAGGATGGTTCTTCGCCCGCCCCAGCCCACCCGCCGACGTCGTTCGGCTCATCGCCAGCGGCAGCGGTCCGGTCGGCAAGTTGATCGAACACCGTGGTCGTCTGACTGGTCGGCACGAGACCGGGTCGCTACCGGCCGCACTGTCGCCGACCGGGGCCAGTCATCCGGTGTGGTTGTGCGGGTCCTTCACACCGAGGGTTCCCGACAGTCGGGGCATTGCTTGGGCTTGCGGCCTCGGGCCAATGGTCGCTGGAAGCCTTTGCCGCAGCTTTCGCAGGTGAGCGTCTCCATTGCCGGTGGTTGGGTTCGGCCGGTTATTGTTCGCGTGTCTGGTCTTTCCCTGGCCGACGGGCCCTGACCTTGCAGCTTGCTGTTGTAGGCGGCGATTCGCTTGTTCAGGTCTTCGACCGCTTCGGGGCGTGCGGCGTGTTCTCCGTAGAGCGCCACGCCTCGCTGCGCCCATCGGATGGCCTCGCGCCAGTCCTTCGCCTTCTGCTGGCGGATGGCCATCTGGGTGTAGGTCTCCAACAGCGGCACCTTCGCGAACTTCGCTAGGAGTGCGTCGCGGATGCCGTCCATCTCGGCGTCATGGCGGCGGCAGGTTTCGTCGTACTCGTGCAGCGCTGAGGTGAAGGCGTCGCGGGAGCGGTACAGGTGCCACTCAAGCTCGCAGAACATGTAGTGACGGTCGATCGGGTCGGGGTCGTGCTCCAGCAGTTCGCGGAGCCGTCCGATGGCCAGGACGTGATCACTGGGCAGTTGCTCCAGCCAGGACAGGTCGTAGGACTCGTCCTGCTCGTCGGTGGCCAGCGCTTCCGACAATCCCGTGCGAAGGGCGCCTTGCAGTACCGCTGGGGCGGGTGGGGCTACAGTCGCGACCCCGAAGTCGCTGGGGTCATGAGACAGCCACACACCGAGACGGCCGGGCCCGTCGGCGCGCATCCCACCGCCGACAATGACGCCCGCCAGCGCGATCGAATGTTCCTCCTTTGCGTGAAGCGCAAGCAGTCCGGGCCGGTACTCAGCGGCGTCTTCGCGGGACAGGTAGCCGACTGTCATCCCGCTGATCCAGACCGAAATGGCGTTAGCGTCGTAAGGGTTGTTGCTCTCCGCGACCAGGACGGCCTGAACTTCTTGGCGAACCCGATCGGTGGTTCGGCCGCCGACGATCCGCCAGAGTTCGTCTTGGTAGTGGCTCTCGCCGACGACCTCCAGGTCGTGACTGCTCTTTGCGCTCCAGCCAGCACAGCCGCCTTGGCGGCCCAATCATCCGCAAGTTGTTGGAATGCCATGTCGGTCCGGATCACCATCGTCGGACGTTTACCTGGGTCTTCGCAGTCGGTTCCCGGCTACGCTGCGGACGTATGTGGTGACCCACGGCTCGGGAGGAGTTCCGTGGCCCAGGACGAAGCGAGAGCCGACGTGCCGGCCGATGCCATGCCGGCGGATGCGTCGTCGCTACGGGGCGATGCGGTGGGCAGGGTGCTGGGCACGCAGGCCGCTTCGCCGTTGTCGTTCTGGGTCGGGCTGGAGCCAGGCAGTGTCCTGCAGCTTGACGATGTGGTGGTGACCTGGCGCGACGTTCCCGGGCGGGGGCGGGTGCTGGTCGCCGGGGTGGTGACCAACGTGGAGGCGCGCTATGAGGGCGCGGCGTACGACTCGGACGTCTTCCTCATCGTTGAGGGCTCGCTCCCGGCGGCCGTGGTCGAATCCGCGGAGGTGACGGTCACCCGCGTTGAACCGGAGTTCTACGTTCCGCCGCTGCCCGGCACGATCGCCTACCGCGCGGACGCGGGCGATCGCGACCAGGCACTGTACTTCGACGTGATGCAGCGGCGGGTGCCGATCGGACTTGGCCGCGACGGTCTGCCGATGTACGTCAACTTCGAGTTCCTCGACGGCACCCGCGGCGCACACGTCTCGATCTCCGGGGTGTCCGGCGTGGCGACGAAGACGTCGTTCGCCACGTTCCTGCTCTATTCGATCTTCAACTCGGGGGTCCTCGGTGCGGAGCTGGCCAACACCCGGGCGTTGATCTTCTCGGTCAAGGGAGAGGATCTGCTGTTCCTCGATCATGCCAACAACCGGCTCGACGACACCGCGCGGGCGGCCTATGCCCTGCTCGGCCTGCCGGCTAGACCGTTCGGCAGCGTGCACGTCTTCGCCCCGCCCCGGCCGGGCGATCCCAACGGTGTCCCGCACGTGTCCGCCCGCACCCGGGGCGTGAGCCCGTTCTACTGGACCCTCGTCGAGTTCTGCGCGGAGGAGTTGCTGCGGTTCGTGTTCGCCGACACCGAGGACGAGCGGGCACTGCACACGCTGCTGGTCGCCCAGGTCGCTGCCCGGCTGCGCCGCGACGCCGAGGCGGCCAGCGACGCCGGCGCGGTTCGGCTACGGCGGCCCGACGGCAGCGTCAGCGACGTGTGCCGCACGTACGCCGATCTGGTCGACGCCGTCGAGGCCGGGCTGACCGACGACACGTCACGGTCGGCGTGGGTGAGCGCGCAGACCACGCTGGGCAGCGTCAACGCCTTCCTTCGCCGGCTGCGTTCCTCGGTCCGGCCGCTGTCGCCGATTGTGCGCGGCGACCTGCCGCCGGGCCGACCGCATTCGATCACGACCCTGGACGCGCAGGTGTCCGTCATCGACCTGCACAACCTGCCCGAGCGGGCCCAACGGTTCGTCGTCGGTGTCGCCTTGCGGGGGGAGTTCGCCCGCAAGGAGAACGCCGGCACCGCCCGGCCGTTGCTGTTCGTAGTGCTCGACGAGCTGAACAAGTACGCCCCACGGGAGGGTGGTTCACCGATCAAGGAGATCCTGCTCGACGTGGCGGAGCGGGGCCGCTCCTTGGGCGTCATCCTGATCGGGGCGCAGCAGACCGCCTCCGAGGTCGAACGGCGCGTCGTGGCGAACTGTTCGATGCGGGTGGCCGGTCGCCTCGACGCGGCTGAGGCCCGCCGCGCCGAGTACGGCTGGCTACCGGCGACCACCCGGGCGCGGGCCATCCTGGCCCGACCCGGCGCGATGTTCATCGCGCAGCCGGAGATCCCGGTGCCGCTTGCCGTGGCGTTCCCGTTCCCCGCCTGGGCGACCAGGACGTCGGAACGGGGCGAGTGGACGCTCACCCCGGCCGCGGCGGCTCCTGCCGACCCGTTCGCGGGCCTACCCGGGGCCGACGGCGACGAGCCCCCGTTCTGACAGGCACGCGACCCTGCAAAGGGGGAAGCGATGAAGGTCCTGCACACCGCCGACTGGCACGTCGGCAAGGTCCTCAAGGGCCGCTCACGGGCCGACGAACACGCCATCGTGTTGAAGGGGCTGGTTGACCTGGCCCGCACCGAGGACGTCGACGCGGTCGTCGTGGCCGGTGACGTGTTCGACACGGCCGCCCCGACCCCGGAGTCCCAGGCGCTGGTGATGCGCGCCCTGCTGGCACTGCGGGAAGGCGAGCGGAAGGTCATCGTCGTGGCCGGCAACCACGACAACCCGCACCTCCTCGACGTCTACCGGCCGGTGCTGGGGGCGCTGGGCATGCATGTTGTCGGGACGTTCCGTCGACCGCACGACGGCGGCGTGCTGACCTTCAACGCCCGCACCGGTGAGCCGGTGCGCCTGGCCACCGTGCCGTTCCTGTCCCACCGGTACGCGGTCCGCGCCGCCGAGGCCCTCACCGGCTCCCCCGACGAACACAACCGCACCTACGCCGAACGGTTCGCCGAGTTACTCCGGGCGCTGACCGTCGGCTTCGCCGCCGACACCGTCAACCTGGTCGCCGCGCACGGCACCCTGCCCGGCGGCAAGTTCGGCGGGGGCGAGCGTGAGGCACAGTCGATCTTCTCCTACTACTTCGAGCCGACCGCGTTCCCCCCGTCCACCCAGTACGCCGCCCTCGGTCACCTACACCGCCGCCAACAGGTGCCGGGGCCGTGCCCGATCTGGTACTGCGGGTCGCCGATCGCCGTCGACTTCGGTGAGGAGGACAACACACCCGGCGCCCTGCTGGTGACCGTCGAGCCGGGCCGTCCCGCGCTCACCCGTGAGGTCACCGTGCCGGGTCCGCGGCGGCTGCGAACCGTACGGGGCAGCCTTGAACAGCTGGAGGCCATGGCCGACGCACTCGCCGACGCCTGGCTGCGGGTGATCGTAGCAGAGAAGCCACGGGCCGGGCTCGCCGACGCCGTGCGCGAGATCCTGCCCGGTGCCCTGGATGTCGACATCGACGAGCGGTTCCGCCCCACGTCGGCCCGACGGCGCAGTGGGGGCGAGGCCGGGCGGGTGCGCAGCACGCGGGAACTGTTCCGCGACTATCTGACCGAGACCGGCCGCAACGACGAGCAGATCGCCGCGCTGTTCGACCGGCTGCACGACGAGGTGACCCGCGACGTCGGCGGCGATGGGGGTGTGGGCTGATGCTTCCGCTGCGGCTGTACATGGAGAACTTCGGCAGCTTCCGCGAGCCGGCAACGGTCGACTTCGCCGACGTCGAGTATTTCGCCCTGGTGGGCCCCACCGGGGCCGGTAAGAGCACGGTCATCGACGCGATCTGCTTCGCCCTGTACGGCACTGTGCCGCGGTGGGGCAAGGAGAACGTGGTCTCCTTGGCCCTTGCTCCCTCGGCCACCTCAGGCAAGGTGGCGCTGGTGTTCGAGGCCGCCGGGCGCCGCTACGGGGTGGTTCGTGTCCTTGCCCGCAACGCCAAGGGGGTGGTGGGCACGAAGGAGGCACGGTTGGACGAGCTCGACCGTGCGGTGCCACCCGACGCCGACCTGATCGAGCTGCTGGCTGCCACGGTGCGGCCGCTTGCCGAGGGCGAGGCGGTGACCACTGAGGTTCAGCGCCTCACCGGGCTGGAGTACAAGTACTTCACCCAATGCGTGGTGCTACCGCAGGGACAGTTCGCCGAGTTTCTGCACTCCCAGCCGCGAGAGCGCCAAGACCTGCTGGTCCAGCTCCTGGACGCCGGGGTGTACGAACGCAACCGGCAGCGCGCCGTCCGCGAGGAGGAGACGGCCAAGCAGGCCGCGGCGTTCGCCCGCGACCAGCTCGCCAAGCTTGTCGACGCCGACGAAGCCGCCGAACAGGCCGCGTCGAAACGACTCGCCGCCCTCCGCGCCCTTGTCGGTCACGTCCGCTCCGCGATCGCGACGCTCCGCACGCACGACGATGCGGTACTGCAGATACGTGCAGAGCGCGACAGCGCTCAGCGGCAACTCGCCACGCTCGGCGCGCTGGCCATGCCCGACGAAGTCCCCACTCTCGCCGAGGCCGCCCGCGCCGCCATCGAGAAGGCCACCCGCCTCGCCGACGTGTCACACCGCTGCGATCAGGAAGAGCGAAAGGCCGACGACGAGCTCACGCAGCTCGGCGACAAGACCACGCTGGCCCAGGCCCTGGCAGCCCATGACAGCCGGGACAAGCTCGCCGCGGACCTCGCTAAGGCCGAGCCCAAAGCGGGCGCCGCCGCTGCGGAGATCGAGCAACTCGCCAAGGACGTGAACCAGGCGCAAGACGAGTTGATGCGGGCGGAGACCCGCCGCGACCAGGCTCGCGACACCCACGCCGCGATCGACCTCGCCACCCATCTCACCCTGGGCGCACCGTGCCCGGTCTGCCTACGACCCGTTGCCGAGCTGCCGCACCACCCCGCAGCGGCCGACCTCGACCAGGCCGAACACGACGTCACCCGCAGAAAGACCGACCTCGACCGGGCACGCACGCTGCGCCACAAGGCGGAGATCAAGGCCGCCCAACTCCAGCAGAAATGCACAGAGATCAAAAACCAGCTCGCCGACCTCGCCACACAGATCGAGGCCCACCCCCACCGTGGCGAACTCGAGCAACAGATCGCGGCCATCGAAACCGCCGAACAGCATGTCACGCAGGCCAGGCGCGCGGCCCGGGCCGCGCGCAAGAACCGTGAACAAGCCGACCGCCAAGTCCAGGAGCTTCACCACAAGACCGAGCAGGCATGGCACGACCTGGACGCGGCACGCGACACGGTCGTGTCCCTGGCCGCCCCACCCGTCGCGCGGGAAGACCTGCACCGTGCCTGGACGATGCTGCTCGCCTGGCGTGAGCAGGCCGCCGACCGGCAACGCACGGCGATCACCACGCTGGCCCAGCGGCTGACCGAGGCCGAGCGGGTGCGCCACAGCGAACGCGCCGCCCTCATCACCCGCCTGGAGCACGACGGTGTCGCCATCGACGCCGACGCGACCCCCGACAAGATCAACGAAACGGTCGCCGCCGCGACCGCCCACGCCGAGGCCCACCTCACACAGGTACGCAACGACCGCCAACGGGCGCGCGAGCTCGACGAGCAGGCCCGAACGCACGAGCAGCAAGCCCGCGTCGCCCACGAACTGACGCTGCTGCTGCGCGCCAACAACTTCGAGAAATGGTTGTGCGGCGAGGCGCTGGAGCTGCTCGTCGCCGCCGCCTCGAAAACGCTCCATGACTTGTCCGACGGGCAGTACGAACTCGTCGTCGGCGCCAAGAGCGAGATCGAGGTCATCGACTACGCCGAAGCCGCGATGCGCCGCAGCGTGCGCACACTATCCGGCGGCGAGACATTCCAAGCGGCGCTCGCGCTCGCCCTCGCCCTGTCCGACCAGGTCGCCGGCCTCGCCGCCGCTGCTGCCCGCAGCCTCGACTCGATCTTCCTCGACGAGGGATTCGGCACCCTCGATCCCGTCACCCTCGACACCGTGGCCACCACCCTCGAACGCCTCGCGGTCGGCGGCGACCGCATGGTGGGCATCGTCACCCACGTGCCCGCACTCGCTGACCGGGTCCCCGTGCGCTTCGACGTCACCCGCGACGGCGCTGGCTCACACATCGCGAAGGTAACGACGTGACGGCGGCCCCAACCGTTGCGGGGCGTATCGGGTTCGCCATCGACCCGTGGGGCCCCGGCTACGCTGCGGCGCTCGCGATCGAGGCCCTCACCGAGTTGGACGCCACCACGGCAGAACTCAACCTCGACGTCGAGGTACCCGCAGGCCGCTGGCAGCCCTTGACCCCCGACCCAACGACCGCCCTGCCCGGCGTGTTGCTCGTCGCCGACGGTGTACGCCGCATCGACGCCCGCGTCTGGGTCGACGACCCGGACGGAGCCATGCCTGCCCCCGGCATCGCCGCCTCATACGCCGTCGGACTCGTCCGGTGCGACCTCGCCAACGGCAACCTCGCCCAACTCGCCGACGTCGCGGTCCGGCGTTCCCTGTTCAGCGCATCGCCGCACACTCCCGACGTGTCGACCCCAGCCGGTGACTACCCCGCACAGCCGGCCGCCAACTCCACCCCTGAAATGCTCTCCCTGGCACTCCAGCGGCAGCTCACCGACCTGGAGGTGGCCGTCGCCACGCGGTACCGGGCCGCGGTTTCCGGAGACGAACTGCTGCTCGTCGACGGGCCGCTGCGCGGGCGCACCCACCTGCCCCACGCGGTCGGCTACGTCAAAACCCACCACACCGCATACCTGTCCGGACACCACGCCGCCGTCGTCACCGCCCTGCGACCCGGCCAACGCACCCCGATCTTCCTCATGGGCACCAGCTGGAGCCGCCACGCCTGGTACCTGCGCCTACCCAGCCGATCCACCGCCCCCTGGGCCGGTGTAGCCCGATGCGAAGCCAGTCCCGACCTCCCCCCAGAACAGGTCACCACCCTCGCCGACGTCACCGCGTTGCTGCTACCACCCCTGGCTGGCGTCGACTACAAAGACCCCCGCGCACCCCAGAACCTGATCCCCATCGGCGGCCTCGAAAAGCTCCTGCGCCACCGACTCGGCGACGCCCGCCTGCTCTACCGCGCGCTACGCGTCGCCGCCATGCCGAACATTGCGGAGCAACGATCGGGGAATGGGGGATAGATGGGGGTTTACTTACGCACCAGCTTGCGGGCTGGCCCGTTCCGGTTCAACCTGTCTCGCTCCGGCATCGGGATCTCAGTGGGTGTCCCTGGCTTCCGGATCGGAACCAGCCCACGCGGGAACTACGTTCGCCTCGGCAAGTCATCCGGCTACTTCGCCACCACGTCCGCACGCGCGCGCCAGCATGGATCGGGCATGGAGGTCGCGCCACCCGCACGGCCGGCGCTGCCCTTGAACGATCCCGTCGTCCTCCAGGAACTGGACGGTGTACCGGTCCGGCAGCTGGTGGCGGCCAGTCCCAGCGATGTCGTCGTCCAGATTCAGCAGGCTTCTCGACGGCGCCGGCTGTGGCCGTATGCGGCGGTGGCTCTGGCGAGTCTCGTAGTCCTCATCAGGCCGGTCGGGTTGATTCTCCTGCTGCCCGGTGTGGCCGGCATCCTCTGGCTAGGGCTCCGGGACCGCAGCCGCCGCACCGTCGTGGTCTTCTACGAGGTAGGTGACGAACCGGCCGCTCGGTTCAGCCAACTGGTCGCCACCCACGAACAGTTGAGTCAAGCCCACCGGTCATGGATAGTCGAGGCGCGCGCCGACCTCGCCACGGCGCACCAACGCAAGGTACACGCCGGCGCTACCGCACTCAACCGACGCGGCGATGCCGCAACGTCTACGTCGGGGCCGCCAGTTCTCGCGACCAACATCGCTGTGCCCGGCCTGACCAGCAAGCAACGGTCCGTGTACTTCTTGCCCGACCGCCTCCTGCTTCGGGAGGGCAAGAACTACGCCGACCTGCCGTACTCCGGTCTCCGCGTCGAGGTCACCGACCAGCGGTTCATCGAGGACGGACATGTCCCCCGCGACGCTCGTCAGGTGGACACCACGTGGCAGTACGCCAACGTCAGGGGCGGCCCCGATCGGCGATACAAGAACAACCGGCAACTACCCGTGATGCTCTACGGCCGACTCACCCTCAGCAACCCCGACGGGTTCCTCACCGTCTGGGACTTCTCACGACCTGACGCGGCCAGCGCATTCGCCGCAGCCCTCAGCGGCATGAAGGTGCCGAGCCCTACACAGCCCACCGCCCGGATCGCTCCGGCACCGCCGGCCGCCCCACACCACAACAAGTCGTACCCGGTCCACAGCCGACCCCGCCCAGCCCCCCGGCCGGACCGAGCCCGTATCCCCTGGCGCAGCAGTGGCATTGGGTACCCGCCGGCCACGAGGCCACCGTGGCCGGCCTCGCCATCCCGGGCGGCCTCATCTACGTCGGACAGGGTCTACCCGCGCGAACCGCAACATGATCGAACCGGCGCTGATCGACCCGAAACCTCCCTGTGGATCGGCGCCGCCCCGACTGGGAAGGCCGAGGCCTGAGCTACTGGCCCGCCTACGCCAGCATCCCGTCGGCCAGCCGTGCCGCCTACCTGGGCTGGCTAGCCGACGGGCGACGCTTCCCCGCCGCACCGATCGGGTATGTGTTCCTGTTCTTCTACGGGCTTGAACGCCGTACCCTCGTGGCCGCCCCCGCGACCCGGCGGCGCGTCAGGATGTCCCGGCGATCGCCGCAGAAGTCCGCCGGCTGCCTCGTGGCGGCTTCCGCCGTATCCGCCGCGGCGGCCGGGCCACCGCCGCTGAACGACGACCGGTGGACGGTCCCAATGCGTCTGAGGCTGGCCTTGGCGGAATTCGCTGCGGACGGTGAGCCGGTACCGGCATCGTGGGCGCGTGCATGGGCCTGGTACCACCCCCCAGATCTATCCCCGGCACCCCGCAGACCCGTTGCCGCGAGGAGTTCGACAGGCTGTTCACGCTGAAATACCACCAGCGATTCGACCACGGACTGGTCATCCGTCCTGGCAAGTCCCGCATCCGGCTGGATTACCGGACGGCGAGCGCCGGCATCGGCACCGCAGAGATGGGTGCACCAAACCTTCCCGACGTCGTCGAACAGGCGGCCACGACACGGAAACTGACCGACCTCGTCGACGCAGTCACCAACGAGCTGGACGCCTACAGCCGCTGGCTGGGCCGCAACCCGGACGGACGGGGCTCGCTAGGCGCAGCAGCGCTGCTGCCCGCCGAACTCGTGGACAACCGCACCGGCAACGTCGGGGAACTGCACGCGTGGGCCGAGGCCTGCCTCGCCGATGGCCAGACCTCCGACATCCGGGCGGACGATCTGATCAGTCGGTGGCCCACGACCGTCGCCGGAAAGATGGCCAAGCCCGAATCCGTGTCCGCCGCGCAACTGCTCGGGCACCTCGGCATCGGCATCGAACCCGACGTTCGCTTCGGCGGCCCCGTCCTCGCGCCGGGTCCCGCCGTCCTGTTCCGCACCGGTCAGCAGGGCTCGCAGACGGCGAGTTCCACATTCAACGCTGCGACGATCCTGCTGCACCTGGCCGTGGCGGTGGGCCAGGCAGACGGACAAGTAAGCGCCAGCGAGCACGAGCACCTCGTCGCCCATCTCGAGACCGCGCTCGGGCTACCCCAACCGGAACAGGTCCGGTTGCGAGCCCACCTGCAATGGTTGCTCGCCGCGGGCGTCAAACTGAGCGGGCTGAAGAAGCGCCTTGAAGCGCTGCGCTCCGACCAACGGCTCAGCATCGCCGATTTCCTCCTGAACGTGGCAGCCGCCGACGGCGTCATCGCTCCGGGCGAGGTGACCACCCTCACCAAGATCTACACGCTGCTCGGGCTCGACCCGTCAATGGTCTACGGGCAGCTGCACGAGCGGGTCACAGGGGTGCCGCGTCCGCAGCCCTCGACCGGGCCAGTTGTCGTACGACCCGCGGGCGCGTCGTCGCCCGGTTTCACCCTGCCCAGCACGCCGCCCACACCGCCACCGTCAGCGCATGGCGGCGACAGCCTCACCATCTCCGCGAGCGCACCGCCACGGCAGGTGGTCCTCGACCGGCGACTTATCGACGAGAAGATCGCCGAGACCGGTCAGGTGGCCGCGCTGCTGTCGACCATCTTCACCGAGGACGAGCCGACCGCGACGCCGCCCGTCCCGAGCGGGCAACACGCCGGGCCCGCGCCGATAACTCAGGAGAGCGGGCACGCCGATGCGCAGACTCCGCCGATCGCCGGTCTCGATCACGCGCATTCGCGCTTGCTGCGTGACCTGGCCACCTCGCCGACCTGGACCCTGCAGTCCTTCGAAGATCTGACCAAACGGCATGACGTCCTGCCCAGCGGCGCGCTCGACGTCCTCAACGAGGCCGCTATTGACACCACCGGCGACCCCGTCATCGAAGGTGACGAAGACTTGACCATCAACCAGGACGTACTCCAGGAGATGCTCGGATGACCGCACCGACCGCGCCCGCGGCAGCAAGCCGCATCCGACCCCGCGAGCGCGAGGCGATCCTCCAGGCCCTGCGCGCCGGCGTGGTACCCCACGCCGGACAGCACCACATCCAGGTCGGACGTGCCGCAGAGGTTCAGGCCCTGCTCGGCGATATCTCTCGCATCGCCGCAGGCGGTTCCGGCTGCCGCTTCGTGATCGGGCCATACGGCTCCGGCAAGACCTTCTTCCTCCACCTGATCCGCTCCATCGCCATGGAGAAGCGGCTGGTCACCGTCCACGCCGACCTGTCTCCCGACCGTCGGCTGCACGCCACCGGTGGTCAGGCACGCAGCCTCTACGCCGAACTCATGAAAAATATCGCCACGCGGGCCAAGCCCGAGGGCGGCGCGATGGCCAGCATCGTCGAGCGGTTCGTCTCCCAGGCCCTGACCGACGCCCGGCAGACCGGACAAGATCCCGAGCTCGTTGTCCGTACCCGGCTGGAACTGCTCACCGAACTCACCGGCGGGTACGACTTCGCTGACGTCATCGCGAAGTACTGGCAGGGGCACGATACCGGCAACGAACAACTCAAGAGCGACGCGGTACGGTGGCTGCGCGGCGAGTTCTCCACCCGCACAGATGCCCGCAACGCCTTGGGCGTGCGGACCATCGTCGACGATGCCACCTTCTACGACTACCTGAAGCTCATGTCGCGCTTCGTGCGCTTGGCCGGCTACGACGGTCTGCTGGTATGTCTGGATGAGATGGTCAACCTGTACAAGCTGGCCAACAGCCAGGCCCGCTCGGCCAACTACGAACAGATCCTACGGATCATCAACGACAGCCTCCAGGGCGGCGCCACCCATCTCGGCTTCCTGTTCAGCGGTACCCCCGACTTCCTCCTGGACACCCGTCGTGGCCTCTACTCCTACGCGGCGCTGCAGGGCCGGCTCGCCGAGAACACCTACGCCGTCAGCGGACTCGTCGACTACTCCGGACCGGTATTACGGTTGGCCAACCTCACCCCCGAGGACTTCTACGTCCTCCTCGGCAACCTCCGCCACATCCACGCCAGCGGCGACCCCGCCGCATACCTGGTCCCCGACGAAGCGCTGCACCAGTACATGACCCACTGCCAGGCACGGATCGGGGAGGCGTATTTCCGGACACCACGCAACACGATCAAAGGATTTCTCGACCTGCTAGCCATCCTGGAGCAGAACCCGGCCAGGACTGGCGCGCACTGATCGGCACGGTGGACATCCCCGCTGATACCGACCCCGACCTGGCCCCACTCGACGAGGAAGACCCCGCACAGTCCGCTGCCCACCACACTAGGGCCGGCCACCACACCGACTCCAGCCCTCGCGCCCTGGCCGATCCGAACCAGGCGCTCCGGCCGCCCCCGCCACCGGACGACGATGACCTCACCAGCTTCCGGCTCTGACGCGGCCCCGCGGCCCACCCACACGGAACACCCAGCGGCCGCGCCGCCCTCGTCGGCGTATGCGTTATTCCATCCGAAGGTCCAACAGTGGATCTACACCAACGGGTGGGGCCGGCTGCGCGACGTCCAGGAACGGGCGGCCGGCCCGATCATCAGCGGCGACCGCGACCTCATCATCGCTGCCGCAACAGCCAGCGGGAAGACCGAAGCAGCGTGGCTACCCATCTGCCGCCCCCCGTAGCCATCCTGATCTGCCGCCTTCCGCTCGTTACGTTCCGTAGCCCGACCTGGCCGCTGCCAGAGTGTTCGGGCAGGTGGTGGGTCGCTCGATCGTGCGCGATGCGTGCGGCGTGCCCGCGGACACCGCGTCCCGACGGCTGTTTCCAAGATTCGAATCCGCGCCAGAAGGGTGGCCGCTCCACCGGGGGTGCCGTTCACCATGGTGCCAGTGTCAGGGCTGCAGGAGTGCGAGAAAGGTCTTGGCGAACAGGTACGCGTCGCCGGGCCAGCGAGCCGAGACGTAGGTGCCGTCCTGCACGACGAAGGCCGGGGAGTCGTCAGTGGCCGTACCGCGCGCCGCCACCACCCGCGGGCCGCGCTCGAGCTGCTCCGGCGAGGCCAGCGCCGTCCGAACCTCGTCCTCGACGTACTGCGGGTAGGTGCGGTAGTAGCGTCCGAGCCGCCACGCGGTCAGCAGGTACGCCCCGTGCTCCTGGTACTTCAGCAGGCATGTGGTCCGGCGGTCGGCCAGGACGCTGCAGCCGGTCCGTGGATCCTTGGTACGGGCCAGCACCAGCACACCGTGGCAGATCGCCCCGACCGGCCGGCCCAACTGCCAGAACTGGGCGACCTTGTCCCGCAGGACGTCGGAGCCCAGGTATTGACGCATGCCTGGGGCGTGCCCGCCGGGCAGGATCAGCCCGTCGTAGCCGGCCGGATCCAGGTCCGCCCATGCGTTGGTGTCGCGGAACTCCGGGCTCGCGGTGAGCTGGTCGTAGAAGCGTTTCGGCTCGTCTGCCGCGCCGAGGCGGCCGAAGAGGACGCCGGTGAGCAGCCGGGGATCGGCTGCCGGCACGGTCCCGGCCGACTCGGTCGCGAAGCACACCCGGTGTCCGGCCGCGGTGAGGATCTGCCACGGTACGGCGACCTCGGTCACGTCGAAATCGCGGTCCGGTAGGGGCATCAGTACCAGCACCCGTCGATGGTACGGCCGAGTACGGCGACCAGGCAGGAGTCGACCTGGATGCGGGATGAGGCAGACCAGCCCGGCCACGCTGCGGCAGGTATATCCGCTTCTGCCGCCGGCCGCGCGCTACCCGGCGTCATGACGAGAGAGGACCAAGCCGGCGTCCGGTCGTGCCGAAGACAGTGCACCCGATCATGCCCGGATCCCGCCCATGACTCCAGCGGCGGCCATCGCATCCCTGTCGCACGGGACAGACCGGGTTGGACTGTGACGGGACGAGCCTCGACGGGAACTTGCGTGTCGTGGCGCTCGGCGAGCTGACATCGGATCGTCCGAACGGTCGGTGACTGGCCGTCCTGGAATACCTCGACGTCGTAAACCCGTTGCCGTACCGTGGAAAAGCGCCCTACCGTGGAGCGCACCCGATGGAGAGGATTCGACCCGTGACACTGTGGCAGACCCCGCAACCGCACCAGGTGTGCGGTCGCTTGGGCATGCCCAGTTTCGGGTGCTCCATCAACCTGACCAGCGACCACGCCGAGCCCAAGCGGTCGCACCCGGGCAGGTGGCATACGTAGACCACAACGGTCTGACGTAGACGCCGCCCCCGGGAGTCCCGGACAGGGCGGCGTTTCGCATCTCAAGCGCAAGCAGCACACAGGGGTGTAGCTCAACCCGGAAGAGCGCCGGTTGCCAAAACCGGTCGTTGCAGGTTCAACTCCTGTCGCCCCTGCGAGGCCCCGGCCACGGCCGGCGGCCACGGTAGTTGGTAACTCCACAGTGGATGGCATACGAGACCCCGGGTCCGGCGCACCAACATGGTCGCCGGGCCGGGGGTCATCGGGGGCGAGGGAGACGGAAACCCACCTGCCTTGGGAGCAGGAGACACGGCGTTCGACTCGCCGGTCCCCGACGTTTGGGCCGTACGCCACAGGGTATGCGGCGCTGCTCGGCAGGCAGCCGCCGGGGCTCTACTCCCCGGCGGTCCACACACCATGCCCTTCTGGCGCAAGTGGTAGCGCACGCGGTTGAAGCCCGCGGGGTCTCCGTTCGAGTCGGAGGTTGGGTACTGCCGCCGCCATGCCCGCCCACGCCGGCTCATGGACCGTCGGAGCGGTTGGAACGCTCACCTCGCTCTCACCGAGGAGATCGCGGGTTCGAGTCCCGCACGGTCTACCTACGTTTGTGCCGCGCGGTCGTGGTGAACTCGGCGGACATGCCGGTCTTCCAAACCGGAGCAGCGGGTTCGATGCCCGCCGGCCGCTCACCATGGGGGCTCGGCTAACCGGGCAGGCCGCGGGGTCTTTTTTGGCCCCCGACGTAGGGGTTCGAATCCTCTGCCCCCAGCTCGCGCTCCGGTAGCCCAACCCGGCAGGAGGCAGCGCGTTCAAACCGCGCACAGTGTGCGTTCGAATCGCAACCCGACGCACCACGCCTTCGAAGCTCACCCGGTGGAGCGCCCGCCCGGTACGCGGGAGGTTGAGGGTTCGAATCCCTCCGAAGGCTCGCATGCGGTTGTAGCACAACGGCAGTGCGCCGCCTTGCCGAGGCGGACATCGGAGTTCGACTCTCCGCAGCCGCTCCAACGTCCACCACGAACACGAGGGAGGTGAACCGGTGGGCCACGTACTCGTCCTCAACGCCGACCTCGGCCCATTGCACCGAGTCAGCCTCCGCCACGCCGTGCGGATGCTCGTCCGCCAGGTCGCCGAGATCCACGAAGCCGTGCCCGACCGGCTCATCGGCGTGTACCCGATGCCGACCGTCGTACGGCTCGTCCGCTACGTGGTGACGCGGTGGCGGTACTCGGCCGGGCCGGCCTGGTCCCGGCCGGGTGTGATGGTCCGCGACGGGTACCGCTGCGCGTACTGCTGCGGTGTCGCGACGACCGTCGACCACGTCACGCCGCGTTCGCGGGGCGGACGCAACACGTGGCTCAACACCGTGGCCGCCTGTGGCGCCTGCAACCAGCGCAAGGGCGACCGTACCCCGGCCGAGGCCGGGATGGTGCTCGCCGTCCGGCCGACCGTCCCGTCGTGGGCGGCGCTGGTCGCGCGCTGACGCGGAGCCTCGACGGGCGCTACCTCCCGCCGGGGCCCGCCAATCCCGGGTCGTCTAGTCGGTAGGACGCCGCGCTCTGGACGCGGAGGGCTGGGTTCGAATCCTGGCCTGGGAGCAGGACCAGCGACATGCCCTCGTAGCCCAATGGCAGGAGGCAACGGTCTGAGGGGCCGTCCAGTGCCGGTTCGAATCCGGCCGAGGGTGCGCACGCCGGTGCGGCACGGGTGGCCGTGCGCTCGCCTTGTAAGCGAGATCGTGCGGGTTCGACTCCCGCCGCCGGCTCGACGCCAGCGCAGCACGACGGGTCGTGCGCCGCTCTCGTAAGGCGGAGGCAGCCGGTTCGAGCCCGGTCGCTGGCTCTCATCTGGGGTAGCTGCCGGTGCTCAGGATCGCTTTGCAAGCCTTCCGTGCGCGGTTCGACACCGCGCTACTCCACTCGCGTGCTCGTGGTGGAACTTCGGTAGACACGCCGGGCTCAGAACCCGGTGCCAGCGATGGCGTGGGGGTTCGACTCCCTCCGAGCACACCCTGTCCTGTCGGTCCAGATGGAGTGGACGCCGCCCCGTCAAGGCGGAGAGCGCCGGTTCGAGTCCGGTACGGGACGCCAGCCGTTTGACCATGAGGAGGTGACGATCGTGAGCTACACCTTGCTGCCCGGCACGCGGGCACCCGTGCGGGTCTGGACGGACCCGTACGCCATCGAACCGCAGGCCGCCCAGCAGCTCCGCAACATCGGCCGCCTCCCATGGGTCGACGGCGTCGCGGTGATGCCCGACGTCCACTACGGCAAGGGCGCGACCGTCGGTTCGGTCATCGCGATGCGGCAGGCGATCTCCCCGGCCGCGGTCGGCGTCGACATCGGCTGCGGCATGTCCGCGGTCCGTACCTCGTTGACCGCCGGGGACATGCCCGACGACCTCGGCGCGTTGCGGTCGGCGATCGAGGCCGCGGTCCCGGTCGGGTTCGCCCAGCGGGACAGTGCGGTGGATCCCCGCCGGATCCGCGGCCTCGACCAGGGCGGTTGGGACGCCTTCTGGCGCCAATTCGCCACGCTCACCGCGAAGGTGGCGCCTCTGGAGGCCGCGCCCAGCACCAGATGGGCACCCTCGGCGGCGGCAACCACTTCATCGAGGTGTGCCTCGAACAGGGCGGCCCCGACGCCGGGCGGGTCTGGCTGATGCTGCACTCCGGCTCGCGCAACATCGGCAAGGAGCTGGCCGAACGGCACATCGCCGTGGCCCGTACGCTGCCCCACAACGCCGATCTGCCCGACCGGGACCTGGCGGTGTTCCTCGCCGGTACGCCCGAGATGGCCGCGTACCGCCGCGATCTGTGGTGGGCGCAGGAGTACGCCCGCCGCAACCGGGCCACGATGATGGCCCTGCTGTGCGGCGTCGTACGCGAGCGGTTCCCGACCGCGGAGTTCGACGAGCCGATCTCCTGCCACCACAACTACGTGGCGGAGGAGACCTACGACGGTGTCGAGGTCCTGGTGACCCGCAAGGGCGCGATCCGCGCCGGACGCGGCGACCTGGGCATCATCCCCGGGTCGATGGGTACCGGCTCGTACATAGTTCGTGGGCTCGGTAACCCGGACGCCTACTGCTCGGCCTCCCACGGAGCGGGACGGCGCATGTCCCGGGGACAGGCCAAGCGGACCTTCACCGCCGCGGACCTGGCCGCCCAGACCGCCGGCGTGGAGTGCCGCAAGGACGTCGGCGTCCTGGACGAGATTCCCGGCGCGTACAAGGACATCGCCGAGGTGATGGCCGAGCAGGCGGATCTCGTGGAGGTCGTGGCGCACCTCAAGCAGGTCGTCTGCGTCAAAGGATGAACTGGCGGGCGTCGGGCTCGGCGCCGGCCGTCACGGAGGGTTGGCAGAGCGGTCTATCGCGCTGTCCTGCTGAGACAGACCGGGCTTCACGTCCGGCGTCGGTTCGAATCCGACACCCTCCTCCACCCCGTCGAGGCCCGAGAGGTACGGGCACCGTTCTGATACGACGGTCGCAGCAGGTTCAACTCCTGCCGACGGGACTCACGCCGCCCCTGTAGCTCAACGGATGGAGCACCTGGCTACGAACCAGGCGGATGCGCGTTCGAATCGCGCCGGGGGTACGCATGGAGGGTACCGGCCAACGGTGGCCGCCTGGTCTTGAAAACCAGTGGCAGGTGGAAGCCTGGGCGTTCGATTCGTCTACCCTCCGCTCGCGGGCCGCGAGCATGACGGTCAATGCTGCGGGCTCTTACCCCGTAGACCGAGGTTCGACTCCTCGGCGGCCCACGACCGCGGTACGTGCGCTGGACGCGCAGCTCGGCCTTCTAGGCCGTGTGCGCTGGGTTCGATTCCCAGGTACCGCACGCTGTTCTCCCGCTGGCGCAACGGATGGCGCGGCTCGGTCCTAACGAGACGGTTCCCCGTTCGAGTCGGGGGCGGGAGACCTTGTCAGCGACGCGCCGCGAGCATGGATGGTTATGCTTCGGGCTTTTACCCCGGGGAGCAGGGTTCGAGTCCCTGGCGGCGTACTGCGGGTAGGAGCACCGGTCGTGCTCACCAGCCTCATGAGCTGTGTACAGATGGGTTCGACTCCCACACCCGCCCCCAGCCCTGCTAGCTCAACGGAAGAGCGTCGGTTCGACAGACCGAAGCGCGGAGGTTCGACCCCTCCACGGGACACTCACCCACGGCGCGGTGGGCGAATTGGTAGAGCCGCCCGGCTTTCACCCGGGACACGTTGCGGGTTCGAGACCCGTCCGCGCTTCTTGATCCGACATCGCCCAACGGCAGGGCCCCTGGTTGTTACCCAGGTGATCGGCGTTCGAATCCCTGCGTCGGAGCCGTACCGTGTGCGCCGGAGTTCACCTGGTCGGTGAGACCTGCCTTATGAGCAGGCCGCGGCGAGTTCGATCCTCGCCCGGCGCACTATGCCCGTGTAGCTCGTACTGGTTCGAGCTCCAGTCCTACAAACTGGCGGATGCAGGTTCGATTCCTGCCGCGGGTACGCACGATCGATGGTGGCTGTAGCTCATCGGCAGAGCGCCCGGCTGTGACCCGGGAGGAAGTCGGGTCGGCACCGACCAGTCACCCCACGCGGGCGCGCCACCGATGGTGAGGTGGGGCCGGCTGTAACCCGGTTGCCTTGTGCTCAGGGAGTTCGAATCTCTCCGCCCGCGCCCATGCCCTCGTAGCGCAGAGGAAGCGCGCGGCCCTCCGAAGGCCGAGGCCGCTGGTTCGAGTCCAGCCGGGGGTACGCACTTCGTGGCCTGACCGCGTTCCTGGTGGAACGCCTCGCCTGCAAAGCGAGTGACCGGGGGTTCGATTCCCCGTCGGGCCTCGACATGCCATCCACTGTGGACCCTGCGCAGGTGGGCGTTGGCTGCCCAGCCGCCTCTCATAAGGGCGGAGGAGTCCGGTTCGACACCGGAACCTGCGACTGCGGTACCTTCCCGGTGCGCAGGTGACGGCTACTTCTGGCATGACGGCCCCCGGGCCGGCGGGATTCGACACCCGCGAGACCGTCGCCGCTTCGACCTCGGGAAGGGCCGACAACTGGATAGCACCTCCCCGGTGCGCAGGCGCGCGGTACTTCGAGGTTCGAATCCCCGCGCCCCCACCCAGGGGGGCGTCGCCCAACTGGAAGGGCATGCCCGGCACGCCGCCTTGATCTCGGAGAGCACAGACGTCAGATGGGGTGCCCGGTGCGAAGGCGCCGGTTGCTTCGACCGTGAATCGAGAGGTCGCCGGTTCGAATCCGGCCGTCCCCGCCCGCGGGGACGTAGCTCAGGTTGGATAGAGCGCTAACGTGTCCGACGCCGACCTAGTCCTCGGGCACCCCTGACGTCCGGCTCCCCGCGGCAACGAAGGAGTCACCATGGCCAAGTTCAACACCGCCGCGACCCGGCCGGCCGCCGGCAATGGTCCGATCGTCGCCGAGGCGAACCCGTCGACCGTCACCTACGAGGGCGGCGCCGGTTACGTCCGCGACACCAAGTCGGAGCTGTTCCTGCTCGGCGTGGCCAACATGGTCGGCGAGGACACCTTCTACGAGAAGGCCGACGACCGCGACGCGCGGTTCGCCCAGCTCGTCGGTACGGTCGCCGTCGACGACGTCGACTGGCTGACCCGGTTCGTTCGGTGGCTGCGCACCGGGGCGAACATGCGCTCGGCGCCGCTGGTCGCCGCGGCCGAGGCCGTCCACGCACGGCTCGTCGCCGGCCCGCATGGCGGCAACCGCGAGCTGGTGGCTGCGGCGATGGACCGGGCCGACGAGCCGGGCGAGTTCCTCGCCTACTGGACGGGCCGGTACGGGCGGACTGTGCCGAAGCCGGTCAAGCGCGGCATCGCCGACGCCGTCGGCCGCCTGTACACCGAACGGGCGCTGCTCAAGTACGACACCGCCTCACGCGGGTTCCGCTTCGCCGACGTCATCGACCTGACCCACCCGGCCCCGGCCCCGGACAAGCCATGGCAGGGAGAGCTGTTCCGCTACGCCCTGGACCGGCGGCACGGCCGGGACGGTGCGGCGCCGGAGGCGCTGCGGACGGTTCGGGCCAACGCGCGGCTGCGCGCCGAGGCCGCGGCCGACCCGGCGGTCCTGCTCGACGCCGACCGGCTCGCCGCAGCGGGCATGACGTGGGAGGACGTGCTGTCGCTGGCCGGAACCCGGCTGGACAAGGCGCGGCTCTGGTCGGCGCTGGTGCCGTCGATGGGGTACATGGCCCTACTGCGCAACCTGCGCAACTTCGACGAGGCCGGCCCGCGGGTGAGGAACTTCTTCGCCCCGCCCGGGATGATCTCCAGCAGCAGGTGGTGGATGCGGCTGACGGTCTCGGTTCGGGCTCGGCCCAGCTCGTCACGACGGTCAACCAGCAGCCGCAGCACGACTGTGGCGTCATCGGCGGCCACTGCTCGCAGGCCCGGGCTGCGCAGCCCGGCCACGGCCACGCTGTGCGCGTCGACCGGATCGGTCTTGCGGCCCTGCCCGGTGTCGAAGACCCGCACCCGTGCGGACAGCTTCGCCGGCACGTCCAGCACCGTTTCGCCGTCGGCGACCAGCCGCTGGGCGATGTGCCGGCCGATCCCGGCACAGCCCTCCACCGCCCACACCCGGTCGCTGAACCGGCGGCCGGCCGCGAGCATCGCCTGATAGCCGGCGCTGTCGGTCTCGTACCGGCCCTGCGCGAGAACCTGTTCCCTTTCGTCGATGACCTCGATCGTGGCCGACCGCTTGTGCGGATCCATCCCGATCACCACACGACTCATGCGCTGCCTCCCTCAGCCGTACACTGTGGACATTCAGCAAGGAGGGCAACGCTACTTCGAGCTGGGCAAACCCCTCTTGAGCCACTCCTGCAGCGGTGACCGGCGGGCGCACGCCAGATGAGAGTCACACCCATGAGCCGTGGACAGCCGCGAGACAGAGCAACCCGCCGGCCACCTCGACCCAGCCTGGCCGGGCTGAAGTTGTAGATCAAATTAGATAAGTAGCCGCGAGGAGTGCCGGTCGTCGCAACCTGCTGCGCCGTCCGCTGTTACATACCGTAAGCGTCACCGGGTTGCCTCGGCGTTTGGGTATGTCGATTAACGCGGCGACCCCAAACGCGGAAGGATGGCTGACATGACATTGCCTGCCCTCCCCGAGGAGTCCTTCCAGCGCGTGCTCTGCGTCGTCGCGCACCCTGACGACATGGAGTACGGCACGTCCGCGGCCGTCGCTCGCTGGACCGCGCGCGGCATCGAGGTCGGTTATCTGCTGCTCACCCGCGGCGAAGCCGGCATGCCGAACCCTCCCGAGGAGACGGCACGCCTGCGCGTCGCCGAGCAGCAGGCCGCCTGCGCCGTCGTTGGCGTCAAGCACCTGACCGTCCTCGAGCATCCGGACGGCGTGCTCGTCTACGGCCTCGACCTGCGCCGCGACATCTGCCGGGAGATCCGCCGGTTCAAGCCCGACGTCATACTCGGCACCGGCTACGAGATCGAGACGCCCTATGGCTTCGACCAGGCCGACCACCGCGCGGCCGGGCTCGCGACGCTCGACGCGGTGCGCGACGCGAGCAACCGGTGGGTCTTCCCAGAGCAGGTCGACGACGAGGACCTCGAACCGCACTCCGTGCGCTGGCTCATCGTCCCCGGGCTCGCCGGCTTCGGCGCGACCCACGGCGTCGAGGTCACGGGTGAGCCGCTGCGCCGCGGCGTCGCCTCGCTCGAGGCGCACGCCGCCTACCTCGCCGCGCTCCCGGACCACCCCGCCCCCCAGGACATCATCCCGAAGTTCACCGCGATGAGCGGCAAAGCCATGGGCGTCGAGCACGCCGTCCTGTTCCGCGCCCATGACCTGCAGGCACCACCGGAGTTCTTCACCGAAGCCATGTAGGACTGACTCGGGGTCACCGGTGACGCGGCCGTGCGGATCTGCCGCAATCCGCGCACCACGGACGGTGGCCGTCGCGCAGGACGCTCAGGACGCTGACGCCCGGACCTGCCGATGTGCGGATGCCTGTTGTCGAGCACGTTGCCGGTTGTATCGAATACTCGGATGCGGGTGACCCGCCTCACCCCTACGATCCTCCAGGGGAGGGAGAAAGGCGTCCTGCCGATAGCGGGAAGTCAGCGATCGGAGATGAGCAGCGGAATGCCTTCTCAACTGTTTGCGCTTTGCTTCGATGCGGACGAACCGCGGCGTCTGGCACAGTTCTGGTCCGGGCTGCTGGGCTGGGAGACGACCGACGACCCACGCGGCGGCGTCGTGCTCCTACCCAGTGATGACACCGGGTTTCGAATCCGCTTCCTTCCGACCCAGGCGCGGAAGCTCGGCCAGAACCGGATGCACTTCGATCTGACGAGTACGTCCCTGGAGGAGCAGCAGCAGACGGTGGCCAAGGCGCTGAGGCTCGGCGCACAGCACATCGACATCGGCCAGCTCCCGGAGGAAGGTCATGTGGTGCTCGCCGACCCCGAGGGCAACGAGTTCTGCGTCATCGAGCCGGGCAACAACTTCCTCGCCGACTGTGGCTTCATCGGAGCACTGGCCTGCGACGGTTCGCAGGAAGTCGGGTACTTCTGGAGCAAGGCGCTGGGGTGGCCGTTGGTCTGGGATCAAGACCAGGAGACCGCGATCCGCTCACCGGACGGCGGCCCGAAGATCACGTGGGGTGGTCCGCCACTGATGCCGAAGACGGGCAGGAACCGGCTGCATTTCGACCTCGTTCCACCTGTCGACGTTGATCAGCGAGCGGACGTCGATCGTCTGCTCTCCATCGGGGCTACTCGAGTCGACATCGGCCAGGGTGAGGTCAGCTGGGTGGTCCTGGCCGATCCCGACGGCAACGAGTTCTGCGTGTTGACGCCCCGATAGCTCGACCACGGTCCGCCAGGCAGTTAATCCGCTGCCGTGTACTCCCGGCCCAGGCAAGAAGCACCGGACTGCAAGCGCACGGTCAGGACGTCCTCATTTTGCCGCGTTCCGTTCGCCTGGCCGCCGCGCACCGAACCGCGTTGCGCGCTTAGGGCCCTGGTCGCCACGGTCGGCGTCGCAGGCCTTGGGCATTATCGTGACGTGGTGGCCGAACGTTGGCAGGAGATCGATTGGTCGGTGATCCCGGGACCGCCTGACTACCGCCCGGACAAGGTCGTGACCGCCTTCCGGGCGTTGTTGGGCGCCACACGCCGACGACTGGACCGATGCTGCGACGATGATGCGGTTTGCGGTTGGTAATGATCACGGCGGGACGATCTACCCGGCTGCGGTGGCGGCGACCGCCGCAATGCTGAACATTATCGAGGTCTACCCGGGCCGCCCACGTCGTACGCACGGGCACGGCAAAGTCGGGCCTTCGGTATTCATGCAGGCAGCAACCCCAGTCGTTTGAGAACGCGGCGGCTCTTGCGCGCGTTGTGTCGTAGCGCGGCGGCGATGTTGGTCACGCCGCTGATGCGGAGCAGGCTGAT
>WNFZ01002719.1_pt1 | contig 37257 bp, 30 predicted proteins | sample 5400081 | NCBI WGS metagenome assembly WNFZ01 (sample SAMN13153365, study PRJNA577476) | soil metagenome | isolation source: 80 cm soil or saprolite under grassland replicate 1 | place: USA:California | collected 2016-06-15 | reverse complement strand
TTCAGGAGGTCAAGGAAAGCAATTATGAGCTTTTGTTTGTTTTTCTTTCCTTGCTTGTCCTTTGGGATCTAAATTTTCTTATTATTCCAAAATTTGAATTGTCATGGTTGAATAGGGACCGAACTACGGGTCAAACTATCTCCAATGTGTAATGCATCTTCACACCTTCTCCAAAGGAGGGAAGGTTATACTGCCGCGCATGCTGAAGGTCACCAGAACGAAGCACTGGAAACGTGGTGGGAGTCTGCGCGTTTTTGGGCGGGTTTCGTGAAGCGGCAATGTCCCTTCCCGCCCACCAGCGGGTAACGAAAACTGTTGAGCAACGAGGGTCTTCCGGTACTTTCCAGTGTGTTTTGAAGTACTTGAGAAAATGAACTTGACTGGCGTGCCGCTTTTAATTATCGGCACGCCCATCAAGTGCTATTTGTACGCGCCGAAGTAAGTAAGGGGAATGGTATTTACAAACAATCTTTGGGGGTTACTTCTTGCATAGGTGATTTGGCACACCTCCAAAGCTATGCAATCAAGGGTCAAGATGAACGATGATTACATCGCCCTTGACTGCGCTTTGTAGATGTGCAGAGAAACTGGTATCGAAGCATGGCTTCGCTAATAAAAAGAAGTCAAAACCAAGAAAGGGGGTGAAAATAAAAATGGAACTAAATATAGAAACGCCAAAAACAAACGGACAAAGCAACGGACATTTGCTACTAACCAAAAAGAGCCGATCTATAAAGACCAGGAAAAAAGAGACCGAAGTGGGCTTCCCGGATTACATCGAGAAAGCCGAGACGGGCGCCATAGGTCGGGCACTAGCCATGTGCGGATATGGAACGCTTCAAGCGCCAGAGTTTGACGAGCAAGACAGACTTGCCGACGCTCCGGTTGAGAAAGCAAAGACCGTGAATTAGGTCTTGCAAGTGGCTTTGTGGACACCTCTCCACAAAGCCACAAAGGAGGACTTATGACAAAGCTATCAAAACCGTGAGAGTTAGAAATCTAAATTGGATAAACAATGTCAGAAATTTACTATTTACCCGGACGCATATTATCTGGCTCACTTACTGATTGGGGATTATCTTTTTCCCATGCCATGAAGAGTGAATCTGAATCAGTAATACAATCCTTAAGAAAACTCTCGAACAGCACAGTAAGCCTATCTCTTTGTGAATTTAGCCGGTGTCCACCCTCAACTAGGTATAGCTGTGTTTTGAATCGTTTTGAAAACTTTACGCTGTTTTCGTTGTCAATAATATCGTCATCAAAACCATGAACAGCTCACTAGCATAAAAGTCCACAACTTTTTGTGAAACCCGCGTGGAAAGATAGGCTCCTCGAGAGGAGCTGAGGAAAACCAGATCGCCTGGAACATTCACATCATCCTTGACCGTATTCACGAGCTTTTGTTCCATTTCTTCAACTGGCATTTCTTCAGGGTATCTGACGGAAATTATGTTGAGTCCCATTTTCAAGGCAACAGGTCTAAGTGCCTCGATTTTGAAACCATACCAAGGAGAGCCAAACCTTCCATGCGAATACACTACAGTGATAATTGGGTTATTCATTGTCGAATCTAACTCCTAACAAATATGATTCTAGTTTTTCAATTTCAACTGATTTTATTATTCTCTTCAACTGTTGCGAAATTCCTTCGAGAGCCTCATCTGGAGGCGGAGTTTCAATACCGAGCTCTTCCGACATATTTCGCATCAGTACTCTGCACCAATATCTAATGGCCACCAATCGTAACGGTCGGACATCGTTTTTCATAATAACCTGTGTTTCTAAATCCTTACCAGCCGGAAAACCGCACAGGTCAATAAATAAATTTTCCAAAGGTGTAAACCAGTAACGAAACTTTTCATCGTTTACATACGCTTCAAAGAACTCTCTAAAACTTTTGCACCGAAAACTATCCTCTCCTTCTTTTTCTAACATCAACTCGCCAATCGAAAACTGAAACTGCTTATGCATTTTGCTAGCATCTCTGGGATCAGCGAGCGTCTTAGAAACCAAGTACTCCTTAAACAACTCTTCGTACTGGAATAGCTTAAAGACAATGCTTATGTCAGGATCAAAGATAAATATGTTCCTCCTGTCCGTGATTCTGAGGAAAGTGTAAACCCTTTTTTTGATTTTTGAAAGAAACTTTCGTATAGGACTTCTTGAAAAGGGCTTTGTTACATCAACACCTTTCTTTATTGCTTCGGACCAACCGAAAAAGCAGGCGAAAACGTACATGCTGCTGGCGATAAAATAGCCTTTTTCATTGGGATTGACCGCAAATCCCTGATTACTTTGTATATTGTCAAGGTATTTTTTTGACAACCAATCTGAATGAAGCTCTTTCAGGATGTGTCCAATTCTTCTGTCGAGAGTGTAACAAAACCTCAGCAAAGGAAGATAGAACTTTATTCTTTTATTGGCTTTGTCTCTCTCGGCTTGTGCCTGAATTTCAAGTTGTTTAATTTTTACATTGCCGTAATTGGCGAGCATAGCCGCTAGCAAAGCGGCCAGAATAACAGCGATTGCAGCGAGAACCCCTTGGAGTAATTGCTCTTGGCTCATGTTGTACTCTCGTAGGTATGCAGAAAAGTTAACCGCTCTCTTACGGATCCTCTGCGGACACTTCGTCTGTTAAATGTGAAGTAACCGTCCGAAAATTCAAAATCCGTAAGCTCAGGAAACTCGTTAGGAGCAACATCTTGAATTTCCTGTAACGACTGGGCTTTTTTAAAGCCGATTTTCTCTATTAGAGAGAGCATTCTATGATTATCTACGCTTAAAATTGTATATTGTCGCGGAAACAGTTGAAGCGATTCCCGTACAAGTTTTTCCGCAATTCCCATCCGTCTATATTGTTTTGGGAAGACTGCCGTTCCCCCTCTGCGGTGGTTTCGCTTTATGTATGAAACACCGACGCAAATACCATCGACAATAGCCAGGAAAAGCATTGACTGGCCCTCAAGAATTCTCTTCAGTTGATAATCGTCACCGTAGTATGTTGGAAACGCGTTTGAGAGAATCCTCAAAACATCATCTTTGTATTTTGCAAATACTTCTTCAAAGGAATTATCCGTCGTATCAATTGTAACTATCCCGATCTCTGCCAATTTCCACCTACTTTTTTCTATGAAAGGAGCGATCTTAGGCTTTGGGGGAGAGAACCCTTGCGAATTATTATACTGCAATTCACAGCACTGAAGCTGCCAAAGGCTTGATGCAGTTCAGTTGGTTGATCAATCATGATAATTGTTGTCATATTAATTTTCGAACTGCTTTACTGCATGCATTATTGCCTTCCGATACTTGCAAAAATCGCAATCAAGACCAGGTTTGGGTAGCTTGTCTGATTTAAGGCATTCGATAGCATCGAAAATCGTACCTTCAACCCAAGAAGCGTCGCCCTCATAGGGGATTATTTTTATATCAAATTCCAATTTTCCATCAAAAGCCTCTTTGTCTGTGTTGCCATTACAGTAAACAAAGTAACCAGTATTTGAAACTTTATATCCGTTTTTCCTAAATAGCCATTGATATATTTCCATCTTCCGTTTATATCCAATTTGCCATTTCTGTCCAACTTTTCGCAGGGTAGGCGAATTGTAGCTATATGAATAACTACCCTAAGAACCGTAAAACCTGCCTCAACTCATACTTGGCTGTATAATCCACTTATCTACAATAGCAGAATTCATATTCAACTCTAGTTCTCGGCTACAGCTAACGTAGCAGCCGGGACAGCAGATCAAAGAGTTGGACAATTGGTGTTGATGTAAATAAAGCACACACAATGGTAGTCAAAATGATCAGCCACCGTTTTGGTAATGAGGCTTGTACATAGATGTATCCGTCAAGAACTTGCACGCGTAATTTAGTTGTCCGTTTGACTTTCTTTTGGTGTTTCATCGGTTTCTCCTTGAGAAGTTTCCGATGAGCGCTCATCTACTTTCACTTTATCACGCATAAGGAACGCCTGTCATGGACAATGTTGTCCACAATCCACTTCCACCGGAAGAGCAAGAACGCTTGACAAGACTTCAGGAAGAACTTGAAGGACAGGAATTGACCGCACTATTGGAAAGGCTTCAACAACAATTCAAGTTATCCGTGAATCAAATAGCAATTGCTGCTGATATGGATGAGTCCGCCCTGCACAAAATTCTTAAAGGTGAGAACCGTGAGTTTAAGGCAGAGCAGGTGGACGCCTTGCTAGATGATTTGGAACAAAATCATGGAATATTCAATTCCTATGAGCGGGCAATTTGGCAGCGAGCCTTGCGAATAGCGGCTTTCCTGCACTTTGAGCTGTATAAAGCTGTCGAGCCGCGATTACGGAAAATTGAAGACCCGGTTAAACGTATTGAAGCGCTGAAAGCATATCTGCGCGAGCAATATCCGGCACTGACTGAGACTTATGATGAATCGGGCGGCACATTTCCTATATTTATTCCATTGGTTGATATTACTGCACGCGAGTTGGATAAAAGATGGGGTTGGATTCGGATACCGTCTGGCTATCGACTAAGCGGCGTCAAAGGTAATGAATACCATTTGAGGAGCATAGACTTATTCCCAAAGAAACTTACAGGTCTGCGACCTGAACTGGAAGTTGAGGATACGGGCTTTGGGACATATACTATTCGGCAGCGTTTGGAGCAAACCACTCAGGTAGCAACACACAAATCTGACCGTCGCGAAGAAAACATCAAACAACTAGGCGGCCTGGAATTTGTGTTCGTACCGGCTGGATCTTTCATTATGGGAAGTAAACAAGATTACGAAAAGCCTCAACATAATGTTGATATACCATACGATTACTGGATTGGACGGTTCCCGGTAACCAACGCTCAATATGCCGAGTTCGGAGGAAAAACATTTGAGATTCCGGGAAAAGAACTCCATCCGGCCAGAATTTATCTTGTAGGTTTTCTAGGTTTTCCTTCGCGTAATGCACAACTTTTTATTGACTGGCTGAATAATCGTTTTAAAAGTGAGCTTCCATCAGGATATGTTTTCTGTTTGCCATCTGAAGCAGAGTGGGAGAAAGCAGCGCGTGGTATAGACGGCCGTGAGTGGCCATGGGGAGATAAATTTGACAAAAACAAATGCAATTCACGGCCAGACTTTGACGAATGGAAAGGCGGCAGTACAACTCCCGTCGGAGCATACTCACCGCAGGGGGATAGTCCTTACGGAGCGGCAGACATGGCTGGCAATGTTTGTGAGTTGACGCGGTCTGTTTTTAAAAGTTATCCGTATAGATTTGATGACGGTCGAGAAAACGGTGTTGGATCCAGTGTTCTGCGGGGCGGCTCATTCGGTGATCTTCCTACTTCTGTGCGCACAGCGTATCGTCACTTTGATGTTATCGTCACTAGTACCGTGGGGTTTCGTGTGGCGATTATTCCTCGTCTGAGATAACTGGAAAAATCTTTTTCAATCACTATGTCCGTCAAACCACCAATATTGTGTTCATCCTTTTAAAGCGCGCGCAAAAAAAGAAATGGCATGGGGGACAAACAGTAGTTGATGAGGAAAAGTTGGCCATTCTATGATGGAAAAAACGAAAGCAAGAACCAAAGGTTTTGCGAATAATCTCTTAGCCTAAAAATTACAAAGCCACAAAGAAGAATTTACCAGAACAAAATCTACAAAAAGAGCCATTTCAATTAAATCTCTGGATTAGTATTCGACTATCCAAGCAGCGGCTGTGCCCCACAAGTATCTGTTTTTATGTTTCTTGGCAAAGGTCGAAACTTTATGAATACAGCTGCGAAATTTGAGATAAAATGGTACACAACTTGCTAGGAATATCTATTCGTTCTTGAGGTGGGAATAATTCAATAAATAATGTATCTTTGCAAACCTGTAATTTGTCAGACAATATTGTTACATTCATAAATTGACGACAGATAACTCATTGTTGTACAGTTCAATATGATTTGATTGAATAAATCTATGGATTTTTACTATCTCCGGGTTTCTCCTTTAGTCATTCTAAATCGCTGAATCATTCGCTTTCTTATTTGGATATCAAATTCAAGGAGGTGAAAGGCAGAAATAGCTGATTCGAGTCCTGTTTCATCGAGTATTTCCGTTCCATCATATTAGAAAAAAGGAGAAAAGATGTCCAATCAAATCGCTTCTAAGGGTATGCCAATGGCTACCAAGGAAATGACTGCCGAACAGATTTGGGAAGTTCAACCGGGTGAAAGACGATCTGTTGGTGTCATCCACATCGTCATCACGGCTCTTCTAATCGGGATCGGTTTTGTGGTCGGGGCTTTTGGCAGCATCACTTTCCCGCTTGGCTTCGGTGTTAACTTCTTCTGGACCGGCATTGCTGTTCAACAGATTGGTTCAGTCTGGTTTGGTGCGTGGGGAGTGTTGGCGGGAACGATCTTCCCGTTTTTCTCAAATGCCATCTCCGGCACGCCGTTCTATGTATCTGCAGCCTATATCCCGGCAAATTTCGTTCAAGCGTTTTTGCCAGCCTGGGTCTTCCGACGCTTCAAACTTGATCCCCGCCTGAAGACAAAACGCGACTACCTGATCCTGCTCCTCGCCATGGTAGTCTCCAGTGCCTTTGGCGCATTATGGTCTCCATTGGTTGTGCTTAAGGGATTTGGGCTTCTTACCACTGATTCTCTGCCCCTGTTCATTTGGGGATGGTTCGGTGGCAATGTTGTTGCAGGTCTGGTTTTCAACTTCATTTTGTTGAAAGCTCTTTCCGCCGTCGTCATTCGTACTCCAGCATTTGTGAAGCGCTGGTGGTCGTAAGCTACTCGACATAGTGTTGCTATAAGCAGTTAGTGCCTGCTACTGAAACCTAACTGCTTATAGCTCTATCAGCAGAGTTTGGATTTAATAGGCAAAGTATGAATAAAACCTTACTTGGATATGTCCCGACCGAATCTCCCATTTACATAATCCACCCTTTCGTCAAGCTGTTCTTTATGCTTATTGTCAGCCTGTTCCCGATGTTTGTGTCAGCCCCTGAGTGGAACATGTTGCTCATGTTGGTTCTGATTTTGTTCATGTGGATCAGCCGCGTAGATATGCGGACGTTGAAGATTTATGTACCCGTTGCCATATCTATGGGATCGATTATCATTATTTCCTATGTCATTATGGGAGGGACACATCCGGAATTTCAGTTGGTCACTCGTTTTCTTGGGATCAATATTTACTGGGAACGTATACGTGATGCTCTTGTTGTGTACTTCCGAATCCTGCCAATGATCTTCACGATGGTATTCTTTCTGAGTACATCTCGTGAGCGCGATGTAATTGTTGCCATGCGTACGATTCGATTGCCATTTGTAGTTACCTATGTTTTTGCGATGTCCCTACGCTCTGCTGGCATGGTTTTGGAAGATTTCCAAATCGTCCGTCAGGCGGAGCAGGCACGGGGATTCGATTCAACTGGAAAGTCAATCGCCTACAAGTTACGCAAATATGTAATGTACATGATTCCGCTGTTTGCTTTATCTCTACGGCGCTCAGAAGAGTTCACCAATGCACTGGTCGCGCGAGGATACTCATTCACCAGCAAGGTAAAACGGGCGGACTATGTACTTACCCACTATTCCTACAAGTACTTCGATGCCATATTTACGGCACTAATTAGCTTGACTTTCATCGCCATCTTAGTACTTCGTTACAGGTATCAGTATTTTTCCGTGGATCAATCGGTGTTGATCAACTGGTTAAGAAACTTGTTTATTTAGAATTCCATTGGAGCGATCATGTCTGTCATCATTGAGCTTAAGGATTATTCGTGGAAATATCTCAATACCCAACAACCTGCATTGGATAATATTAATCTCCAAATCGAGGAGGGGATGTTCGTTGGGATTATTGGCCCTAATGGTTCCGGGAAGACAACCCTGGCCTACTCGATGAATGGCCTCATTCCTGGTCAATATAATGGGATCAAGAATGGGGAAGTTGTCGTGTACGGTAGGGAAGTTGAACAATATGAATCTGGTCAATTGCAAAAAATAGCAGGAATGGTGTTTTCTGATCCTGAGGCTCAATTCACGGCAATGACTGTGGAAGATGAATTGGTATTTGGGTTGGAAAACTTGGGTCTGGATATACCTGAGATTCGGGAACGACTGGAATGGGTCACAGCTTTGACTGGTCTTGAAAAGATGCTCCTTAAGCCTCCTTATGAACTCTCAGGTGGGCAGAAACAGAGGGTTGCGTTGGCTGCCGTATTGGCGATGACACCCAAAATCCTTATCCTGGATGAACCCACGACCATGCTTGATCCTGTGAGCAGGCGGCGAGTATTCGATGTGCTGGCAAAACTCAAAAATGAACAGCACAACACCATCATTGTGATCGAACATAATCTGGAAAACTTGATCCCGCTGGCTGACCAAATGATCCTTTTATCCGACAATAAACTGGTATTGGCGGATGAAACTCATGCGTTTTTCCAAAACATGGAACTGCTGACCAAAGAGGGTATTTATCCTCCGGGGGCTCTTCGTTTTTTCTATGAACTAAAGAAAGCTGGATGGATAAACGACGCCTTGCCGGTTACGCTTCCAGAAGCCAGCAAACAATTGCAACAATTACTCAGTTGAACCAGCTATTTTCCTCAGAGAATATTCTATGACCAATTTGAATCCCTTCATCCAAGCGAATAAACTGGACTTTGCATACCCCGATGGCACAAAGGCATTAGAAAACATAAATATCTCCATTCAAACTGGGGAGTTCATTGCCCTGATTGGGCAAAATGGTTCCGGCAAAACCACTCTTTCCAAATGTCTAAATGGACTATATAAGCCGACATCTGGCGAAGTACTTGTCGAGTCATTGAATTCAAGAGTTACTCCGGTTGTGCAAATGGTCCGCCGGGTGGGATACGTCTTTCAAAATCCGGATCATCAACTATTCAGCAACAATTGTTGGGACGAGATTGCGTATGGTCCGCGCAATATTCAGCTTTCTGAAGAAGAGGTCAAGATCCGGGTAGAGGAAGCTGCTCACGTAGTTGGTTTGCCAGAAATATTTTACGAGGAGCATCCATTTTTCCTCTCAAAAGGTCTCCGCCAACGGGTAGCCATTGCGTCTATTTTGGCCTTGCGTCCTCAGGTCATTATTGTTGATGAGCCAACGACCGGTCAGGATTCACGTCAATCCATTGAGATAAATCACTCAACTTGCGCAAAGTGTACAGCAACTTGGGTTTAATCCCGGAACGCTAACGGTCGAAGAGATGGTAGATCAATTTAACGCAGTAAAGATCAAACAGTCCGAATCCCAAAGCATTAAGTAAGTTGATTTTCCGGGGAAATCTGGGGCAACGAGTTTGAAGGACGACAAGGATAGGTGAATAAGTTTGGTGGAGGTTCGTACAAAACATTACATTTTGTCCACCATAGAATACAACATGAATCTCATTACATGTTCGTCAAACCACCAAAACTTCACCCATCCCATTTAAAGCGCGCGCGCAAAAAAATGCATGGTCGAAATGTCTGTAGTTTGACGAACACTTCCTATTTATAAGCTTATAAATACGGGGCAACTGTAATCTTCTCTAATTATTCTTTAATGTATCTGTATGTCTTTAGTGATACAAAATAAATGAGTTATTCTGACGGGGATAATGTAGTTAATTAAGGGGCGATCCGAAATTTCCGGAACGTGTTTTTTGAACCACAACGAATCATAGAGACAATTAGGAGGATTACACCATGTTTGCGAACGCTTTATCCTCTCGAGTTTTTAAACAAATTTCCACTATCCTGCTCTTGATCATCTTAATCAACCCAATACAGGTTTATGCTCAAAATTCTTCGCAGATCAACTTAGAAAAGAATTCTTTTAATGAGCAACCTGCAGCCGCACTTTCTGGTTATTCTGCGAGTCTCGGATCACCAACTCCACCTGTCGGATCAAAAGAATTTGTTTGGGCAGTAAACGGTATCAAGCCGGGTCCAGGACAAGAAATTGGCACTATATATCTTTCAGGATGTTGGAAAGCAGACAAAGTGGCGAATGCTAAGGCAACGGATAAAAACGGCAAAGCCCTTAAAGTGACAGTGCAGAGGGGCGGACCAAAGGTCAATAAGATTCAGGTCGAAAACATTAATGATAAAAAGCTTCCTGTTTCTATTCAAGTCACTTTCTATGAGACTTACGGTAGCGTCGAAAATGGAACGGATCTATTTGTAAAAACGGGTAGTGGTCGTATTGCAGGTTTCACTTACAATGTTGGTGGGCCAACATGCGGACTTCCTTCAAACATCGGCCTCTCTGTACAATCAGGCTCAAACAGTATAACGATCGAGCAAGGTACTTCCCAAAATAGCGTAATTCTAATAAATTTGACTAAGGCAGAAGGAGAAACTGTCAATATTTTAAATACTGTGGCAATTAGCCCAGATAATGGTGGACTTAGTTGGGTAAGTGACTATCCGGACTCCGGTTATTTTGCTTCTGGTTCAATGTCATTTGTGCTAAACGAATCGTTTACCGCTACACAACCGGGAAACTACATTGTTACTAACACAGCTATGGTTCAAGGAACAAACATTGCTGCAACAGATACAATTTCTGTTACAGTTGAACCGCAAGGCGGAAATCCTGTTATTGGCTTAGTGGGCGCTTATCCACCTGGGATAAGACGGCAAGTAAGAACTGATGTTATTTTCTCTGCAACAATAGCCAATTTTCAAAGTGCTCCAGACTATTTATTGCTCAAACTAATCAAAGGATCGGATACACAAGTATTAGGTGAATTGAGAGACGACGGGACAAACGGGGATATTGATGCAAATGATGGCGTCTACAGTGGGTCTTTTTCAATGCTAGAAACAGAGGAAAAAACAGTACGAATTCAAGCGACAGGGGTATTTCCGAATGTTGGAGAACGAGCGTCTGATTTTGGCAAGCTTATAGTTACAGATTTGCCCATTGGTCTTCAACCTTCGGATCCAAACAATATTCTAACAGACCCGAAAACAGGATTGACTTTTGCAGCCAACGAAGTACTTGCCCAATTTACGGATGAGACATCGAGTAGCCGACGCAATGAGATCGCATCGGCGGTTGGTGGTACACTGACCGGTTACGATCCGGGATTAGGAGTAAATCAAATAAAGCTAAACACTAATACACTTGTTGGTATTAATAAAGCTATCAACCATCAAGACTTAGCTACAAAAGTAATTAAGGGTATCGATACAATTTCAAATCGTGATGACCCAATGGATCAGAGCCAGAACTATTACGGTCACGGAACAATGGTGGCTGGTATAGCTGCTGCTGATTCTAACAATACGAAAGGTATTGCCGGTATTGCTTGGAACAGTCAAATTTTTGCGCTTAGAGGATTAGATGAAGGAAGTTCTGATGCTAGCCTCGCCTCGGCAATCCACTGGGCTGCAGATTATCCTGGAGTGAGAGTCATAAATATTAGTGGAGGAATCGATAATGATGATCCATTAGTGAGAACCGCTGTAAATTATGCTGTAGATAGAGGCTGTCTCGTTGTGGCTGCTGCTGGCAATATAGAAGGCTTCACTCCTCAGGGCACACTATTTTATCCGGCTGCTTATGATAATGTATTTGCAGTTAATGCTTCAGACCCATCAAACCATTTGAGCACATATAGCAACAAAGCAGGATATGTGGATATTGTTGCTCCAGGAGACGGAATTTGGTCCACCTACCCATCCAACCGTTATACGGAAGGAACCGGAACTTCATTTGCCGCGCCATTTGTTTCTGGTGCAGCGGCGGTCCTTTGGCAGCGAAATACGTCTTGGACAGCAGATCAAGTAAGACAACGACTTCAGAGAACTGCGTCTTCTATGCCGGGTGTTGGAGCAGGTTCAGGTCTTGTTGATCTTTTTTCTGCGGTATTTAATAGCAGCTTCGAAGACTTGCTGGGAAGTTGGAATGCAATTGGTACAGCTGATTCCATAACCTCGCTAGGTCCAATCAATGCAAAATATCAACTACGAATGGGTATGGCAAGTTCAGGACCTGCTAATGCTCAAGTACAGACTATTCTAGAGCAATCATTTACCGTCCTCGGAGGGGTAACACAATTACCAATCAAGCTGGACTATAATTTAGTTAGTGAGGAGTGGCCTGAATGGATAGGTAGGGGATTTGATGACAACGTGCGTATACAGCTTATTCATCCCAACGGCCAAGTGACCCAGCTAGCTTATGAGGATATTGATCATTCTTCTTTCTTCTTATTTACTGGGCTTGACCTCCCCGGCGGGGATGATACTGTCGGACAAACGGGATGGAAGACTGTAAACACTGTTGTTCCAATAAGTGGTCCAGGCTTGTACACTCTTCGAATTATCGTACGAGATGAGGGTGATGGTATATATGACTCAAATGTATTGGTTGATAACATTCGATTCAAGTAGTAATCGATAAATTACGGAAGTATATTTGACCGATGAGTAAGAATAAAATACACTTTGAATAGAATGAAATTAAGTATAGAAACTACCCTCTTACAACTACTCTTGTAAGTTGAATATGTACAGGAAAATATCAGCTTTGGTAAAGTCACGGTACAAAACCATATCTTTATTGATCTTATCTTTACTAATTATTCCTGTATTGGTTCTTAATTCCGGAGAAATATTTTATAAATTGAATTTATCAAGACAAAAACAAATATCAATTGAAACTATAGACACCAAGGGAGTTCTTTTAAAAGATATAGAAAAACAGGTATTTATCGTAAGGAACAAATCAGAGCTTCAGAGCTTCATAACAGTCCTTAATCAACATAACGCAGTAAGTGAGCCGCCGAATGATCTTATTAAGAGACTTAGCAAAATAAATTTTTCTCGAAGCACGTTAGTAGGTGTATTTGCGGGAAGAAAACCGTCTGGTGGATATCATCTTAATCCTATACAACTAAGAGAAACAGATAACAAAGTCACAGTAAATGTTCAAGAAATTTCTCCGGGAAAGAAGTGCATGCTTTTATTTTCGATATCTTATCCTTTCAGCCTTTTCCAAATATCAACCACAGGGGTAGAGATTGAAGTGGTTACTCAAGAAATCATGAAAGATTGCGGATAGAAATCATTTATCAATTTTTCAGTGAGGCACACTTTATCAGGGAAAGCGAAAAGGACTCTATTCGGTACCCACAGCATACAATCTAATATGTGTAAATGAAGTTTGACGAACATAATCCGAAATGCTAGTATGAATTAATGGGGGAAATGACGCTACAAGAAGCACTAGATGAATACAAGAACGTCTACATGGCTTATAGAAACTTTGCCGAGCGAACAAGGGTAGAGTATTTGAATGATCTTGAGGATTTGACTGCGTTTATGGCAAAGACGGGGATACTTCATGTAAAGGATTTAGGGCTTCCGATTATCGAACGGTATGTAGCACATCTTGAACAAAAGGAGTTTGCTAGCTCGACAAGAAAACGTAAAGTCGTGGTGATCCGTTCATTTCTCTCGTTTTTGTACCAGGATAGATACATTACCACTGATATCGCAAAGAAAGTAATTCTGCCATTTACCGAAAGCTCAGTGCCGCATATTCTTACGCAAACGGAATGCGATCAGCTTCGAAATGCTTGTGCCAACAGTGTCAGGGATAGAGCAATTATTGAACTACTATTGCAAACCGGAATCAAACTTTCTGAAATTACACATCTAACCCTAAACGATGTTCAGCTTGCCAATCCTAGTGAAACAGAAGAGAGAAAAACTGAATTTATACGGATAAGCGGCAGGGGAAAAGGTGAGAGAATAATTCCTTTGAACACCAAGGCGAGTCTCGCCCTTAGTAATTATTTAGGCATTAAAAAGGATACTGGGACGCGCATTCTTTTTCTAAATAGATTTGGCGAACCACTAGGTGAAAGGGGAGTACAGAAAATGCTCAAAAGGTATTTAAAAAGGGCTGGAATTGATGGTGCGAGTATCCACACACTAAGGCATACATTTGGGGTACAACACCTTGCAAAAGGAACAAGCCTGAAAACCATTCAAGATGTTATGGGACTAAAAGACGCTCGCTCAACATTAGTGTATCAATTATTCGCTAAAGACGTCGTTATACGAGAAATGCAAAATAATGCCCTTTGACTGGCTTTCTCATTTAGATCGCCGCCTTGTCACTTAATATCGCTATTAGTCAGTCACGTCCAAATATTATTTTTCGCCTGGACATACTCTTCCGTTGCTAGATGCGGGTATTAATCCAATCGCATCAGTTCACACTATAGATGGTGCTAGGTGTCCTGCGGTGCTGATTTCCAGTAGTCCCCACAAAGTGGGCTCTTCGGAAACACCCTGGCAAGATGTTTTTGATTCAGATAATGGATATATTAGGTATTTTGGCGATAACAAAAGAGCGGGAGATGATCCCAACCATGCTGAGGGGAACAGAGTCTTAATAAGGCAGCGTGAGATTCATCAATCTCCTAATCGAGCTATCCGTCAAAACGCGGTCCCAATTTTATTCTTTCGCCGTGTCGCCTACGAAGGCAGAGCAAAGGGGAATGTGGTATTTCAAGGCTTAGGGGTTATCCAGCGGGCTGAACTAATTACCCAATATAATTCAAAAGTAAATGATTATTTCTCAAACTTAGTTTTTGAATTTGCTGTCCTCAGCCTTTCGCATGAGAAAGAAAGACTTGGCTGGGAATGGATTAAAGCACGGAGGGACAGTTCCAAGACTCTTGAGGAAACGCATAGGTTAGCTCCTGAAGCGTGGAAGCGCTGGGTCAACGAGGGTCCTGCATCAATAGAGAAATATAGACGTAGAGTGTCCAAGTTGCGGCTCACAAGAAAAGATGCTCAGCAACCTGTACCAAACAGCAGAGAACAGAGGATCTTAAACCATATATATTCCTTTTACGAGAAACGCCGATCTCACTTTGAGCTATTGGCTAGTTTAGTAGTTAAAAGTGTAATTTCTCAGGGTGGGGCTCATTATGTTCAAGGTTGGGTTACTCCGCCCTCAGGTGATCACGGAGCCGATTTTGTGGGAAGAGTTGATTTAGGAAGTGACCCAGGTAAGGTGAAGATCGTAGTTTTTGGACAGGCGAAGTGTGAAGATCCTAGGACAGCAACGAGCGGCCGTCACATAGCCCGTACAGTAGCAAGGCTAAAACGGGGATGGATTGGTGCCTATGTGACGACCAGCTTTTTTTCAGAGCCTGTACAGCAAGAAATAATTGAAGACCAATATCCGATTCTGCTGATCAATGGACTTCAGCTAGTTCAAGAGGTCGATTTGCTTGCTAGAGAGGGCGGACATAATACAATTAATGAATATCTTGAATCCGTTGACAAAGACTACAAAGCGTCTGTAAGCAACAGGCGCCCTGAAGAAATCCTTTTTGACTGACAGTTACGATCAAAATAAATCTATTGTGGCAAATATTAGTGAGGAAGCTCTAGTTACGCAATTGTTGTTCACTAGCTCGAAACAAATTAAACTGCATCTAGAATTTTCTTAATAAGATTCGCTATTCGATTTGCCAACAAAGGAGGAACGGCTTCACCGATTTGAGCGCGTTTCTCAGTTGCATTGCCTTCAAAAATGAAATTATCCGAAAATGTCTGCAATCGTGCTTTTTCGCGTAAAGTTAATTGACCACGATTGCGTTCGTAATGGTATCCATATGTGCCTCCTCCACCGTAGGCCATGACTGTGGGAGCTGGCTTTAATGGGCTCAATTTTCTATAAATGAAGCTAATTTCCTTTCCTTCAACCTGCCATTTAGTTCCATTCACAAATGCATAGTTTTCATTCGGGGGGATTCTCCACATTCGCTCAGCAACATTATTTGATCGTTTTGGAAGTAAATTCGTATTATCTTCAAACTTTTGGCTTGCAACAGGTTTGTTCAGCCATCCTAACTCACATAGCAAATTATGATGCTCCTCCATTGCTTTTGTAAATTCGCCTCGTCTTACGTCAGTTATTTGATTGGCAAGAAAATAGTCTTCTTTAACTTTGAATTTAAGCTGTTGCCATACATCTGATCTCCAGTTTTCAAGGGCGGGACGGCTAGTTCCATACAATATACCCTTATAAGCTTTAATTGTATTTTTGTATTTGGTTTGTAGATCAACTAAAGGTTTGCCTTCGAAAGTTTCAAGACAGGTCATTGGAAATTTAGCAAAAATCATGTCCTTGCCATTGATATCATGATCTAGTTTAGATTGGATTTCGCTTAAAGCAGATTTCAGCATTTCCGCTAAGTCCGACCTTAAACCTATGATAATTAACCGTTTTCGTGTTTGTGGAACTCCTAATCTAGCTGAATCAACAACCCCTTTAAAAATAATGTTATAACCTTGTACAACATTATTTGGTGCATGAAAATGACTATCGCGGGTCAGCACCTCAAGACGTTTTTGTTCTAGATTAGTCAAATCTCCTAATATAGTTGAGTAGGCTAGTTTCTCATTAGCACTTACTAAACCTGGCACATTTTCAAATACGAACAGCTTTGGCTGCAAAAACATTACCGCGCGTACAAACTCTACATACAATTTGCCCCTACCTCCATTGAGCCCCATTCTCTGTGATCCTTGCGCCATTGAAAAATCTTGGCAAGGCGGCCCTCCAAAAAGCACATCTGGCTTGGTCCTAATTGAAGCAAAATCTATTTCACGAACATCGCCATTGATTACGATTCGTCGCAAGCCTATATCTTCTGTCTTAGGGGTAGCAAGCTCCAGACCTAAGTTTTTTGCCAGCGTTTGAGCTACACCCTCTAATTTTTCGCAAGCGATTTGAGTCTGAAATCCGACCTGATGGAAACCCCAGTCTAGCCCTCCAGCTCCAGAAAACAATGAAACAGCTATCGGTTTTGTTGGCATCGTGTTAATGTATCCGAATTTTAGATTGGAGTACTTTGAGATAGAGATTGATAATACAAACAAATATTATTAATTGGGCATATATTGCATTTAGGATTACGGGCAGTACATATCAAAGCGCCAAAGTCTAAGATGCCCCAGTTGAACTCTCGGCTTTTGTCTTTGGGCATCAAAGCCTCGGCAAATTTCCAAAGCTCGACATCTTCTCTGGCTCTGCTTTTATTTGAATGCCATGCGAATACTCGTTCCAATATTCGAATCATATTTGTATCGAGAGCTGGAACAGGAAACCCAAAAGCAAAACATCTCACTGCATTAGAGATATACTTCCCAACGCCCGGCAGTGATCTCAATGATTTATCAGACTCGTATTCATCTTTGTCAAAGCTCATAATTTTTCCACTTATTTCCTTAAGCTGTCTTGCTCGGACTTTCTGTATACCTAATGGGGTAAGAATTTTCACTAAATCTACAATTTTCATGTCGATAATATCTTTTGGTCCAAGCATTTGCAGTTGTAGGTAGGCTACTGCTGCTTGCGACGATGTGGTTTTTCTTAAAAGCACTTCTGCGATTAGTAGTTTCCAAGGATCTTTCGTTTGTCTCCAAGGCAGATCCTTACGACCGCTAAACTTCCAGAAATGTATTATCTTTCTACGAAAAAGCCGAGTTTTAGCTTTTATGTTCATGTCAATGATAGTTTCCGAACATGTGTTCTATTATACCCGCAGCTTTTACAGACGACGGTCATTGCTCCTTATATCCCGCTAATGATTTAGCAGTGCTAGCAAAAACATCGTCCACTATTTTTTTCAACTGCGGAGCATCCAATGCATCAAAACATATTAAAGACAACAGTCTTCTAATTCTCTTTGATGACTCACGTATTAGCAACCTGCGGGGAACCGTGTATTGTTCCAGAGCGTCGAGAAACGCTGTGCAAAATGTAATAAGAAAATTTTTACTTGCCGCGATGCTGTTTCTTTCAGTAACCTGAACTAAGTCATCTTCTACTAATTTATTCGCTTCCTATGAATCGTTCTATTGAAGTTGATTCTCCGGGAAAACGCCAACGCACCACATCAGGAACTAATACGCATGACATAAATGCCCACATCTCAATGTGGGATGCTTCAGATGGATGTAAGAAAAGACAATCGTATAGAAGTCTAGCGCATTTTACATCAAATTTCCTAAAAGATTCTTCCCCAAAAGAATCTGGATAACCGGATTGTTTAGCGCAGCCTCTAATTTCTTTTTGGATTCCTCGTAGAAAATCATCGTCTGCTTTATTTCCTCCGATAGGAGCAAGAGTTGCGCTTTCCTGCTTTATAGCGCTGATCGATACTAAATCCGCGATAGTTTTGACTGATCGCTCAGTTGCCAACTTTTCTGCAACGGCTAGAGGTAATCTTGGATATAAAAGATACATATCTATATATCTCGCTGAAATATTCTCAAACGTTCCTGAAGGTCCGCATCAAACAACTCTTGACGACCACTTTTGCTGCGGATCTCCAAAAAATCGACTTGGGGAAAATATACGCGAAGCATGCTTCTAATAGCACTTCCCATAGAACCAGTAGGAAAAATGTCTGGGTTATGGACGAACTCATCATTTGCAACCGCTCCATAAATTAGCGCCCTGGCGACATCATATCTAATAGTTTCGCGAATATCAAAATCCTCTTGAAGCTCAAGAGTCACGGCTTTAGTTACTCTTTCATGCTTGGCATTGATGTAGAGTCTTACCGTACCAAGCACTGATTGAAATAAATCGGTCGGATCCCAATGCAGATACCATCCTGCTTCTGAAGGATAGTACGTGTTGGAGAAATCTATTATCTCAACCGGAAATCTAGGTCCTTCTCCCTCAACAATTACTTTATGCGGTACTGATTGAGCAAGGATACTTCCTGGCAACTTTGCTACAAACGGCATAGACTTTTGAGAGCCAGGTTGAGATAGCAGTAATTGGACCCACAAGTCTATACTTTCCGAGACATTTATTCCATTTATCTCTACTTTCAGTTCAATGGTTGTTTCCTCGGTAAGAGTAGGTGGAATGTCAACGAATTCGCCACAACTCTTCAAAAAAGTCCCTTCAGATTTCCACATGGTTGTCATTCTCAATTGAACATCATTTGAGAATCCACAGTCATTTAGAACTGCAAGATAGTTTATTTTCGTACTAATTGAAGCTCTTAAAGTTGTTGCCGGGTCCCAGTTTGAAAGCAATGTTCCAAGAGGTCGGAACTCACCATCAGGATGAAGAAATCTCCATTCTCCAAATGATAAATGGGGGAACTGAGGAGTAAGATAGGGAAATTTCTGAATCTTCGGCATTAAACTTTTGCCTCAGCTTTAAAATCAATACCAAGCACAATATCATCTGGAATACTAATGATTACATGCCAGACACCATCAGACGAAGATGATACAAAAACCTCGTCGGCACCTACGTATCGTTCACCATTGGGGTTTATCCATAGAAGAATTTCTGGTTGACTTCCTCCAATTGGCGGCTCTACTTCGTTTTGACCTCCATCAATGAGCGCACGCGGCACTGCCTTGATATTTGACCCTGAAGAGCTTGATGCATGTTTTACTATAAAATCAATCTGGAGTGAGCGCTTACCATTCACTAGAAGGAAATTTCCGTCAGATATAAGTTTAACGCGTGACCGTCCTAACGCAGTTTTTTTTCTGAGCATGAGGTCAGATTTTTCCTGCTCGGCTTGAGGATAAGTCGGCGGGATAGATAAGCCTGATAGGTTTGTTTTCAAATTCTGTGGAAGGCTGTCTACTTCCTTCACACTAGGATTTAATTTTTCAGGTTTAGAAAAACTGTCTTTGTCTTCATATTTGGAAGTATCCTCAGTCGAAGGTGTGTCTGTGTTTGCTGACCATCCTGTAATGGTTGGAAAAACACTATTCGCTAACCGCGTAGAGAATCCGCCTAGCGGCAAGAGTTGAGCTTGATCGATTTGAATTGAGAAGGGCCTTGAAAAACTCTCCATTTCTCTGAATATATTGCGTAGAGCTACTCGCACAAAGACCTTATGTACTCTCTCATTCAGAGAATCTGGCACCCAGTCGTCGTGTGTTGGCGGTTCCGATTCCGCAAAGATTGTATCAACCTCTTGGTCTGAAACAAAGACACCGGCATAACCCAAGGACTCGGTTCCCATTGATGGCCCCTCATAATACTTCACTATTAATTCAGGCTGACGCATTAGCGCCACATGATGCGAGCACAGCTTAGGTATGCCGTTTTCCTGTCCATTCTCACTGAAAGTTGGCTGTTCTGTTGGGAAAGCTTGTAAGGCAAGCCTGCCTAATATCTGAAGTGGGCGTTGAGAATTTATTTCTATAATATTATGTTTAAAAGCTTCGGTAATTGATGTTTTTTCATTTTTTAATCGGTGCATTGCTTGCACAAATGGTTTTGTGGGTAAGTATTCTGCTGGATTAGGAATGGAAATTTGTTGACCTTCCCATGTAACATTAAATGACATTGGTAGATTGCCTTTATGCTTCAACATCTTGGGCCAAAAATACCAGACCAAATATTCCGCAATTTTGGTAAGAGCATTTGCTAAACGATGGCCAGAGCTTTCCTTATCTGAAGAATTATTTGCCAAATCTGGTTGAACAATACCAAACTCATCTTTTCCGAATACGCGTATACCAAGTTTGTTAGCAATCAAATCTGCATCGGAGCCTAAAATTGGTTCAGCAATCCCTCGGTTTTTTCTTCCCCACCAGTGACGACCAGTGTATTTAATCTTGTTTGATTCAAAAGGTAAACCGAGACCTGAAACGAAAAACCGGCTTTCCGTTTTACCTTTATATTTACATCTAGTATAAATACAAATTGTACGCACTGTACTCGCACGATAAAAGGCTGCTTTCCCATATCCATAAGTGCCACCCGAGAGTTTTTTGTTGGGCGGTTGACCAATATTTCTTAGAAAATCAACAAAATCTCTTGGCTCTTTGTCGTTGGTCAATTCATCAGCCCTTGTGGGGCCTCCAAGCCCTGTAGTGCCTCGGTCATATATTGCTAAAAAATTTATAGGTGTGTTAGACCGTAGAACCTTGTTTATACTTAACGTTTTAGCCGGAGGTGTATTTGAAAAAATATGATCTCTTATGAATTGTCTTCCTTTTAAATCCAGTGTCCATCCGCCAATTTCGAAATAAACCGTTCGGCGATCTGATAGCCTCGCGTCCCAGCTATTTTGGACTGCCTCGCGCACTAATATAGCAAGATTGTTTAGACCGGGCCGACCCAATTGATTAAGAATACCTTGGGATAAGATATTGCCTGTCGGGCTAACTCGTTCTGAGTCTAACCAGAGGTTAGGCATTGCCTTTTCCTTTCCCACGGGCGAGCTGTCGATACACATTTTGAACCTGATCGATGGGCATTGCGAAAGGAGGAGGTGACGACAGGTCGATTTGATAATTCAATGAAACAACTTGAGCTGGCAATTCGCTTTCTTTGAAACTATCAGTAGTGAGACTAGGAAATTTTCCGTCTACTTCATAAGTTATATTTTCAACCAAACTAAATTGATAGTCATCACACCGCACGATTAAATCGGGATTGATAGCAACATTTATAAGCTTCGTTAACAGTTTTATTCTGTCGCAACCATCGGATGTTAATTCTTTTACCAAGCTGGAAATAGTTTCACCAGCTCCTGGCGCTTCCTCTAGGCGTAACACAGCTAAGTATAGAGTTCCACTGGCGGGGGGGTGCAGTTGGCTTAGCCCATGAATAGTTACTGTAAGTCCTCGTTTTTGAAGTGTGGTTTTGACTTCCAAGGCAAGACTATCTGAATAAAAGTCAAATCGTCCTTGACTTGGACCTGTCCAAATATCAATCGATGAAGGGTTTAATTTGACCAGATTTCTCAATAAAATTAATTCGCCAATTATCCCTACGATGGAGGATTTGTCAGGCAATCCCAGTGGTTCTGCTCTCAAAAATTCGCGCCATTTAATTAATGTCTTCCTGCAAGCGCTCCCAGGATCATCAGCGGTAAGTTCTAATTCCTGCAAAATTTCAAAAATTATCATATCAAAAAGAGTATCTAGATGTGGCTTCAAGCAGACAACATCAATAAACTTATTTCGATTATTTCCTTCTCCCCACTCATTTACTACTATGTGCACACCTGCACTCTGTTTATCTGCGATGACTTTAAAATTGTGCTTTATAGGAATCAGCAGGTGTCTATGATGTTCTATGTCAATTGTGAGCAATGGGGATCCATTTGGGGTTTCAATAGAGTCTATTTGCCGCGCCTCAAAAACAACCTTATCTTTTTCAGGCGGGGTTATCATGTCCCACATTTTTTGCAGAAGCTCTAGCGTGATCATTCTTCATCTTCCGCTTCTTCATCGAATTCTAGATCTGTTTGATCAAGCCTCGATGGATCCACAATCATATAGCTCTGAGCGCTCCGAGAATCTCCTTCGGCTTTCGGAAAAACTAATCCAAGTCCAATAACATGCTCAAGCGCGTTTAAGTCATCCTTCTTAGAACCCTTCCCGGGTTTAGAGTCCTTCGATATCGGATAAATTGCGAGGAGCCCCATTCCTGGCAGCATTTGTTCACGCAGACTCTCAAGCTCTTCATCAGTTCTTCCTTTGAGATCCTCTAGTGATAATGGAAGATCCGCACCGATGTCACCTTTTGACATCAAAACACCGATGTGTGCATACTCCAGCGGAAACCTACGGCGCGCACGTTGCAACAGCGGAACTTGCAAGCCGCCCAAAGTTATAGGCTCCCGCTCTAACTTCTCTTTAGCGATTACTCCGCGAATAATGATATTCCAACTGTTGAGCACGCCGTGCCGGTTTTGATCCTTGATGTACTCACCCAACAGTCGAGCTGACAACGTTCGGCTGTTTTTGTGAAAATTGTAGGTGTTGATAAACTTTAGTATGTGCGAGACTGGAATATTGCGAAATAGGATATGTCCATTATGTGCTTGCGAAGAAAATTGATCAGAGAGCAGGTTTGTTATAAGTGTGCTGGTGACTTCAATGTTCTGTTTAAGCCAAGCGTAATTTTGGTGTTCAAACAAGATTGTTTGAACACGGGTCTCACTATATGATACTTCCGTAGGTACTGCAAACTGCATTTTGAGTGGAGCGGTTATCGCTAAGTCTGGGTGAGCGCGGACTTTTAGCCCAAACTGTCGAGGAGTTACCCCTAACAGATCATAGTTTTCTATATCCCGGCGTATCTCAGCTTCAGTAGTAGCTACATCAAAGAAGTATCCCGCTAATTCATCAGTCATCCAAATACGGGGCAAATCTGCGTATCCGGGACGATAACCAAACCATCGACCCATCTGCAACAAGGTATCGTAAGCACTAGCCGCTCTTACAAAAAAACTAACAACGAGCCCTTCAAGTGTTAAACCGCGTGAAAGTGTGTTGCCGCCTATTGCTATCTGTATTTTTGGAGGATCATCATATGACAAGCGGAAGGGGCTCTGCGAATTATCAACCACTACCAAAGTTGCTTGGACCGCGGTAAGTAAATATGGCCTTAACTGCTCGAAAGTAATCGAGGAATAACCAAAACTTTCTGACGGAACCCGAAAGTGCTCATCGTTCCATCGGGCTTCTAGCTCAGACAGCAACCTTAGATCTTGATTTTGCAAACCCGTGAGAATATTTATGCGATAATTTTCGATTTGCTGCCTCGTCGAATTATGAACTGCTATTAATTGAGTGGTATGGATAAGCATTGTGGAGAATTCTTTATCCTGACCACGATAATGCCGCGCAGCACATGCCAGCCAAAAATATCGAAGTGCGTGAGCAAGACTATTAGTTACCTCAGGAACAAAGGCACGGTCATTAGTGCGCGGCTTTAATAGCGGAATTTCTTCCACGGGAACAACTCGTACCATATCCGGCCCTTGATATTCTTCGTCAGTCTCATCATCCAATAATTTATCTCTACCGAAGATTTGTTCAGTACCAAAATGACCTAAAGGCTTTGGCAAAGAAACTATAAAATCGCCAGGATACAAATCGTCTGGCGAATTTGGATCGATAAATACGTTTGCAAAAGGTGTTGCTGTATATCCTATGTAGGCAGCCTTGGGAAGCAACTTTAAGAGCTCGACCACAAGCTGATTTATTCTCGTTCGGGTTACTACATCAGGGCTACTGTATGCTTGTCCTGGGGCAGTATTTACGCTCGCTTCATCTGCCTCGTCATCAATAATGAGGAATGGACACTGCCTTAGGAGATCAGGCGAAGCGCCTCGGAGCCAGTTGGTCAAATGTGTAAGTCTGCTTTTATTTTTCTTAATTACACACAGAATCTTGTCGTGCTTTTTATCGGATAAAAAGAAATTGACATTCCCGATTGGACTGAAATCCCGATGTGTTGTCGGACTGAACCATAAATCACTATTTAGAGAAATTAATTCCCTTTCCAAGCGCAACTGTGTCTGTTGTCGAAGTGATTTTTTCGTGCCTGACAATACAATGAAAAATCTATATCCAGCGTCCGCTGCTTTAGCAATAACCGCAGTAAAGTTAGCGGTTTTACCACTTTGTACATATCCAACTACGAGTCCACGAGTTTGAATTTTGGCCGCCCAAGGTGATTCAAGCCACGCTACTAGTTTGTCCGACGCCGTATTAATTGACTGGATTGCATTAGTTTCCCACTTTTTCGTATCTGATAAATGAAGCTTCAGCGCGGGCCAAAACTTAGCGCCGGGCATTTGATCTCCACCGATATACCATTCATTTTCTCGTATCTTAGATTTAACGAGCATTGGGGGAGGGGTTAGATACTTACGGCTTCCGGCCAACTCTCGAAACTTTTCAAATGCTTCGTTGACCAAATCAACTGGAAAATTCATTAATAGGAATTTCCGAGCATCTTCTGGAGTCCGACGATCGTTAATAAAAAATTGTACTAACCAATCTAGATCTGCCATGAAATATCCCTAGCCTCCTGTTTGGTAATACCGCCTTTATTAAAAAGCTTTCTGAACTATTGAAGGAACTCCTACATTGAGAGAAAAATTGGCAATTCCGAAGTTTATTATATCTCCCTGCTAACAGTTCTTCCCTTACAACATGTAAACAGTTGTCCAAATTGTAGCTTTTTGTATGCTCAAACTAGACATAATCACTGTAGCGAGAGTTTTCCATGATTGGGAATGTGAGTTAAAGTTTCCGTCGCAGATTGCTATAAAGTTGAAAAAGATTTTAGTTGGATAGACTATACTGAAAAACCCCTAATTTTAATCAATGCCGCTTCCCAATAAACTTGAGATTATGAAATCTTGGTGAACAGAAACTATGGTATTGAGGCTTCAGCTACTCTGACTGGAAAAAAGATCCCGGGTGTCCGGAAGTGTCTTGATCAAGTAAATCAAGTTCCGCTAAAATTGCGACAGTTTGAGGCCGGATTACCATGTTGGTATTAACCAATTCCAAAATACCGCGATCACCGTTGGTTTCTAATACTCGATAAATGGCCCCTTCTTCGTCCGTATATAAGCCATTCTTGAATACAACCAGATCACCTTTGGTAATAGCCATTTTGGCATTCCTATCTCACAAACCTTGTTGGTCTAAATTTCGGTTCCATGTGCTTGGAGCCCATTATATAACATATGTTCTAGTTTTTGTCATGATCGACATAATCGGATTAGTGTAACGATTTTTCATAGGAAATTTCATTTAAAAACCCCATAGGACTTTGTCGTACCCATTATGTTATAGGACTACATTTTAGAACATCAAGCTCAGTGGACACTATTTTTGAAGATCATCCTTGTTTTTGAGGCTAATCTTTAGTCGCAAAGTTAACATTGTGCGACTTAAGTTGATGTTTACGTCAGTTATTATCCCCGCCCTGAAAATACCCATAATACAACATTCCTTATGTCGAGATGAGTCCTACCAGTTGTGTGCACGCTATATTAGACCCTGTTTCATTTTCGATTATGATCTTTGTAGTTTGCGATAGGCTTCAATCTGTTGATTTTCGATATAAAGCCTCATCTCGAAATCCTCTGGCCATTCCTCAGTTGCTTTTGCTCTGATTCGCCTAAAAACTTCTGAGGGCATTCCTTCAGGTGATTGGTGACGTAAGTTGTCCACTGCACGTCTCTGCTGTTCTTCACAGTATGATCTCATAGAATAATCGTCATTCCATTGGGCTTCACAATGCCGCTGGATAATCTCTTCAGCATTTGCATATTCATCCTCCGATTCTAAAACGCCTGGATCTCCCTTGCGAATACGCGCCTGGGACACCTTTTTCGAGGCGGGATCATCTTCCGCGGGCGCAAGCTGGAGAATCACATCAATGAGGCTGTGATAGGTCGCAGCGGGTTCAGTAGGAATTCCGAGTTGAGATGCTATATCAGAAACCAATTGATGTATTTGCGAAGCGCTCCCACAACTAAGTACATTTAGACCTGAGAGCGGACCCCTTAAGATAGAGGCAGAAACGCCTGGTGCAAGCACAGGGGCTAGGAAGGCATTTTTTCCCCAACGAGCGCCTAACTCAAATAAAACGTAAGCGGATTCAAAACTATGTTGTGAGATAAGACCTACTAGAACAGGTGCGTCAAGCACCTCTCTGCGCAGTTGTTCATCAGTATTTGCACCCGCAGGGAGGCGGTATCCATCGACGCTGGTACACCTGATTTCTGTCTTCGATAGGTGTAAAGCGGTGTGAAATAGGTTGGCAAGCGATTCCGCAATCGTTGAATCCTCACTGCTATGGCTGATGAATATCTTTATCATGCTATTCCTCTTTAAAGCTGGCTAACTATGGAGTAACTACTATTTGATGGCCCAACGGTTTATAGATTATTGGAGATTTATTTCCCTAAGCTAGTCAATGGGATGCAAATGATTGATTTTAAAGATTATATCCTCTTTCAAACCCGCTCTTTCTCTAATTGGTTGGTAGCTTTGATTACTGGATGATCAAGATTGACAGTAAACATGCGGCGCAAAAGCGAGATTGTGCGACTAAATTTCATTTAAGATCTAATATGATCCTTTATTCCAAAAAACCTATAGACAAAGAACTTCCCTAACTAGCCTGGTAACAATAGAGGCGTGATTTTTGCCACAATATTCAATACTGGAACTGCTAATTCTCCGATATTGATTGCGGCTTGTTTTAACCCCTTTAAGCTGACTTCATACCATTCTCGGCGTGGATTAGTGCTCGTCGCTTCTTTAACTAACGTTTCTGCAGTTCTCGTCATTGTCTCTGCATCATTCAATTTGTCAGAAGGAATCTTTGTTGAGACTTCGCTTATTGTTTTTAACAGCTCCTGCATTAAATTCTTTACTTCATCATCAACTTGAGCGTCCTTTAAAGTATTGAAACTATTCTCAATACTATCTGCGATAACAAGTGGCGCAGTTATCGTATTATTGTTGCCAATATTTATAACTTTTTCTTGGCGAGTCATCTTTTCGATCCTTTCTGCATGAATTACTTGATCCTGCCTAAGTTGTGCATTCGCACTGAAGACCACTGTGCCTCCACTAACTTGGACAATTTGGTTAATTACCGGCTCAGGTATTTCTCGAGATGCGAGAAAAGCAGCGCTATAGTTAATAAACCAAGATCTAAAGATATCACCGGTGAGCTTGTAATGGGACCAACCGTCATCGTGGATTGCAAGGCCATGGTAGCACAAAGCCAGTAAACCGCGCTTCGTATTAAGATCTGGGTTACTGATTTTTCGAAGGATTGTTTGTTCTTCTACCCAATCTGTGGCCGCGATAAGCACACTGTAGGCATGAAATCCAGCTACATCTACACCTTGTGCCCAACCCTCAATATCTTGAACCTGTTCTGTAATAAATTTTCCCGAGAGATCATGAATCTTCGCTTCTGTTGCATTAGTAAATTGACAATCATTATCCCATAAATGGTGCAAGAGATACTGAGCAATAAATGGATGGCCGCCACTTTTTTGCCATATTACTGATGTAACATCTTTGCTTAAGTCCGGTACTCTATCAATAAGTTCACCCAAGCCATGTTCATCAAAGGCATCTAGGTAATGGAGCTTCAAAATATTCCATAAAGGCGAGCCTCGCTTGCTTACTTGATCTAAGAACCGATGTGAGCCGGCTAACACCAAACGAATTTGTGATTTTAAATCTCCACTATAAACAAGAGCGCGCAACTGATTAAATAAGGTTTCAGTCCACGGTTTGTCCAGAGCATCGTCAATCTCATCAATCAGATAAACCATACGTGTGTGATGGCCAGATGCACTCAATTGTTCAAGAATATAAGCTATGCCATCTTCAAACTCTTGTAAGTTAATATTATCTGACTCTCTGAGTTTATTAAACCAAGGAGCATCAAGATTTACAGGCTGTTGCAATGCATCAGATGGACGACGACGAACGTTCACATCTGTTCGACGTACCGTTTCATACAACAGGCGAGAAAAGATTGCTCCCACAGATGGGAATTCACCACTCTTAAAATCAAATGTAATAGGCAGGGTATGCCAATCACCACTTTCCTGTGCTGATGACTGGCGTAATTGAAATCCTGTTGCAACCAACATACTACTTTTTCCACATCGTCTTCCAGCAATAATTGCATGTGAGTTGCCACCTTCAAGGGTTAAATCTAATGCAATACGTTTGACCAATGGCCACCGTGCCACAAATGCATTAGGGACAACAGGGACTAAATATTGAAATGGATTGGCCTTCACTTTCAACTATTCCCCTTTCAACTGGTATTTTTCAATCCAGTGACGAAACAGACCAAATTGGATCTTCAAGCTTTGTTCTAATCTACCCAACACTGCCCGATGCTCTAGTTCAAACACCGATCTCTCACGGGCTACTCTATCTTGGCCATTTGCTAAGATTTCTTTCTCTTGCTGTGCCTCATGGCGGGCAAGATGTGTCAAAATGTTTTGATTCTCAATAACCTGCATCTTAGGCCATAGAATGGGATCAGTTACCTCTCCCCAAAGCCCATTCTCATTTACAAGATCGGCTGTCCCTGGTCGTTGTATAAAAACTCTTGCTGCATCTATAATGTCATCCAAGGTTATTTTTGTGGCTACCCGGTTTTCCATCGTTTCAAGAGTTGCGCTGCACAATTGTCTTGCTAGGAAAGGATGCCCACCGCTTACCTCAGCAACAAAATTGACTGCATCATCAGAATATTCGATATCCATTTGACGTCCAATATGGCGTATCATCTGAATACAGTCCTCTCGGCTGAGCGGACCTAAATATTCTTCACGGAAGAACTGATAGAATGGATTCTGTTGTCCAAGCCACCTGCTTATTCTATTGAACTGGGGATCCACACCAATCATCAACAGAGACAAACGATCGGTTTCTTGTACTATACCTCGAAGTGCCCGTGCAAAAGATAAGTAGCGGTTTAATTCATCTGGATTAATCAATCCTTCCACACTTTGCACATGAGGGACAATTACCTCGATTTCGTCAATGAACACTCCTAATCGCGATGAATGTCCAGAGCTTTCTAAGCGTGTCATCAGCTCATGAGTAGCGGTACCAAAACCACTCGAAGCTTCCGCTGAAATCTTTGATGGAATCCAATCGAAGCCAGGCAGATGAACACGAAGTGAACGCTGCCAAGATCCTAGAATTCGATTATACAGAGCAGATAACTCTTCACCGGCTTGAAGATCAACATATGCAACTGGGAATGGCGAGTTATCGCGTAGATGTTGAACCAGCGAGCTCTTACCCATCTTGCGTAAGCCGAATAACGCAAGTGGTCTTCCCTCAGATAGAACTTCCAATAATTCACTCGCTTTTGTCTCGCGCCCGAAGAAATTCAATCGATCAACAACTGGATTTCTAACGTCATACAAATTACGATTACCAATAAATCTTGATAGATACTCGCGCAACTTTTCTTGTTCTTTCTGAAGTTCACGTCCTTGTTGAATTACTGCATTGTCCACAGGAACTATTTGGACACCTTCAGAAGCTCGTAATGCACTGATTTCGATTAGCCCACTTTCCTCGGGCGTCTGACTAATCACCACAAAAATATATTTAGGAGAATCGATAATCGCCCCTGCAGCCCCATATATACTCATCACAATATCTCTATCAAGAGGACGGTCAATTAGGCATTGAGTATATATGGGTTGATAAATCTTTGCCTTCCAAAAATCTGCAACTGGGTAACAAACAAATTCGAGTGGGCTAGACGTCGGGCGTACTTCAAAACCTGCGGCTGAAAAAAAGTCGCGTGCAATAGCTTCTAATGATGGCTTTTCGTATGTAGGTCTACTTATTCGTGGGAAGATAGCGGCACGAACATCAGGATCAGTTGACACAAAGCCGCTTAAGTATTTAATAATCTGCTGCTGCACTTCGCTAGTTTCATCATCAAGTTTGCTTAACAGCGCTTTCCGAACTCCCACATCATTTACCGCAAGTGGTCCTAATGCATCAACTGCAAGAGATCTTACGCTCTGATTAGTGTCAGATAGGCGTGCAATAAAGGCGATACGGATATCATCATTCTCAGTTACTTGACCAGCTAGTGCACCGACCGCAAATTGTCTAACTTCAGTATCAACGTGGGTTAAGAATTTAAGAGCCGAGGAGCGTATTTTCTCAATATCGTGTGCTCCTACAAGTTCATAGGCTTTAAATGCCTCAATAGTGGCGCTTGCAGCTTGCAAATAGTCTCCTTTAATTTGCAGAACTTCACTAAGCTCACTAAGTACATCGCCTTCAAGGAGAAGATCGCTAGTTTCGCGCATAATTAATACGGCTTGTTGGAAGTTTTCAATTGAATGGTCTATATCGTTTAGCCTGGAGTAAGCAATGCCAAGATTCAATAGAGTGATGCCCTCTTCATGCCGCTCCCCGATGTCACGCACGATTTTTAATTGTTTGTCAAAATGCTGTATTGATCTCTCAATTTCACCAAGCTCAAGATAAGCACTACCTATACCTCCAGATGCAGTTGCTTCGCCAATCCGATCGCCAATTTCCCGTGCAATAACACGAGCCTTTTCATAACACTCTATTGCACGAACAAATTCGTTGAGTGAGAAATATACATTCCCGATGTTTCCTAGGGCATTACCTTCATCGCGCTTATCACCAATTTCGCGGGCAATGATTAATCGTTGTTCATATAGATCTATAGCTTGTTGATGTTCTCCAATATCGGCATACACAAGACCGAGGTTACCCAAATAAGCACCTTCACTTACGCGATCCCCAATCTTCCGCGCAATAGCTAATGCCTGCTCGTAGAACTCAGTCGCTTCCTGATTGTCACCTATATTTTCGTATACATTACCTAAACTACCTAATACACGTTCCTCTTCGACCAGATCGCCAATTTCTCGAGCTATGGACAATGCTTTTTTGTAGAACTCGATGGCCGTCGGAATATCACTTATATCAACGTAAACATCACCAAGGTTCCCTAGCGCATGTTCTTCATCAAGCCGGTCGCCCGTCTGCTGGGTGATGGATAATGCCTGCTCATAGAACTTAATTGCAGCTTTGATCTCACCAAGATTAGCATATGCATGACCGAGTCCAACCAATATACTTTGTTCACCCCGGTGATCGCTAATTTTACGGGCAATGGATAATCCTTTTTCGTAGAACTCGATAGCTCTCCGGATATCACTTTTTGTTCTGTAAGCATTGCCTAGGCCTTCAAAAATACTCTGTACAGCATGCTCGTCCCCAAGCTTCTCAGCTATGGATAATGCTTGCTCAAAGACAGTTATTGCTTGGTCATTGTTCCCAAGGTCGACATATATGTGGCCAGTGTTATCAAGATGTTTGCACTCGGCAATTGTATCTTCTAGGAAACGTGCCGCCGCTAATGCATCATCCAGCCAACGCAATTTTTCGAGTGATGTAAGATAGATATCTAAAATATCTTTTCCAACTATTCCATAGTCAGAACAGAGCTTTGAAAAAGATTTGGCTTCTAACGTGTGGGATGCTACCCAACTTTGTCCAGCCCGAATATTGTCCCATTCTCTGTAAAGGAGTATTAATGATGCGTCAGACCACTTCTGTCCTGCCCGTATTTCGTTCCATTCTTCATTGGCGAGGATTATATTTGACTTATCACCTTGCTTCTTGCCTAAATATAAATTGTTTAGCATCTTTAGGACGTTCAGGAAGTGCTCGGTATGCCGTAAAGCAGCTTTGTCATGCTCCTCAGGTTCCAACCGCGTATCTGCGTAGGTTCGCGCCATTGTTGGAATAAAATAACGTCTCTGTTTAGGCAAGTACTCCAATAAGCTATATTTTTGTAGGCTAGATATTACTCTTCTAGCTTTACTTGAATCTGACTTCCATATAGCAGAAGCCGCAGTTACATCAAATGAACTGGGGAAAATTGATAGCATTGACCACTTCCGCTGTAGGTCAGAAGTAAGCATGCCATAAGTCAATCCCAAAGAGATTTCTGAACCAGTTAAATTCAACTGGTTTTTTGTATCACGAAACTGTTTTTCAAGTGTATCAGGCGTTAGAGTCGGATTTTCTGAAACCAGGGTCGCTACTTGACGCAGGGCTAGTGGCAGGTAGCCACATAAACTAGCAATTGCAGAAGCTAGTTTTCCAATCTTTGGTGCTATTGTGAGTAGGAGCTTAAAAGCATCTATCTCTGGCAATACATCAATAATCTTCGCGTATTGTAAACCCGGAAGTGTAAATCTCCGTCTGGATGTAACGATAAGAAGGCAAGACCTCGGTGGTATCAGAGCTCTAAGTTGATCTGAGTTTGCAGCATCATCCAATATTATTATGGCGCGCTGTCCCTTCAACACATTTAGATAAAGTGTGACGACATCGCTTTCCTTCTCTGGTAAAGGTGTTGATGTCTGGTATGCCCTGATGATTTGCTTCATAGCATCAATAGGCAATACAGGATCATGACTAGTTCCCTTCAAATCTAAAAACAACTGCGCATCGGAATATTCAAAAACTAGTCGATCAGCAAGCATTATTGCCAATGAAGTCTTACCAACTCCACCTACTCCATGTAGGCCTATAATATTCATGCCATCTTTCACTGCGCTTATCAGTTCGAAGAGCTCTTGCTCTCGTCCAGTAAAGTCACCAAGTAGAAGAGGAAGCTGCTGAATTCGCACATTAGGTCTAGATGAGGAAATCTCATTAGAAACGGATACAATGCTCTTGTTGACCATAACATTACCCCCAGCAATATTTATATCGCGGCCGGCTACATCGCCGCCGATATTCACGCTTCCTACAACACGTTTACCAGTTTTTTTACCTTGTTGATTGGATTTCTTTGCGGGCATGTCGCCTCCATATCCTTAAAGAAGACATACTGCCAATATTAACATTCAATTTTCGATTGTGCACGTCAACATAGCCACAATTATGAAGCAGTCAACAAACAACCTCTTCGAAGGAACAATTAACCCCAAAAAATTATTCATGACAAGAATTAGTTGCATGAATTATATCCTCTTTCACTTATTCCACCTCGTGTTTTTTTTCACTTATAGGTAGATTCCCAAATATTCATAATGTTGATTTTGTTAGATATTCATCACAAATCAGTCTTGTGCGACTATATCAAGCATTTAATAATCAACCCTCCCCTATCTAGAAATTTCTATAATAACAGCAATCCTCAAGTAACGATCGTAAATTAATGAATATCTTGACAGAAACCTGAATTTCCGGGTTCGCCAATTTTTACACTGACAATTGTATTTGCTTCGCAAACTGAACATTGTACGACTCATATGCTAATTTTTGTAATTTATGTCCCACTGTTCATTTTACCTATAATACCTAATAAACCTAAATATGGTTTCTGATAATTTTGGAAGTTTTCGATTTCTTAGTCAATTTACCTTTTTGAGCACTTACTAGATAATATTCTAAATTGTTTGTTGAGATAGGTTATATTACGCCACATGTATAGACAAAGGACCATTTCTACCTGTAGAGGCAGGGTTTTCCCTTACGAGTGTAACCTTTTCATTCCTTGCCCATTGAAGAATTCAATGCTAAACTAATACTATTATCCTGAAAGGAGGTGTATACATATATGCTTCAAATCGCCGATTTTACGCCGAAAGTTTGTTACGGTGACGGAACAGGTTCCTAGTATTTCAATCTGATATTCACAAACAAAGAAGCAGAGATCTTAGATCCGATGCTTTTTTGTTGCTTTGTGTTACCTCATGGACACACTGTTATCTCGCAAAAGATTTATCCAAATATTTACCGGAGGGACAAGCTCTGTTTTTGCTGGAGTTTTAAATTTCCTATTGTTTCTTGCAATACTAGTTTCTTTGTTCACTAGCTATGTATTTATAGGTTTGGGATTAGTTTTCATAATAATCAGCATTGAGATTTGGCTAGGACTTAAAACTTTTGCGTTAATTCGCTCCACAAGTATTCGTTATAGGATTCTGGATGCAGTTGCTGAGTGGTACGTTGATGAGAAAAGCAGTGGAAGGATCAACTCCAAAAAAATACTGCGTATTCTTTTAACTCAAACTGTAAACTCTATTTGTTATTATTTGGAACCCGGTGAAAGCATAAAAGAGGTAAAAGGGGCATTGGCAGTTTATTCAAATAAAATATGTACAGATATTCCTTATGGATACACCTCCGTGGATCTTTTTTTTGAAAGGTATTTACCCCAAGGTACAGAAGTTCAAATAGAAATTACCACCGAGATGAAAAAAGAAGAACAATCGCAGCCTAATTTAATATCTTTTTACACACATAATGAGCCGCAGCGATTGAGTATGGTTATTAATGTTAGAGCTGACAATGGTAATCACCCAAAAGCTACGATCCAGTACTTGAGGGGTAAGCATAAGAAGGTTATAACAGAGCCGAATGTCAAGGTCATTCGCGAAGGATCATGCAAAAAAATTGTGTGGGAATCAGACGAATTGATAGAAAATGCGATTTACAATATAAATTTGAGCGATCAGTGATCCAGCAAGAGGACAAATGAAAAATCCAAAGAAGTCCCCTAAGGACTGGATTGGAAAAATCATTGATTCCAAGCCTTCTCCGTGGTTTGCAGCACTTTCAGTAATCCTGGTAGGGCTAGGTATTGTCGTAGCTGTAAAAAGAAATCCAACAATAGCTATAATTCTAATCATTACGATATCAATCGTAACGGCATTTTATATTTTTATAATTGCATATATGGCCAAGTATCGAGTATCAAGTTTGGCAGGCGTCAATGATCTCCCAGAAACCGAATATATTACGTTGGTCTCGGAATTGTTATGGACTATTGAGAACGAAGCTGGAACTAAGGCTAGATTGGAAAAAACAAAGAGAATTAGAGTATTAGTGCCTCTCACCCTTATTAAGGAGTTTTGGTGGGGTGATGGTAAACCACCTAAACATGGAGATTTCACCTTGTCGGGTGCAGCACAGGGAATCGGAAGAAATTTTCGACAGGGCTCTCGGAGAGTTGATGAAGTTCTTTTAAACCGCCAATATGCAGCAAATGAAGAGTTCGAATATAGTTATGTGAAGCAGTTGTGGGACTCATTTAAAGGTGAAACCGAGTGGGTCGAGACATCTATTGTAAGCGAGACAAACCAACTAATACTAGCTGTTGTGTTTCCGCGCACAAGAGTGTTCAAAAGTGCCAAAGCGATTAGACAAATAGGAGACTTGGCTAACGAATACCCCCTTAATCGGATTACAAACGAAGTGGGGGATTTTAGAAGCGAATTATTGGAGGATGGACGGTCAAAACTCGTGTGGACAATAGAAAAACCAATCCTTGGGGGAACATATACAGTTGAATGGGATTGGTAAAGTAACAATTCAAAATCGGATATCACCTGACTTGTAAGAATACAAGAGGGAGCATCAAAGTCTCTCAGTTAATAGCTGTTCTGCACTAATTCGGGAGGAAGCATGGCGCCCGTATAAGACCTAACTACATCTAGCTGTAGTCTAGAAATATTGGATTCAATTAGGTTGGCATGATCTAATATTGCATCAGCTAAATTGGCATTACGAAGATCTGCTCCTTTGAAGTATGCATACTGAAATTCCGCGTGCCTAAGATCAGCGTTTTGAAAATTCGCACCCCGAAGATTCGCTTCACGCATTGAGGAATTATTCAAATCTGAATCTTGGAAATTTGCGTTTTCTACCCTAGCAGCTATAAATTTGGAGGAAATTAGCTTAGTTCTGACGAATATCGCATCTTTCAAATCAGCTCCGCTTAGGTTAGCATTTTCTAAGTTTGCGTCAGTAAAATCCGCGCCCTGGAGATTCGCATTCACAAAAACGACATCGCAAAAGACCGCTCCAATTAAGTTGGCATTTATCAAGTATATTTGCTGCAAATTTGATGCTCTCGTAACGTCATCAAAATAGTCCGCTTTTTGACGAATAGGTGTATTGGAGCTAAGGAGCGGAGCGGGACTCATACCAAAACTTGCGGCTATCAATGACACATAGGGATTAGCTTTGTATATTAATCCCGTTTGATATAAGAAATCTAAAACCAATCGTTTTCGCTCTCCATCCAACCTCCTAAGTATATCTAATGTCAGTGCACGAGCTATCTCATGAACAGGATTTGTCTGAGTAGTTTCTCTCAATTCATTCTCCAAAATTAACTCCTGCATGGCAGCGAGGTATTTTTGTAGGGCTTGTTCTCTTGCATTGTCATACTTTACCCACCTCTCAAAGTTTTCCCTCTGCTCGATTTTTTCTTTCTCCAATCGAGCGCGTTCTTCTTCCCGAAGCTTGATATTCTTTTGAGTAGAATTATTAATAAAAATCACGCCAATCGTTAGTAGTAACGGTATGATCAATAAATTCAGCCAATCCCAAATAGTCTTTGCCCTTTCAAAGACGATCCCTTCTGGAATCTTTGGGCTTTGGTAGTCACCAAACCCGAATTTATCAAGAAAGTATGCTAAATACACACCATACCCGATTGACGCGAGTATCAATATTGCTAAACCAATTATTACTATCAATCGATAGTTCTTAGTGGTGTTCACTGACGGACCCTTTTATTGGTAGTAATTATATCCTTATCGACCTGATCGAATAAGTCTTTATTGCTTCATTCTGTTTACCAATTTGAGAGAAATATTCTATCTTGCATAAGTGCAAATTGTGGTCACAAGGGAGCTTGTGAGGTGCAGGGGATTTTTTTCGTCTAGCAGGAGAACGAATAATATCCCATAAGGCACAATCCCCTCTCTACGTTGAGCTGTATTTCAACGGCTCCTGAATTGGGAACAGAACGAATGATGTATCTCAGATCGGCTGCGAATCAACGCGACAAAGCTGACCCAAAATTGTTTGC
>WNFZ01001584.1_pt1 | contig 37267 bp, 26 predicted proteins | sample 5400081 | NCBI WGS metagenome assembly WNFZ01 (sample SAMN13153365, study PRJNA577476) | soil metagenome | isolation source: 80 cm soil or saprolite under grassland replicate 1 | place: USA:California | collected 2016-06-15 | reverse complement strand
GCCCGCTACCTTGGCATCGGCATCACTGGTTTGATTAATGGGCTCGACCCGGAGGTCGTTGTCCTCGGCGGCGAGATCACAAAAGCCTGGGGGTTGATTGAGCCGATCATCGCCGAACAGACAAAGCATACTCTGCTCGCGCCACGCGCACATCGGGTTGCCATCCGGCGTTCAGCGTTTGAGGTACGACCGAGCCTGAAAGGCGCGCTCACCCTGATCCAAAAGGAACTGTTATCGGTGCCGCACGTTGGTTGAATTTATCAAACGGTGTTCATTAGGTTCCCATGAATTCTTCACAGATTTTCAGCAACGTAGATGATCTTCGTAAGCGCCTGACGAACGGGTTGATCGCAGCGACTCCTGTGCCCTTTGATAGCACCGGCAAAATTCACGAGGTTGGGCACGAGTCGTACCTTCGTCACATGGCGGCCCAGCCTATCGCCGGAGTTGCCGTTTGGGCCCACACCGGGCGGGGGCTGATGATCGATGACGAGACGGCGCTGAAAGTCTTGCGCGATTGGCGCGAAGCGTTGCCGGAAAAGGTGGTCATTGCCGGCGTTGGCTCGCGAGAAGATACAAGCCTTGAGCAAGCGACGGAACGCACGGTAGAGATGGCGGAGAATGCGGCGCGACTCGGCGCCGATGGCTTGCTTGTTTACGCGCCTACCTGGTTACGCGGGCACACGCGGCGAGAAGAGTTGATTGTCGATCATCACCGGCGCGTTGCGGCCGTCGGATTGCCGCTCATTGTTTTTTATCTTTATGAGGAAGCGGGCGGCATTAGTTACAGCCCCGCAGTGCTCGACGAGTTACTCGCAATGCAGGAAGTGCTGGGCATTAAGATGGCGACGCTCGACAGCGTCATGACGTATCAAGATGTTGCGCGGCAATTGCAAGCACGTCATCCAGGCAAACTATTCATCACAGGCGAAGATCGTTTCCTGGGCTACAGCCTACAGCGCGGTGCGCGGGCGGCTCTAATTGGCATGGGAGCTGTTTGCTGCGAGCTCCAGGCGGAGTTAATGCGAGCGCACCTGAACAGAGATGCATCACGTTTTCTCGAACTTTCCGATGCAGTCGATATGCTCGCTGAAGCGCTATTCGTCAGACCGATGGAAGGTTACATTAGACGTGTCCTCTGGGTTCTCGTTCATCTTGGTGTAATTCCGATGGAAGCGGCTAACGATCCCTGGGGACCATCGCTGCCTGCGAGCGAGTTTGACAGCGTGGGTCGAACCCTCGCTGCCGTGATATCAGCAACGCACGAACACACACATAAATAGTTTGTCACTCATTCTAAGACAACTGCAGATTGATTCGGCGACACGCTCTCTTCTTGCAGCAGATTACCAGCGCTTCAGTGCTGGTTTGCCGCACGCTCTTGAAGACTACGTTCGTGAGCGATACGAGATAGATTTGACTAGCGAATACGGCGGGCTCCCGATTAAGAATCCTTTCGGGAAAGCGTCCGGGCAACTCTCGCTCAATGTTTCGCAAGTACGCCGCGATGCAGAGGACGGACTCGGCTTTGTTGTGCTCAAGACGATCATTGCCGAAGACGAACGCGGTGCTCAATCAATGAGCGAGTGGGCGATTCACGAGACACGCATGATTCTTGAGCGGATCAAAGGGGAAGATGGTAGCGACGGGTGGACGGTTTCGTGGAAGGGGCGAGGTTGGTACGACACTTTTGAAAAGTACATTGAATTCTTTCGCGAGGCTCTGGAGGTAGGCGCAACCGCCTCGATGCCCGTCGTTCCTTCATGCAAATACCATCTGCCCAGACGTAGCGAGGGGCAGTGGAAGCTTGGCGAATATGAATACACAACTCGCCGCCTGCTTGAAGTTTGGCAGCGCCACTGGCCGCATGGTGGGGATATGCCGATTGAAAAGGACTTCAGCCCGACACTGGCCGGCTCTGACCGTGCCGCACAGACACCTATCATTCTCGAGTGGCTCGTACGCGTTTCGTCGTTGATTCGCAACGCCGCGAAGCCGCTCTCCATCAATGTCGGCTTGAAGATTTTTAACTCCATCTTCGGAGATGATTTCCAACTGGAAATGTTGCGAGCGATCAATGAGACGTGCGAGCGGCAGGAAGGGCCCGATTTTTTGGTTTACGGCAATCGACTTTTCGATCCAAACCGCGAGTTCGATGGCGTGCGGGGTATAGCTTACGGTGGGCCGGATTTAAGCGCTCGCAACCTTGCCGCATTAGGACGGATGCGCACACTGGAACATGCAGGACTCTTGCCAGTCTGTAAACTACCGATTAGTGCTACCGGCAATATTTGCTCGGGACGCATGGCTGCGGAATACCTGTTGCGCGGAGCGAGCAGCTTTCAGATTCACACTTACTTTCAACTCCCGAGCGCGGAGTACACAATGCGAACGGGCAGCAAGACCGTACGCGCGTTACACGAACTTTATTTCCATCCGGAACTGGGACTGCTTGCATGGCTGCTCCACCTGCGCCAAACGCTTGATTGGCGGCCTGATTGGAACGTAATGCAGATGGCCGAATTCTGCCTAGATCCTGCCAATAACGTATGGGCCGAGCACGAACCGGCCTTGCATTAAGGCAATGGAGAAAACTGGGCAGATAGAAATTCGTTTGCTTGACGAGTTGGATCTGCCCGCCGCGCTGCGGCTCAAGGAGTTGGCGAGGTGGAATCAGACCGAAAGCGATTGGAAGCGCTTGCTATGCTTGGAACCGAGAGGTTGCTTTTGCGCGACAATAGCCGGCCGAGTCGTAGGGACTACCACCACGACAACTTATGGTCGGGAAGTGGCCTGGATCGGGATGGTTCTCGTTGACCCCGAGTATCGTCGTTGCGGGATCGCCACGAGACTAATGCACGCGGCTCTCGACTATTTACTTAAAGCCCGCGTGACGGCCGTGAAGTTGGACGCGACGACAGATGGTCGTCCTGTTTACGAAAAGCTCGGTTTCAAAATGGAGACGCTGATTGAACGTTGGGTCGGAGTTGCGGTTAGTCCCGTAACCGTCGCCCGCTCGACTCTGGATGCTTCAGCGCGCGGAGAAGTTTTCGCCCTGGATCGCCTCGCTTTCAGGGCCGATCGCTCGAGGCTAATTGAGATGCTGGTTGAAGACGCCTGTGTCGCACCACTCGTCGCCAGGACCCCCGATGGGCGGCTGACGGGATACGGCCTGGCGCGCGGCGGAACGGACGCCGCTTATGTCGGCCCTCTCGTGGCAACTATTTCGGACGAGGCTACAGCATTGCTTGACGGACTGCTTAGCGAACTGGAGGAGGAGCGGGTTTACATCGACGTGAATACCGACTTTAAGTCGGCAAGGGAGGTTTTAACGAGACGCGGGTTCGTCAAGCAGCGCGATCTTATTCGCATGTCTTATGGCAAAGAGAGTGGCGCCGGTTGTTCCCAGGACGTTTTCGCTATCGCCGGCCCTGAGTTTGGGTAACGCTAATCAGGTAAGGTTACCGTCGAAGTTGGACCACGGGTTTTGCGTGAAGATCATCGCACGATAGAACATGTCTACAAAAACTCCCAAATCCCACCAACTGCGGGTTGGTGGGATTAAGAACTCGGGATTACTCGCTTCGGTATCGTCTCGACAGCAAACGTCTCTTGGAAGGAATTGATATGGAATCAGCAACCGGAACGTCGATCACAAACGATGGGCTTGTCGATAGCTTTCGCGTCGACAAGCTCAATGTATATGTCTACAACTCACGGGCAAAAATGGGAGATGCCGCTGCCGTAAGAGTAGCTAAGGAACTTTGCCGACTAATTGATGAGCGCGGTCGTGCGCTCGGAATTTTTGCGTCCGCTCCATCTCAGAATGAATTTCTGGCTGCGCTGGTCCAGTTGCCCGGCATCGACTGGTCGCGCGTCGTCGGCTTCCACCTTGATGAATACCTCGGCATGGACGACCGCGCGCCACAATCCTTCCGCCGTTTTCTCATCGATCGTCTCGTCAATAAAGTGCCGCTGAGCGAATTCCATGGCCTGCGCGGCGAGGGGGCTGATGGAGCTGCTGAGAGTGATCGTTACGCGCAGCTGCTCCGCGCGAACCCGCCTGACTTCGCCATACTTGGCATCGGTGAGAATGGCCATTTGGCTTTTATCGATCCGCCCTTCTGCGATTTTAACGATCCGGCGGCCGTAAAAGTCGTTGAGCTCGACGCCCTATGCCAAGCACAGCAAGTGAACGATGGCGCGTTTGCGACGATTGACGATGTGCCGCGTCAAGCACTTTCGCTGACCATTCCGACCATCATGGCGCTCCCGAGGTTATTCGCAATTGTGCCTGGCCCGGCCAAACGTCAGGCTATCAAAAGCACCATCGAGGGTCCGATCGCGACGACGTGTCCGGCCTCGATCTTGCGCCGTCATCCGGACGCGCATCTTTTCATTGATGTTGATTCGGCGGCTCTCCTGTCGGCCCGCTGAAACGGAACATGTGCGAGAGTCGCATTGACGTCTTCATTGTGTGAGAAGGAGAACGGCGTGCGGTCTTCAGTCCAAGCAATAGACTACGTTGTGCTCGTCTGCTATCTCCTTTTGATGGCAGGCATCGGCGCCTACTTTATGCGGTACATTCGCGTCGGCGCCGATTTTCTCAAAGGCGGGAATCGCGTCGAATGGTGGGTGGCGGGGATGGCTTCGTTCATGTCCGGCTTCTCAGTCTGGACTTTCACGGGCGGGGCCGGATTCGCCTATCGGCAGGGAGTGATCGGAGTTTTCTTAATGGCGCTGGCGGTGCCCGCGTTTTTCTTCGGGTACATTGTCTTCGCCCAACGCTGGCGACGCTCGCGCGTCACAACCGTGGTCGAGTATATCCGTAGTCGCTTCGGAGATGGCACGCATAAGACATTCTCGTGGCTGACTGGGCCGAGCCAACTGATGTTCGGCTCGGTCAGGCTCTTCGCACTGTCAAGCTTCATGTCTGTAGCCCTGGGCCTGCCGGTCGAATACCTCGTCGTCATCTGCGGGCTAGTCGTGCTCGCTTACACAGTGTTAGGCGGCTACTGGGCGGTCTGCTTCACGGACATGTTCCAATTCATGTTTCTCTTTCCCATCGCTTGCATGTTGATGGTGTTGTCGCTTGCGAACGTCGGCGGTTGGGGAAACTTTGTCGCGCACGCGCCACAGGGTTTTTTCAATCCACTCGCGGGCGAGTACGGCTGGCTGTTCCTTATCGTCTACACGGTTTCACAGACTACCGGCTACAACAACTTTGGTAATGCGCAACGCTATTTCTGCGCCGACACGGAAAAGTCTGCGAAAAAGATCGCCATCCTGTGCATGATTCTTTTCACGATTGGCAGTGTCATCTTCTACCTGCCGCCGTTGATCGCGCGCGTAGCCTTGCCCGAACTAGGCACCCTTGCTAATGGCCTCAAGCAACCGTCCGAAGGGGCTTATATTGCAATGGGAATGCGCGTGCTGCCTCCGGGGATGGTCGGTGTTTTGCTTGCCGCCATGCTCGCTTCGTCGATGGCCTCGCTTTCCGCGCATAACCACATCATCACCGGCATTTTCGCCAAGGACCTGTATCAAGGGTATCTGCGCAAGAATGCGTCGGATAAGCATATGCTGAAGGCGAGTCGGATCGCGTCGCTGGGAGTGGGTCTCGTAATGATCTGCGTCGCGCTGTTGTTCGCGCAGGGCGCGAGCGGAATCTTCACCCTTCTCTTCATCCTCGAATCCATGTTCTTGATCCCGCTCGGATTGCCGCTCCTCTACGGGTTTTTGGCCAAACGTGGTCCGTGGTGGTCGGCCGTTTGTGCTTACGTGTTCGGAGCGATCACATCCCTCTTCGTCAATTTCTACCTCAACCGGTATCGCGGAATGGGGCTGAATGAGACTTACCTGATCGGAATCCCGGCAATCACGACGACCATAGCGTTCTTCGTCCCGGTCTTGCTGTTCAAGCCTGCGGATGAGTTTGCCGGTCGTGTCGAGGCATTTTTCCAAAAACTCGCAACTCCGATTAATACAGCGACAGAGTTGGGAACAGCAGGAGTTTCAGGCCGCGGCCAACTGGCTCTCGTTGGCAAAGTTACAACCGGGATGGGCCTCGCCTGCTTCTTGATGGTCCTCGCAAGTTCACCCGGGCGCAATCGGTTAATCGTTGGCATCTATGCCATCGCTACGACGCTCGTCGGACTTGCGTTCGTCGCCGCCGGTCGCGAGCCTCGAGCCTCAACGACCACAAGAGAAATCTCCGACCCCAAACTTGTGGCGGAAGAAAAGTGAGAAAGAGCCGGATAGCTGACTCAAAACATGATCCACGAAATCACACGAAGTGAAATCACACGAAGGAACACTAACAACATTTTGTGTCAGTTCGTGTCCTTGGTTCGTGTAGTTTCGTGGATCGTTTGTTTACTCAAAAGATCTGCTCAAGGAGACAAGAAGTTGACGGTCTTGATACTCACAGACCGCAGAGGGGCAGTGAAATTAGTCCACTACCCTGGACTTCACGGTGTCGGGTCATCAGGGAGATTGCTTTTCATGTTTATGCCGAAGGCGAGAAGCTTGATCGTGTTGTTGCTTCTCACGCAGTTGCTATTGCCTTTCAGAGCTTCAGCATCAGTGCGGCACATATGGGCGGTCAACGACGGTGAGAAGGTCGAACGAGACGATCTAAGTAATCCAAACAAAGGATCGAATTCGGCATGGAACGGAAGCACGATAAAAATCTTCGGAGCGCGTAATGAAATCATCGCCTTTCAATTAATCGTTGAGGCTGGACCAGACGGTATTAAGCAATTGAGCGTTAAGTTTCCGGAACTTCGCCAGCAAGGCGGCACCGCCAGGATCACTCACGCCCCACCTGGCCTTGATCCGACAGACTATGTCGGGCGGCCCATCGAACTCTTTTCTGTCAACTACATGAATGTTGAGATTGCGTCACACGCAGATTGGATCTTCAAACCAGGTTCACCTGCTGCGCCAAAAGATCCTACGGGGTGGAAACCCGTGCAACTGGTGCCCGAGAACGCACGACCGGGCCGTGGGGGTTTTCCGCTGCGGATTGACCAGGGCCAGAACCAGGCGGTATGGATCGAGGTCTATACCGGCCGAGATCTCCCGCCGGGAATGTATCGAGGACAGGTTGCCGTCAATGCTGACGGCCAAACGCACACGGTCCCAATCGAGCTTGAGCTCTTCGATTTCACGCTGCCCGACGAGAACAGCATGCAGACGATGGTCTACTATGAAAGTTTGCAGCCCATCATGTATCAGGGCCGCAACCTCGACTCACAATACGACCGCTTTGCACATCGTCAGCGGATCGAGCTTGTACACGCATATGACATCAACACAGCAAAGGCCGCAATGGGGCGTTTCAGTGGCAGCGACTTCACGAGTGCGCGCGGGTACGCGGGACCGGGTGAGGGGATTGGGAATCGGATTATTCCGCGCACTTTCTACGGGCCCGGAAAGGATTTTGACGAGCGTTCCAGCGCGTGGCGACAGTCCGACGAGTGGATGACGTTTCTCGCAGAAAACCTTCCCAACGCGATCACCTTTCTGTACATGCCGGATGAGCCGGGTAGGTCGCAGTATGCCTACATCCGTAGACTCGCCGACAACGTGCGTTCCAATCCTGGACCCGGAAACGCCCTTCCGACGTTCGTGACTAAACACTACGTGAAAGAGCTCGAGGGCTCTATCGATTTCTGGGACACGGGCCCGCTCGGGTATGACATCGAACGGGCGATGGAAGAGCGTTCGCAGGGTCATAAGTACTGGATCTATAACGGCGGTCGCCCTGCTGCCGGAGCGATTGTGATCGATGCCCCGGCAACTGATCCGCGCGCGACTATTTGGGCTTGCTTCAAGCACGGCGTAGACAACTACTTTTTCTGGCATGGCGTCCACTGGCAACACAATCGCCAGAAGGTAGGTGAGCGAAAGCAGAACGTCTGGGCTAACCCGATCACCTTCGACAACCGCGGTCAGCCAAACAAGCCCCTGGAAGATCAGGGATACATCAACGGCGACGGAGTGCTGATGTACCCCGGGGAAGAAAAGCTGCATCCTGAGCAGGACCGTGGAATCGCCGGTCCAATCAGCACCGTTCAGCTCGCAAACTTTCGGCGCGGATTGCAAGACTATGAATACCTGACACTCGCGAGAAAACTGGGTTTGAACTCGTTGATTAACGAAGTTCTGCAAGCGATCGTGCCGCGTGTCTTCTCCGATGCTAAGGGCGCTGTCAGCTTTGCCGAAACAGGCAATGAATATGAGCGGGCCCGCTACAAACTCGCTCAGGCTATTGCGCAACAGACAAAGAAGAACAGATAGGGGAGGACTTCAGGCGGAGGGGTGATCGGAAACCGGAGCATTTTCCATGGTAGTTCGAACGCACTTTCGCTCGCGGTAATTAGGGCTGTGAGGCTTACGCTCTCTGTATGTTGGCAGCTCGAATATGAAACCCTTGAAAGGGTTCCCAACTCGTCAGGAATTTATCACCGGACTAAAGCCGCGGTGTGAATGAGAACAGCATGAAGGTGGCATTTTCAACTCTCGGATGCCCGAACTGGAAACTTGCGCGAGTAGCACAGGCTGCGCGCGAGTTCGGATATGCCGGGATTGAGCTGCGTGCGCTCGGGGGTAGTCTGGAGCTTCTCGGGCGCCCGGAGTTTCAGCCCGGCTCAATCGAGAAGACTCGTCGCTGGCTTGCCGACCAGGATCTGGCGATCTGTTGTGTTGATAGTTCGTGCACCTTTGATTCAAGTGACGCAGAAACGCGGCGCGAGCAGGTTGAGGTGGCGCTCAGGCACGCTGAGCTCGCCGCCGCGCTCGGTGCACCGCTCATCCGCGTCTTTCCGGACAGAATTCCGATTGGCGCGACACGAGTCGAAACACGGGACCACATTGCCACGTGTCTTCGTGAAGTGGCACGCCGTGCACCCAGTCACGTGCGCGTCGGATTGGAGACGCACGGCGACTTCGCGCGCGGTCAGGAGGCGGCGGAGATCATGAGGCTTGCAGCCCATCCAACTGTCGCTCTGATCTGGGATGTAGCCAACTCACTCGCAGCAGGTGACTCGATTGAAGAGTCCTTGCGTGAAGTAGCACCGTACCTCGTGCACGTCCATCTGCGCGACGCACGCCCGATTGAAGGGCGTGAGCATTGGCTGCCGGTGTTGGCCGGGCGCGGCGAGGTTTCTTTTAGCGATACGATTGATGTGCTTCACCGGCTCGGTTATGACAGCTACATCAGCTTCGAGTGGGAAAAATTCTGGCAACCGGAGATCGAAGAACCCGAAGTTGCATTGCCGGACTTCATGAATGCCGTGAAGAGACTCTTACATCAGCCAACCAGGAGCTGAGTTTAGAGTTCAACCTTCAGGTTGCTGTGGGCGAGATGCAAGCTAAAGCTTGAACTCTAAACTAAAACTTGATGATGCGAGACGGAAGCATGACTGGAGAGAAGACTAACGGCGACAGCCGACCGCAGGTGTTGTTACTCGCAAGCGATGTGCTTTTCAACCATTTTTTTCCGGACGATTTACTCGCGCGCCTTAGCACCATTGCCGACTGGTCGCGTTACGCCGAACGGCAAGATTCACCACAGTTGCGCGAGCGGATCGCCAAAGCCGATGCGTTGATGACGACGTGGCATTCGCCGTTCCTACGCCGGGAGATGTTGGGCGCAAAGCCGCGCGTAAAGCTGATCGCGCATTGCGGTGGAGAGGTGAAGTCGCGGGCAGAGGAGGAGATCTTTAATCACGTGACGGTCACGAACACGGCAGAGCCGATGGCCATGCCGGTTGCAGAGATGGCCCTGGCACTAATGCTCACGCTCGTCAGACGAATCCCGCAGTACGTGGAAGAGATGCGCTCAGGTGTTGTCAGGACTAACGATGAAGCCAGTGAAGGCGAGACGGTTCAGAGCCGGAAGGTGGGCCTGATTGGGTTTGGCCGCATCGGACGAACCTTCGCACGACTTGTCGAGCCCCTCTCCGTCGAACTTTTCGTCGCTGATCCATACTGTTCTGTCGCGGCAGTCACCGCATTCAAGGGAAAGTTAGTCGGCGTCGACGAACTGCTTCGTTCGTGCTCAATAGTCATTGTGGCTGCAGGCTTGACGTCCGAAACGAGGAATCTCTTAAACGCCCCTCGGTTGGCGCTACTGCCCGACGGGGCCTATCTGATCAACATCGCCCGTGGCGGACTCGTTGACATGGAAGCACTCCTGGAGGAATTGCGCAGAGGTCGCATCACGGCAGCGCTTGACGTGACCGATCCTGTTGAGCCCCTGCCGCCAGACCATGAGCTACGTCAACTTCCGAATGTGCTACTTACACCGCACATCGCGGGAGGAGGCATCGAAATGCGTCGCGCTATCGGAGCAATAGCGGTCGAAGAGGTGGTGCGATTTTTCAACGGGCAAGAGCCATTAAACATCGTGACCCGCGAGATGTTGGAGAGGATGACTTGAACCAACGGGCAGACGGAGAGTTCGGAAAACTCCGTAGGAGTGAACCTGAACAGAGTTCGGGAGGGTGCTGAGGTGACAGCGAACCTTACCAGAACCAGTGAAGTTATCGCTCTCAAGAGCGTCACGCTTCATCGAGTGCGAGTGCCGCTGGTTGAGCCATTTCGCATCAGCAACGGCGCAGTCGCAGAAAAGGATGCGATTCTTATCGAAGTCTCAACGGACAAGGACATAGTTGGGTGGGGCGAGGCTTCGCCAATGTCCGGTACTTTCTATTCGAACGACACTCCTGAGAGTGCCTGTTCAGCGCTCAGCACACTCTTGATTCCGGCAGTTCTGAGTGACGGTGCGGTCGACGTAAAACGATTTTATCAGCGGTTGCGCCCACTGCCTGGCGACGCTTTCGCGAAGGCCGGCATGGAGGGCGCGCTATGGGACGCATACGCGCAGACCGTGGGCGCACCGCTTTGCGAGTTGCTCGGGGCGCTGCCGCGGCGTATTCCATCCGGCGTCGCCATCGGCATTTACGATCAAGTTGCGGAACTGATCGAACGCGTCGAGCGATACACTGCTGAGGGCTATCAGCGCGTCAAGATAAAGATTGAACCGGGCCGGGATATTGAGGCCGTGATGGCAGTGCGTGAGCGCTACCCTGATCTCCCATTGATGGTTGACGCCAACGCCGCTTACACCATTGCAGACGCGCCAATGTTTCGTGAGTTGGATACTCAACGATTGATGATGATCGAGCAGCCATTGGCACGCGAGGCACACGCGGAGGCAGCGGAGTTGCAGGCGCAGTTGCAGACGCCACTTTGCGCCGACGAGTCGGCTGAATCCATGGAGGCACTCGCGTCCCTTATCGCCAAACACGCGGCGCGAATTATCAACATCAAGGTGCAGCGTGTTGGCGGCTTAAGCGAAGCGCGGCTGATGCTCGAGAACGCACGTGCTGCCGGACTGGAATGTTGGGTGGGCACGATGCCTGAACTGGGCGTGGCGTCTGCCCAAGGGCTGCATCTGGCTGCGCTCGATGGCTTCAGCTACCCAACAGATATCGAAGCCTCGGCACGGTGGTATGTTGACGACGTTATCGACCCGGCCATCGAGATTGATGCACAGGGCTACATACAACTGCCCGCCGGCCCCGGCACTGGCTACACGATCTCGCGCGAAAAGATTGAGCGCTACTCGATCGCGGTCGAAAGATTCGCGGCTTGAGTTGTCTCTCTGTGTTCTCCGTGTCTCGGTGGTGAGTGGTTTCTATCACCACGAAGGCACAGAGCGACCGTGCCGCAACCAAACTGCGAAACCACGGCTTTGCCGCCCGAGTTGGCTTCGCGGCTGCGGCTCCGCCCTGCCGGTTAGTTGCCAGAACTATTTGGACTGCGCCCCTGGTGCGGGCTTTGCCCCTTGGCGCAACAGGCGTGGTGGAATTTGAAAAATGCATTTGTTAGTCACATTTGTTTACCCAGGGATGAATTTTATGAGAGCTATTTCAGACCACAGGTCTGCACATTTTCTTTTATGCCTTTGCTGCGCGGTACTGCTGCCGCTGGTCCTATCAAACCACCTGCGCGCTCAAGCGCAAAACTCCGGCGCCTCACCTCGCGTTTGGGAAGCGCCATTGTCTATCCCGACCTACGAACTCGGAGCGCCTAACCCCTATCCTGCGTTGCTCGACTGGCAGCGCCGCAGGTGGCGTCCTGTTTATCCATACCCGTTCCTCGACGCACTAACAAACAAGCGCACCGACAGGATATATAAGGCTGTCTACCTGGAGAACGAATATCTACGCGTCAGTGTCTTGCCTGAACTGGGAGGTCACATCTATGAGATCTTTGACAAGACGACGAATCGCGACGTGCTTTATTCGAATCCTGTCATCAAGTATGCAATGGTGGCAATCCGCGGCGCGTGGGTTTCGGGAGGCATCGAGTGGAACTTCCCGGACGGCCACACCCTGACGACTGTTTCCCCGATTGACTACGCGATCAGAACGGAGTTGGACGGCAGCGCCGCCGTTGCCGTCGGTGATACGGAACGCGTGCAGGGAATGCAATGGCAAGTCATCATCCGTCTACGCCCGGGAGATCGGGCCGTCGAAACGGAAGTGACCCTTAACAACCGCCGCGAAGTTCCCGGTCGCTACTGGTTCTGGTCCACCGCGGGTGCGCCCGCGACCGACGACATGCGTTTCGTCTATCCAATGCGCGAAGCCTACCCGCACGCCTTCTGGCCCGTTTTTTCCTTTCCCAAAGAAAAAGGTGTTGACGTTAGCAAGTTTGCTGACGTGCCAAATTTTCTCTCGCTCTTTGCCCGCAACTCTAATCGCGATTATTTCGGCGTCTACTATGACAAGTCGGATTGGGGAATAGTCCACGTCGCTGACCACCGCGAGATGCCGGGCAAGAAGACCTGGACCTGGGGCACAGATGATAACGGCAACATTTGGGTCGACAAGTTAACAGATGGCGGCCACCAGTACGTCGAGTTTCAAGGCGGGCGGTTCGAGACGCAGATGGAGCACCAATTCATCGCTCCACACCGCGTCGAGCATTTCGTAGAACACTGGTTTCCCGTGAATAACCTCGGTGGTGGTTGGGATGAAGCCACGCGTGATGCAGCTCTGCACGTGAGCGTGCAAGGCAACCGCGCTGTCATCACTGCAAACGCGAATATGCGTTTCAATGACGCGGAATTTACTGTCGAGAGTGACGGGGTCGTTCTCCATTCCGAACGCGTAAAACTCGACCCGGCGAAGACTTTCACCGCCACGATTGATTTGACTGCCAAGGCTGTGGGCCAACCGCTGGCCGTAGCCTTCAAAAGTAAGGAGGGTCGCGAGCTCATTCGCTACCGCACTGACACTCCGATTGATGCCAACCCGGATTTCAAACCGGCAACTCGTCCGATCCCCGATCCAGTAGTTACGACCAGCGCCGAGCAGGCTTATGTCGAAGGGCTGGCCTTCGACAAGAAGAGTAAGGAGCACGAGGCGCACGCTTCTTACGAGGAAGCGCTGAGACGCGACCCGGGCTTTTCACTCGCCCACATTGCATTGGGGCTTTCTTACTATCGCAGCGGCGAATACGAGAAGGCGGCCGTTCATCTCACACAGGCACTCAGACGAAACAAAGATGCGGGCGACGCGCATTACTATCTCGCGCTTGTCAAACGCGCGCAGGGACAGAATGCAGAAGCAGCCGATCACTTGATCTCGACCGTGCGGTCTGGGCATCGCGAGTCTGTCTCACGTTATGAGCTCGGCGAGATAGCGCTGGCCGATGGTCACACACTCGAAGCGCTGGAGCATCTCTCACAATCTGTAATGTTGGATCCGCGGGACTTGAAGGCGCGCGCCATGCTCGCACTTGCCGAACGCCTCGCTGGAAAACTGGAAGTCGCGCAGCAGCGCATTGACGCAGTCGTCCAGGAAATGCCGATCGACTACTTCGCGCGGCATGAGCAGTACGAGATCAGTAAGGCACTCGGTCGCGACGCAAAATCGAAAGCGGCCTGGATGGAGTTATGGCGTTTGTTAGCGCGCGAGCCTGACTCAGTGCTCGAAGTCGCGTTTGACTACGCAAATATCGGTCGTCGTGGAGAGGCAAGACGGATTCTTGAAGAGGCAATCCGGCGAGCGCGTGAGCAAACGGCAGTCGCCGAGACGAAGCGTGTCTACCCGATGCTCTACTACACGCTCGGCTACTTGTATGAGCAGGCCGGCGACGGCGAACCCGCTCGTGAGCAATATCTCATGGGCGCGAAAGGTGACCCCGCGTTTGTCTTCCCGCACCGCGTTGAGGAGATCGTCGTTTTACGCAAGGCGCTAGCGATGAACCCCAACGACGGGCATGCCGCCTACTACCTCGGCAACGTCCTTGCGTCCAAGAATCGCGACGAAGAAGCGTTGGCGGCCTGGCGCGACGCAGTCAGGCTCGATCCGGCGAACATTGTTGCGCATCGTAACCTGGGACGTGCCTTGTGGGTCACTGGTAAGAAGGAAGAAGCGGTGGGCCAATACCAGCGGGCCATCGCGGGCGCGCCGGAAGATCATCAACTCTACGTGGAGATTGGTAACCTGCTGGCCGAGATGGGGGCGCAAGACCGGCGCACAAGAGTGTTAGAGGCGGCGCCAGCTACGGCCCGCACGCACACACCCTTTATCCAGGTGCTGGCAAGCGCTTATGTCGACACGAATCGATTCGCCGACGCAGCGACGCTACTTGCGAATAACACTTTCACTTCGGGGGAAGGCGAAGACGCTGCGCTTGGGCTCTACCGCAAGGCTCACCTGGGGCTGGCGCGGAAGTACCAACTGGCGGGAGACCATCTGAAGGCGGCGGCGGAGTTCGCGGCAGCGACTGAGTACCCGCGCAACTTGGGGGTCGGTCGCCCGGCGATGCAGTCACAAGCTCGAGAATACGTGGCCGCCGCGCGCGAGTACGAACTCGCTGGCCGGCGCGAGGAAGCTCAACAATGGTGGCATCGCGCGGCCACGGAGGAGTTGAACCCGCCGACACAGCCGGAAGAGCCCTGGTCGGAACACTACTTCTATAAAGCGGTGGCCCTCGATCACATGGGAATGCACGCCGCTGCGCGTGCGTTATATGAACGGCTGGCGCGATTGAACGATGACCAACGAATGCTCGATGCGGAACCCTGGCCACCCACGGGCGCGATTCGTTTCGTGCTGGCAGGCGCAGGGCTGAAAGCGCTGGGCCGTACGGCGGAGGCGCGTGTAGCGCTGGAGCGGGCTTTGAAAATGGATCCAAAAAATGAGCTGGCACTTTCGCAGTTGGCTGAATTGAAAGGTGGCACGCGCACGAATGCCGGCCGCACTGGCGGAGGCTAATTGCCAGGTGGTCCAGCCGCTTCAAGTCACCCCTTTCCGGCCCCAGCGCGTTGGTGGGGTCGCGCGTCATCACGTCTGCCGCGGCCCTATGAAGTGAGTATTACCATCGCGGTAGAGACTGGGATGAAAACTCAGAAATCCCACCCACGGCAGTGGGTGGATTGTTCAGATCCGGTCTTCATACGTGAGCTTGCGGAATTTACGAATCCCACCAACGGAAGTTGGTGGATGGTTCAGATCCGACCTGATCCGAGTAGATGGACCTATGAAACTAAATTCGCTTTTTATGCGCTTCGCCGCTTTGTTTCGGTGGCCGGATCTGAACAATCCACCCACTGCCGTGGGTGGGATTCAAGAACTCGATCATCGCTTCGTTGTAGGCGGGACTTGAACAATCCACCCACTGCCGTGGGTGGAATTTAGTTTCCTTTTTGGCGAAAAGTTTCAAAGAGAGGAATTGCAATGAGTGGTCGGGTCTTCCTAAAAGTACTTAAGGTTCACCTGTTGCTAAGTCTCGTCGCGATCTGCGGAGCTTCCAGTCAAAATGCGAATCCATCCAGTTCCACAAGAAAAGAAAGTAACACTGCCCGACTCATGCAGCTCGTTGAAGCCAACATCATTGCCACTCATGCCTACCAGGTGCTGCTCGCCAAAAAATCGGGCAAGGGTGATCCGGCATGCTACGGACCGGGAAAGCTTTCGGATCGCGAGCTTGAGACCTTGGTTGACCATCAAGCCAGGCTGCTGAAATCCGCTATGCCTGCGGTCAACGCCTGGGCTCGTGGCGCAAATACAACCTTTAATCCCACGCAGGACCTTGAGCCGATCTTATCTGCCGGGCTGGCGGTTCCTTCCGGTGCTCCAGTGAATATCTTCAACGATTACTTACGCCAGAATGCTAAGGCCGACCCAATAAAGACTCGTACCATTGCCAGCCTTTACCAGACAGTGCTTGAGATTGAGCGCGACGGCGATCTTTTGCAAGACCAGTTTGCCTTCTACATTGCGCTGGGGTTGCCGGTCTACGTGGGGCAATTGCATTTGCCGGGCAGTGACCGAGACATGCTGGCCGTGGGACAAAAGCTTGCCGGGCACGCGTGCGCTTCACCTTTTGACACGGGTGTCGCGGAGTGGCAGATCGCCGGAAGAAAAATTTGGAACTGGGGCGAGAAGAACTTGCACATTCGCGACGAGAAGGTGCTGGCTTCCGAATTATTGCGGGAACCTGATATGAAAGCACTGCAATCGCGTTTGCGGGCCTTGCCCGCGCAGAAGATCGCCGTCATCGGTCATTCATTCACGATGGGCCTGCACTGGTCATCACCCTCCAGCTTTGTTCCCATCGTGATCGATGTCCTGAGGCGTGAAAATCCGAAAGTAGAGTTCAGGCAATTTGTCGGCGGTGGATTGACCGCCACTCGCGCTCAGCAACGCTTCTATCAGAGTGTGCTCGATTGGAAACCCAACAAGGTCATGCTTGTAGTAATGACTCGTACTGACGAGGATTACGAAGCGCTCAAGCAACTAGGGACTGGGTTTGCGGCGAATGGCATCAAGACCTTCATGTTCGACGAAGTGCACGATCCCGCCAGCGTCAAGCCGGGAACCGTCGAGCGCGCGATCAGTTCCGCACATGCGGGTGGAATCGAAGTAATCGAGATTGGCAGCGTCTTAGCGTCAGCGCCTGACAGAGACAAATTCATTTGTCTGGATGGCATTCACATGACAGAGCCTTATCACCGACTGATGGCAAAGGAATGGCTCAAGTTCCTCGCCGGTGCGCGAGGGGCGAAAGTTGAAACAGCGAGAAAGTAAACCCAGAGCATTGGGTGCTACAGGTCTTCGCCGCAGTTTTCGTGCAAGTCGAGTAATTGAACAATTAACGGGACAAAGCGAAAAGACTGGTTGGACCATATCTTCATTCGATAGTAGGTTCTCACTCCGGCGGAGTGAAATGTTTATAGACTCGAGCACAACAACAAACGCAGCGCCGTTCGGAGATACAAGGAGCGGAACTCAAGTCGACAAATACCATTTAGGTTCATTCCGCTCCTTGTATCTCCGAACGGCGCCGGAGGGTTTAGGGGAACTCTGGCCTATAAACATTTCACCCCTCCGGGGTGGAAAGCCGCGCGTCTGCGGTACAGAGAAAACCCAAAATCTGCTTTTCCGACAGACGAAACTACCTTGAACGACAAAATGCCCAGTTACGAAAAACTCAAAGCACCCCGATTCTTGATGGGGATGTGCTTGGTCTTTCTTGGCGTCCTCAGTCCTCTCGTCACTAACGGACAGTCTGCGTCTGGCATTGTAAGGCCTCGTATGCTGATCGGCGAGCACGACCCGCTCACGGGTTTCAACGTGCTGCGTGCAAGATATGCAGCAGGCGCGCGCGCCTCGGACGGGATTGATGGGTGGGCGCTTACGTACCTGCTAACGCGCGATCAGACGTTCGCCAGGAAAGCAGTCGAAGAGATGCGGCGCACACACCCGCCCCAGTTGGTGGGCTCGCGCACTTATCCCGATTACGTCAAGTGGTCGCTAGCGTTTGATTGGCTCTACAACTACCCCGACTTCGATGCGCAACTCAAGGATCGCGTCGCGCTCGAACTGCTAAAAGCGGCTGAACAGATGATGGCCGATCAGTCGCTCAAAGAAGTGCAACTGGCGATGTACCATAACTACCCCGTGCGCTATCTGACGTTGGCCGTGTTCGCCCTCACGGCCATCGAAGGTCACCCTTCTGTCGAGGCGCGCGCTGCTCCCTTGAGATCTCACGCCCAGGCGGTCTTTGACCACATTCTCGATTTGACGAACTTCATTACGCCGGATGGCGGCTATCACGAGTCAATGGACTACCAGCGCATCACCTATGCGCCGCTCGCTCTGCTGGCCGAACTTCGTCGCACGGCGAGTAACAACGACCCCGCCCGACGCTACACGGTTTTTCATCACTACACGGACACTTATCTATATAAGGTCCTACCCGACGGCACGACCGCGCGCGACGACGACAATGAGTTTCCGTACCTGCAGTGGGAAGACAACATCGTCATGGGCTACGCCATTAACCGCTTCAAAGACCCGTTCGCGGCTTGGATGCTGCGGCAGAGCGGCTGGCCCTCGCGCAAGGACTGGCGGATTCCGATCACGCAGTTTCTTTGGGACGACCCGGACGTAAAACCGCGCAACCCCGCCGAGACAAACGATGCTGAGATTTCTCGACATTACCTTTTTCGCGGCGTTGGTCATCTCATCATGAGGGACGGCTTCGGACCTGACTCAACCTGGATTGAGTTCAACTCCGGGCCGTATCTCGCGAAGCACGACCACCTCGATCAGAATCATTTCTTTATTTATCATAAAGGCTATCTCGCCACTGAGAGTGGGGCTGACTACACTGACACCGAAAGTCCTCACTATCTGAATTACTACCGCCGCACCATCGCCCACAATTCGATATTGATCTATAAGCCCGGCGAGAAGTTCTTCTGGGCTGAGAATCTCTGGCCCGCAGCCAATGACGGCGGTCAGCGCATGGACTCGTCGCGTTACTGGAACACAGTGCGCAGCCGCGAAGATTTCGAGCGCACGCGCGACCTCTGGGACACGGCGCATATGGAGGTGTCGGATTATGCGCCGGGCCTTTACCACTACGCGCGCGGGAACGCGACGCACGCGTACCAACCTTCCAAAGTGGAACACTTCACGCGTGAGGTGGCCTACACACCCGACAACAACGTGCTGGTGGTTTTCGATCGCGTGCGCAGCACTGACCCAAACTACAAAAAGGTCTGGTTACTCCATGGAGTAGGCGAACCGCGCATCGTGGCTACCGAAAACGGACGAGACGTTGGGCATGGCGGCATAGCTTATGCAAACGCTGCCACGTTCAGTTATGAGGACGGGCAAGGGCGTTTGCGAGTCCATTCACTACTCCCGCAGGAGCGTGAAGTTGTAAAGCGCGGCGGTCCCGGGTGGGAGTTTTGGACGCCTGGCAATGAGTTCGGTGGAGCATGGGGCAGTGGAAAGAACTGGCCGCTCGACCCGCCTGAGGGTGGACCACTGCCTGAGGACCCGTACCTCCGAAAGATGTGGAAGACATTTTGGGGCGAAGACTTTAACAAGTTACTTCCTTCAAACACGCGCGCCATCGTGCCGGCAGCATGGCGTGTCGAAGTGTCTCCCTCGAAGCCGGCGAAAGAAGACTTCTTTCTTCACGTGTTGGAAATCGGAGATCGCAGCGAAACGCGAACGCCTCGCGTGGAGTTGGTTGACGGATCAAGTCTGGTTGGCGCGCTCGTCGAAAGCGGTACGATCACGCTCTTCGCTACAGTCGACGAGGCCGTGACAGCAGGTGAAGTGACCATCCCGGCGGTGGAGACGAACGCGCTACTGATCACAGGCCTGGCGCCACATGCGAAGTACGAGTTACAGATGACTGGAGGACGAGCAAACTGGCGCGGCGGCCTGTTCAACGGCGTGCCGGGAGGTACATACATCAGTACGGCGAATAATTCCGGCGTCATGTATTTGCCGTTCAAAGGTCAGAAGGACGGACGGCTGAGGCTGCGACTTCTTTCTTCGGGTTAAGAAGGTCACTAAGAGAAATTAGCCGCAGATTAACGCCGATAACGCGGATCAGAAGAGAGGATTCATCCCGTTAGGGTTCTGTCGGAAAAGGAGACTGAAGCTGACCTGTCTATCGCTGGCGCATGGGGGCGCAGGTTTCACCCCGCAGGGGTGACATGTTTATAGCTCAAAGGACCGAGAACCTCCGGCGCGGTTCGGAGGGGCGGAACTCAACTTGATAAGTACTAATCTAGTTTTATTCCGCCCCTCCGAACCGCGCCTGGGACGTCTTAGGTACCCGGTCTATAAACATCTCACTCCTACGGAGTGAAGCACGCACTACTACGGAGTGAAAGTAACGCCTAACGGGTGAAACCTGTTGTCCTCTCCGACTACATTGAAATAAAGCCCCGGGAGAGATTTGCGCTTTGTCCTAAGTCTTACTTTTACGAACGGAATATGAAACGACAAATACCAATATTAATCGCCGTAATAATCCTCGGCTCGTTCGTGTGCGGACTGTCGGCGCAGCGGCGTCAGGACTCGATTGCCGGTCGCAAGATAGCGCGTTCGCTGCATGAAGTGAACGAGGTGGCGCGCCCGGATGCGAATCATATCCTCGCGATTGTCGACGCCACCTTGATTGACGGTCGCGGGGGTTCACCCGTTGTCGATGCCATCGTTATTGTGCGCGGCGAGCGAATCGTGGCGGTGGGCAAACGGGGGTCAGTAAGTATTCCGTCAGGAGCTGAAGTCGTCGATGCCCAGGGTCTGACCCTCCTACCAGGACTTATCGACTCGCATTTCCATATTGACGGCGATGATTCCTTACCGGCGCTATATCTGACACATGGAATCACTTCGGTGCGCGATCCGGGGCAGTGGATCGAAGCCTACGATGCTGCACGCAAAGCCGCGGCACCCGTGCCGCGGCTATTCCTTTGCGGTCCGCACCTTGATTCACCGCCGGCTGCATATCCAAACGATTCGTTTATCGTTCGTGACGCGGAAGAGACGCGCCTCGCCGTCAATCGCTTCGCCGACGACGGCGCTTCGGCGATCAAAGTCTACTTTCGTCTGCCGCTCGCACTCATCACGGTGGCTATAGAAACGGCCCATGCGCGCGGCCTTCCAGTCACTTCGCATCTGGAAATTGTGGATGCCACGGACGTTATTCGCGCGGGCATTGATGGCGTCGAGCATGCCACCTCGTTCGGGACAGCCTTGCTGCCCTTGCGGGATGCAGAAAAGTACAGGCAAGCGGTTCTAGCCGACAACAATGCTCGCCGTGAGGGGCGTTATCAGGTGTGGGGCATGATTGATCTTAACACGGCGCGTGCCCGTTCGGTTTTTGACTTGATCGTGAAGCACGGCACGTTCGTCTCGCCAACGCTTGCAGTGTTCGAACGGCAAACAGGCGACAAAGATACGACCGAGATGCACGTACGCGCCTTCAAACAAATGGAGGCGTTCGTCGGGCGCGCATATCGCGCCGGGGCACACGTCGTTGTTGGTTCTCACTCGGACGTGCCACATGCCAGGCGCGGTTGGGCTTATCAGCGCGAACTCGAGCTGCTGGTGGAATCAGGTCTCACTCCGATGCAGGCCATTGTCGGCGGCACGATGGAGAACGCGCGCTTTTTTCACATTGCCGATCGCCTCGGCAGCGTCGAACCGGGCAAACTCGCTTGTGCTCGTGGATGGAAACCCGCTCAAAAATATCAGCGACATGCGGCGAGTGCGGCGCGTGATGCTAAACGGGCGTTGGATTGCAAACGGGGCGGGTGAAAAGTGAATGCGATGAGAATGCTGACGCAATTGTTGCTAACTTCGTTAGCGTTGCTTCTACTGAATACAGCGGCACAGGCTGCGGGCAAGACTGTCTACGTGCATCTGCTGGATGGCGACGACACGCGCGGCGATGGCAGTTATTCGCGCCCTTTCAAGTCGTGGCGTACTGCGCTTCGCCACGTGGGGAGCGGCGACACAATCATCGCTAAGAACGGTGATTATCGAAAAGCGGGACGAGACGCGAAGTGGGGCGGCCTTGATCTGGTTTGGACGATGTCGGAGCGGGTTGAAGATGATCCGATTCATCCGGTCCCAAAGTCTGCGCGGCCGGACGCTGTCGGCATCTATCGGTACGACGCTGCTCGCCCGCTTACCATTCGCTCAGAAACACGGCACGGTGTGATTCTCGATCACATCCGGTTTCATCTCGCGAGCGGGATTGTCGTTGACGGCTTCGACATCTTTCCGAATCCGTACTATACAGACAGCGCAGGGCTGAAACTCAACCGGCGCCGCAACGGTATTCACGGCGACAGCGTTTACGAACCGGACGATGCCTATAATCGAGTGCATACCAACGACCCGCCGGGCCGTTACACTCCCGCCTGGTACGACCGCTCTCTGTGGACCAGCTTCATCACAGTACGCAATTGTAGAGTGCATTACGAGTGTCCCCCGGGTGGATGTACTGCTGCATACGACCCGCTCCAGGACGACGATCGCCTCTACCTTATAAAGTTCAACCAGTCACACCACATCACGATCGAAGACTGCGAGCTCTTCGACGGCAAAAATTTTCAACGCAAGCCCGCCATCGATCTGCCTTGTTGCGACGACGTGATAGTACGACGCAACTTAATCCGCAACAGTCACCGAGGTGTCGTGTCGAAGGGTGGCGGCCGTCGTGTGCTTATAGAAGCTAACGTCTTTGTTGACAATTCCGGTGCCGCCTTCTCGGGTGGCTCAACCGATCCGAACCTGTTCATTGATGGGCGGTACGGCGATCCCTGCTCCTTCGTCTTCTACGAATCGTACGACATGACGGCCCGCGATAATCTTGTTGTTTCCACACGACCGGGAGAGCGCCCAGTCGAACCGGTCGCGATCTGGGCGGCGCAGAATGCCGCCATTGTAAACAACACCTTCATTGGAATAGGGGAGCGCGGTGTGCTCCTCGTTCGACCCGGTAACGAGGTTGACAGCCCGGCGAAGGGCTGTGGACGCTCGCTCCGTTTGACTCTTACCAATAATCTCACCATCACGAACAATGTCTTTATTCTTTCCGGTGTCGTTGATGAAACGATGCTTTATCAGATCGCTGGCGAAGGCGTTAAGGTTGTGCGTTTTAAACATGCGGACAATACGTTCTTCAACGCGGGCCGGGACATTCCTGTCGGAGGGCTTGCCGATCCGAATCATGAGCCGGGCTTCAGCAAAGATGATCCGAAACTCGCAGGCGGACAGGGTAGTGATTACGCTTCGTGGATGGCCGCGGCTAGACTCAAAAACAATTCGCCGTCGCTGGGCCGAGGAGTCCGACACATCGGCAAAGCATTGCGCTGATTCGAATGCGCCCCCCATACAACAACAACCTTCATTCGCTGGCTGTGAGATGTTTCTAGAGGTGGAGGATGGCGCATCAGTATTTTCACCCCGTTAGGGGTGAGATGTTTATAGACCCAGACGGCATACCCCACCGGCGCCGTTCGGAGGAGCGGAACGAACGTAGACAGGTACAGCGTTAGTTGAATTCCGCTCCTCCGTACGGCGTCTGCTGGTTTATTGCGTTGCGAACTATAGACATCTCACTCCTAGCGGAGTGATGCTTTTGCTGAAGTTTGATATTGCCTTTGACTGCTTAAAGAGTGCCGCTGAAAACCAGCCATGATTCGCCTCGTGGTCATTGCATTGTCACAAGCCGGAGCCTGAAAGATGACCATCCACAGAACTGTACTGCTCACTGTTGCCGTAATTTCCTTGACCGTCTCAGCCAATGGTCAGGCGCCTCGGTTACCTGTTTATGAAGTAGCGCGCGTCCCGACACCGATCAAAGTTGATGGCAAGCTTGATGATACTGGCTGGGACAAAGCTACCGCCGTTGGTGATTTCCTCAATAACGTTGACGGTTCCCACAGTCAGTACAAGACCGAGGCCCGGGCTCTGTACGACGATAGTTTCATCTACTTCTCTTTCCGCTGTCTCGACAACAATATCTGGTCGACTCTCAAGCGCCGAGATGCACACTTGTGGGACGAGGAGGTGGTAGAGGTCTTCCTGCAAGCTGATCCGCATCAGCCCAACTACATCGAGATCGAAGTTAATCCGCTCGGCACCGTCCTGGACATCTATCTGCTCGATGCCCGGAAACCGCTGCACTACGAAAGTTGGAACAGCGAAAAGCTGCGCTGGGCTGTGCAAGTAGATGGGACCGTAGATGGAAAGGGTGGCGACCGAGAGTGGACTTGTGAAATAGCCTTGCCTTTGGAAGACATTGTGACGGCCCCCCACCTCCCGCCACAACCAGGAGATCGCTGGCGCATGAATCTATTCCGGGTGGAGCGATTGCCGACGCCCGCCGAACTGGCGTGGTCACCGACTCTGCAAAGTGATTTCCATATTCCTAAGAGGTTCGGTGATCTGGTCTTTGTCCTCGCTAAGTAGATTCGTTTGCCAAGACGGCCAGTTGTCGATGGCCGATCTCTTTGATCCTGGAATCCGGCCACTTCTCGAGTTGCCGGTAACTGGAATGGTTAGGTTTGTCTTCGCAAGGATTGCGCGCTGCGTTGTAACAACAGATCAATGACCACCGCGGATGCGGGCTATTGTTTGCATCTGAACGATGAAGCAGATTGCAGTGGAAAAAGAGTGCCGTACCCGGCTGCATCTCACAATGCACCAGCTCCAGATGCTTGAGTGCTTCGTTTACACGATTGAGATCAGCACCTGTCTGTTGGCCCGCCTTGCCATGATCGATGCGGCCCATGCGATGCGATCCCTTGATCACTTGTAAGCAGCCGTTCTCAATGGTCGCTGCATCAAGCGCGATTAGGCAACTGGCCATGTCAGGGAACAGACAGCCTTTGGAGTACCAGTAACCATAATCCTGGTGCCATTCCCATGCTCCTCCTACAAGGGGTTCCTTGAGCATGATTTTGTGGTGATAATGATAAACTTCACCTCCTAACAATTGTTCCAGGGGATCAACGATACGATGGCAGTGGACAAAGGCGCTGTAGATGTCCTCGCCCAGGTTGCCGGTAATCCACAACTTGCTCCGACCACTCAACAGATCCAAACGTTCCTGTGCGTTTTGCGCTATTTGCTGATCGGCTTTGGCGATTTGCATGAGCAAATCCATTTCTTCGATATCGAACAACTCCTTCACGATCAGATAGCCGTCGCGATGAAATTGCGTGATCTGTTCCTCGTTTAACCTGGACACAAAATTGGAGGAGGGACTCAAATTACTCGTTAAGTTGCCGGCATTGATCATTGCCCGGTCATTATAGTTCTTCCCGACCGTTACGGTCACAGGGACTTAAGCTGCAACCTGGAAGCTTTAAAGGCACCTGAACTCAACAGTCAGGCGCCAAAGGCTCAGTTCGAGTGCGGCTTCACCCCTGACGCGGTGAAAACCGTTCACTCTCAAACTAACGCCGCCGTAATAAGGGCCCAACGAATTCATGGACATTGCCCCGCACCTTCGCGGTAGGTTTATGGTCTAGCCACGTGCTAGATTGTAATCTCTCGCATGCCTCTCGACGTTTAGACAACCAGGATGCTGCTAAGGCTATGAAAGGTTTCGAGATGTTATGCGTGACTGCACTGAGTTTCACGTTACTCTTTGTTGTCGGAGCCGTGAGTCTGTCCCCGAGTTCGCCTACAGACGATTCAACAACTTTCCTGCCGCCAGCCGCCGGCAACATACCATCTAAAGCTTCCGCAACGACTCCAGCCATGAAGCCGAAGTCTCAGGTTCTATTTGACGACTTTAGCTACTCCAATCACAACCAACTAAAGAAGCATGGCTGGATTATTCGCACGGCAGCCGGGTGGCCCGGCGTGCCCGGCGCAACCTGGTCTGAAGAGGGTGTGTCATTTCTAGAGGACCCTGACCAGCCCCGCAACCGCATCTTGCGTATGATCTCATCCACGGACACCGCGAATACCGCTCAAACTCAGATCTGCCACCAGCGAAAATATCTGGAAGGCACTTACGCCGCTCGTGTTCGCTTTACGGATAATCCAGTTTCAGGGCCAGGCGGCGATCAGATCGTCGAAAGCTTTTACACAATCAGCCCACTGAAGGCTCCGATGGATCCCGACTACAGCGAGTTGGATTTTGAATACCTTCCAAATGGCGGCTGGGGTATCAATGGACCAACGCTCTATGCAACTACCTGGGAGACTTTTAGCCCGGAGCCAAATTGGAAGAAGGATAATGTCTTTGAAAAGCTCGGCGGCAGCCAGGCGGGCTGGCACACACTGGTAACGCAGGTTGCCGATGAAAGGGTCAGATATTTTGTCGACGGCAAGTTATTTGCCGAGCATGGCGGCGGCTATTACCCCGAAGATACTATGTCGATCAACTTCAATCTTTGGTTTATCAGGGGTGGAATGGTCAACGCCCGGGAAGCGCGCCAGTATAATGAAGATATCGACTGGGTGTACTACGAAGCGACCGGACTGTCACCCGAAGAGGTTGAAGCCAGGGTTGAGAGCCTGCGTCGAAAGTCCGTTAAATTTCGGGATACGGTACCGGCAAAAGTGCCTGCGTTGGCGACACCCTGTAATTTCTGAACCCACCAAGGAGTTTTCATGAACATCCGACTTTCCAAACTTTTCAACTTGCGGCCATCTGCTTTTTATACAGTGCGTCTTCTCTTTCCCAAACCACGCCCTCTTACACACTAAGCGGCCACGTCCATGACGATTTGGGTCACGACGTTGCTGACGTTCGAGGGTGCGCCATTTCTGACAGTTCGCGGAACGCCAACTGCGGCGTATCGAACGCAGCAGGAGAGTTCGTGATCCGAGTTATGAGTTCGACTTCTGCGGTGCGCAACCCGGGAGATGGCGAGTATGGGCAATAGACAAGAAGGGGCAAGAAGGATTCAAGAGTCCATGGAGAACGTTCTTTTACTTGAAGTGAGTACAGTATTTCCAATGGGACGATTACATGCACGCGTTTGAAGAAACAATTCGGCTTAGCGCCACAAGGCACGCGCCCGGTCTGTCGTCCCAGCCGACAATAAGAGGTTCACGCGTCTCGTCGTCGCAGCCGCAGTCGTTGATTGTTTAGACTCGCTCGATCTCCACTACCCGAAATTAACTCAAGACGAGCTTAAGAAGCTGGAAGTTGCGAAGGAGGCGCTACTGAAAGAGGATTAAGAGCATTTAGAAATTAGAATTTAGAATTTAGAAATCAATGTGTGCCGAAGCAAGGTCATGAGTTTGGGACAGATGTCAGTTGGTCCAGCAGGAAAATTAGGAATTAGAAATTAGAACGGAATTGTGCCAGTAGCGAGCTACCTGGTGAGGCCGGCCTCAAATGTTGTTCGCGTGGACGGTCAACGTTGATAATTCAAGTTGGCAGTCGAATCGCTTTTCACCGGCGCGGGCTTTGACACGCAGGTACACGCCGTCGGGCTGCAATTCTCTGGCATTTGCATTGTCTCTCAGGTAGGCCGCCAGAATTGTATCCTTTAAGTGTCGCCGCAGTCGTTCGTCTCTGATTGGCATGACCACTTCTACACGGCGGCTGAGGTTGCGATGCATCCAGTCGGCACTGCCGATGAATACTTCCTCATCACCGTCGTTTGCAAAATAAAAGATTCGGCTATGTTCAAGGAAGCGGCCGACTATGCTCCGGACTCTGATATTCGCTGAGATACCGGGCAGACCTGGTCGCAACATGCACATGCCGCGAACGATCAAATCGATTGAGACTCCGGCTTGCGACGCTACATACAGCGCACGAATAATTGCAATATCGGTAAGGCTGTTTACCTTCGCAATGATGCGAGCGGGCTTCCCAGCCCTTGCGTGAGCCACTTCGCGCTGAATGAGCTTGATCATCTTCTTCCGCAAATTCACCGGTGCGACCAGTAGATGATCGTAGTTGGAAAAGCGCGAATAACCTGTTAGCGCATTGAAGAGGTTGGTGGCATCGCTCGCAATCTCTTCATCGGCGGTCAGTAAGCCGAGATCGGTGTAAATTCGGGACGTGGTCGGATTGTAATTGCCGGTGGCGAGATGCACGTAACGACGAAGCAGTTTACCTTCTCGGCGCACTACCAGAGTCAACTTGCAATGCGTCTTCAAACCAACCATCCCATAAACAACGTGAACACCGGCTTCTTCCAGCCGTCGGGCCCATTCTATGTTACTCTCCTCGTCGAACCTCGCTTTCAGCTCCACCAATGCCGCCACTTGTTTGCCGCGTTCAACCGCTTCAATTAATGCCTGCACTATCGGCGAGTCGCGTCCCGTGCGGTACAGGCAAATCTTAATGGCTGCCACATGCGGATCCGCGGCCGCCATCTTAATGAAATCCGTCACGGTGCTGTAACTAGTGTAAGGATGATGCAGTAGCACATCCCTTCGCTTGATTGCCTCAAAAACGGATCCGTTCTCGTGCAACTCGGGAGGTACCGTCAGACGCAGCGGGCGGTCCTTGAGCTCGGGCCGATCTAACTCATACAACTGCATAAAATCGGGAATGTTGAGTGGTCCGTCGATAACGTAAACGTCCTCTGGGGCGAGATCGACGGACGCAGTCAGATGGCTAACGATTTCGCCCGGCATTGTTGCCGAAACTTCCAGGCGTGCTGGATGCCCAAAGCGCATCCGACGCACATGCTTCTGCATCGTGCGCAGCAGATCTCCTGCTTCATCTTCTTTGATCTCAAAATCTGCGTCACGAGTTATGCGAAACAGATGGCAGGTGCCCAGTCGCATGTTTGGAAAGAGGGCTTTCACATTCGCCGCAATCAGGCTCCCCAGAAGAGTGAATCTGCCGCCCTTTTCATCAACAGGTATCAGCCGGGGCACACTCGGCGGCATCTTGATTCGCGCGAATCGAGCGCCGGCGATGCCCACGGTTGGCTGAACACCTTTCCTCATCTCTGGCGGCCCGACTATCAGGCCGAGATTAAGACTCAGGTTAGAGATGTAAGGAAATGGGTGTCCGGGATCGACCGCCTGTGGAGTAAGTATCGGAAAAACGCTTTCGAAGAAATACTCGGCTGCCGTTTTCTTCTCACGCTTGCTGAGTTCCTGATAAGTCTTGATAACAATGCCGCTGGCTGCGAGAGCAGGAAGGATTTCCGTTTGCAAGCACCTGGTCTGCAAGGCAAGCAAGGGCCTTAGTTTCTTGCTGATTTCCTTCAATTGCTCGGCAGGTTTCATCCCATCCGGTGATGCCTCGGCCCCCGCCTCCATTGCCTCCTGCAACCCGGAAACTCGAACCATGAAAAACTCATCCAGGTTAGTCGAGAAGATCGACAGAAATTTCAGTCGTTCAAGCAAGGGATGTCGGCTATCCTGTGCCTCTTCCAATACGCGGCGATTAAATTCAAGCCAGCTCAACTCACGATTGAAAAGCAGGTGTCGCTGGTGACGAAGGATACGGGGCAAGGTCACTCTTGCCGGGGTCTCAGTTAGAGAGTTGGTATTAGTCTTTGCCGCCGGTGTAGCCATATTTCTGATGTAGAGTGTCGAATGGCGAGGTATCTCGTGCCCGGGTGCCGCCCAATCTCCGGGTAAAAAGTGACTGTCTGAAAACTCAGAAATCCCACCCACGGGAGTGACGGGAGTGGGTGGATTGTTCAAAAGTGCCACGGCCCGGAAGTGCTTAGTGTATTTCCATATTGCGGCCTTGCAACCTGATTCTATCGTTGGAGCTATAAGCTATTCAATTGCAGCCCTCTGATTTGATGTGAGCTGCGCGAATACGCCCTCAATAATGAGGTTTTGACGGCTTTGACTTAAGTTCGGGACTAATTGACTCATGTACCATTCATTCACTCTGTAGTAGGGTTGTGCGCCTGTGCCCGAATTTCCAGACATTGTCGTGTACATTGACGCGCTTGAGAAAAGAATTCAAGGGCAAACACTCCAACGTGTAAACATTACAGCGCCCTTTCTGCTCCGCACGGCAGTGCCGCCAATTTCCAGCGTGGAGGGTAAGCGGGTTGTTCAACTACGAAGGTTGGGTAAACGCATATGCGTTGGCCTCGAAGAAGACCTTTGGCTGGTTCTGCATCTGATGATCGCTGGCAGGCTTCACTGGCATGAAGGCAGGACGAAAGCCTCAAGGGCACGCGGTCTGGCTGCTTTTGACTTCAGCAATGGAACATTGCTGCTGACAGAAGCGGGTACTCAAAGGCGTGCGTCGCTCCACGTTCTCATGGGAGAGTCGGGCCTTCGGGATCTCGATCCAGGCGGTTTGGAGATTCTTGAAACGAACGTTGAGCACTTTGCAGCGGCTCTCCGATCAGAAAACCATACCTTGAAACGTGCGCTCACCGACCCTCGATTACTCAGCGGGATTGGAAATGCTTATTCGGATGAGATTCTTTTCGAGGCGCAGCTTTCGCCATTCGCTTTGACGCAAAACCTCACCGCCAGCGAGATCGAGCGGCTCTTCGCAGCCGCACGCGCCACACTTGTTCAATGGGCTGATCGTTTGCGCTCAGAAGCAGGTAACGGGTTTCCGGAAAAGGTGACAGCGTTTCGTCCGGAGATGGCGGTTCATGGACGCTATAAGCAACCGTGCCCCAGGTGTGGCGGGAAAATTCAGCGCATTCGATATGCTTCCAACGAGACCAATTATTGTCCCTACTGCCAGACCGGTGGAAAGCTACTGGCGGACCGAGCCCTTTCGCGCTTGCTGCGTGATGACTGGCCAAAAACCGCCGAGGAACTAGGGTAAGTCACCGCGGACCTCATCACTATTTAGGGCGGGCCCAGCTACTGCTTTGAGATTGCCGGACTTCCCCGAAGTACATACTTCTGAACTTTTCCGGTAGCAGTCTTCGGAAGCTCCGGCAGAAACGTGATGACATGTGGCGCCTTAAAATGCGCGAGATGATTTCGCGCAAACTCTCGCAGCTCCTGTTCAGTCGCTGTCATCCCTGCTTTTAGGACAACGAAAGCCTGTGGAGTCTCACCCCACTTGTCATGAGGACGTCCTACAATCGCGACCTCTTGAACGGCTGGGTGCCGTAACAACACTCCTTCGACTTCGACGGAAGATATGTTCTCGCCGCCGCTAATGATTACATCTTTCAACCGATCGCGAATCTCTACGTAGCCGTTCTCATGGACCACCGCCACGTCGCCTGTGTGAAACCAGCCGCCGCGCATCACGCTGGCGGTAGCTTCAGGGTCCCTATAGTAACCACTCATCACGACGTTCCCCCGAACAACGATTTCACCCGCGTTTTCACCATCATGCGGTACCTCACGGCCGTCTTCGTCAACCACCAGTAGTTCGCCTGAGGTTAGCAACTCCACCCCCTGGCATGCCTTGATCACAGATCTTTCCCTGCAGGAAAGCTGTTCATGTTCGGGCCTGGCTTCGCAGATGGTAATAAAGGGTGAGGTCTCAGTTAGTCCGTACACGTGAGTAATACTCCATCCAAGTTCACCCTCAATTCGCTCGATAGTGGTCGCTGCCGGCGGCGCGCCCGCCGTCAGGATGCGTAATCCATGCCGGGCTGCCAGTCTAACTTCGTCGGGGGCATTGGCGAGGCTGATCAAAACCGTCGGCGCGGCACAAAGCACAGTGATCGATTCCGCATTGACACGCTGGAAGATGGAACGCGGATCTACCTTTCTCAAACAGACGTGAGTTCCTCCGGCGGCTGTAACAGTCCAGACAAAAGTCCAGCCGTTAGCATGAAACATTGGCAACGTCCAAAGATAGCGATCCCGAACAGACATGGGATGATGAATGAGCATTCCCACCGTGTTGATGTAGGCATTGCGATGAGTGATCATCACGCCTTTCGGCTTTGAGGTAGTCCCGCTGGTGTAATTGATCGTCAACAGGTCTGTTTCACCAATATCCGGACGTGCAAACTCTGTCGCATGTTCCGCCAGGAGTTTCTCGTAATCTAACCATCCCTGTTTGGCTCCTTCGAGCGCAACAAATGCCTTAACATTTGGTAGCTGGGCGCGAATACTTTCGACTGCGTCCAAATAATCGGAATGTGCGCACACAACCTGCGTACCGCTATGATTTATAAGATAGACGAAGTCGTTTGACGTGAGCCGGTAGTTGATCGGCACCAGGATCGCGCCGATCTGAGGAACAGCGTAAAACGATTCGAGCATGGAATGTGTATTCGGCGCGATGTAAGCCACCCGATCGCCTTGCATGATACCTAGTGACTGTAAGGCAGATGACCAGCGGTCACACCGTGCAAAGAATTCGTCATACGTCAGTCTTAACTTACCATCAACTACAGCTTCGAGTTTGGGATAAAGCTTGCGTGTGCGGCGTGCAAACTCTAATGGGGTCAAGGGAAGTTCCATGTCGACCTGCCTTTCGCGACTGTGGTGAAAAGTCCGAAATTCCACTGAGGGAAAAAGCTGTGAAAGAAGGAAACTTAGCCACAGATTAACGCGGATGACGCGGATCAGGACAGATAAGAAATTAAAAAACCCGTGCACATAAGGAAGTTAAGAAACCCTTGGATCTATTAATTGCGCTTTGATCCGTGTCATCCGCGTTAATCTGTGGCTAAGTTTCTTTTTTCACAGCTTCTGCCGTGGGTGTGATTTCTGGCTTTTCACACAGAGTCTATTCCGCGACGCGGACGATTTCATTCCGAACGGTGAACCGTTGAACTCATCTGAAGAGTCTCCTGTAATTGAGAGCTGAATTTATGGGCTTCCCACTCACGCCAGCGCGCGAGGCTGTTGCGCAGATGCCTGGTTCGAACCTTAAGAAAGTGACTTAGAAGCCAGGCGGACGCGTCACTTGGCGCCCCTTCCCTTTTTTCGCGGACCAGTTCTTTGCCAAAGCTCTCGATCCAAACGTCGCAATCATGAACCTCGCCGAGCGATGATTGTAATCCCTCAGCTTTTCTTGCGAAGATCTTAATCGATGGAACCCAGCATTGTTCGAATAGCTCAAGTGCATAGCGCAGACGCTTCGCAGCAATCCGCATCTTATGGAGTGGTTCTACTTCCAGCGGAAGATACAGACCGTTGCTCAGCTTTTCAAACTCTTTCAGACGCTCAAGAATGATCGATCTTGATACCTTGCGATAGCTCACATTCGCGGTGCCCGGCTGTTGGGTAGTCCCTCGTTTTCGCGGCGGCCGTTCTGTCGTGGCCCGATCGACGGCGACAGCGAACTCTGACCCAAGTTGACTCAGCACTTCCTTCGATAACGTCCTGGCCAATTCCTCGCGCGCCTTATCCCGCATCGTCTTGCGCAGGTCAACCAAATTACTGAGCGCAGTTGAGACTTCAGCAGGTGCTTTGGCAGCGAGTTTCTCCAGCGCCATGATTGCCACGTCTTGATCGCGCACTTGTCCCAGCGAATCGGCAATGGTTTTTATCTGTTTCAGAGAGGGGCTGAGACTACGCTTGCGAAGGAAGGGCATGAAGTCACTTAGTGCTCCACGCAGCCGGCGTGATGCGACACGCATGTCGTGAACACCCTCAGGATCGCTCCACTTCAGGGCATGTTCACGTAAAGAGCACATCTCATCCAGCCTCGAACTCAAAACGGTGCGGATGCCCGCAGTGGCGGCGCCATCGCATTCGATTCCGGAGATTATTTTGCTCCTGGCCATTCGCGATTTAAGCGGGTTTAGACTTCGTTCGCCGGGCGCTAAAACTCAACGTCCGCTCGAATGCCTGCTCGAATAAGTCGCTCTTTCGTTCAGCCTCGAGTAATTCGTTCTCGCAGTCCAGATCGCTACGCAACTGAATGTGCACATTCCCGGCGTCGTCAATGTCGCAACGCAGGTCGTTGACTCGGCTGTCGTGACTTCTGTCTAAGGCATCAGCGAGCCTCACAATGCCTCCGAGTTGACATACAGTTTCTCGATCAGCGAGGTTTAGCGCTGCGTATTCCGGATGACGATCCTTTGGTAGCGGGCCGCGGTGATAACGGGCGATATTTGCGATGACGGCACGTTCGGCTTCAGAGAACCCTGTCAACTCCGAATTCGCAATCAGGTAAAGAGAATGCTTGTGATGAGATTCATGCGCGATGTGATAACCCACGTCGTGCAACAGCGCCGCCGCCAGCAATAGCGTGCGATGATGTCGAGAAAGCTCCTCTGCGGGGGCCACACTTTCGAAGATCTTTTCTGCCAGGACTGCGACTTGATGCGCATGTGCTTCCTCGTAACCAAATCGTCGTCCAACTGCGTGAACGCCTCTCAGTTTCTGGTCGGCAAAAGTGTTTGTCGACGGACGCGATTCGTCTTCCAGTTCTCGCAGGCGATCAATGATTACTCCCTCGCGCAACGCCCAATCGCACGTGCGTAGAGCATTAATTCCCAGCGCTCTCATCGCACCTTCGAGGATTAGGCCCCCAGCGACAATAATTTCCGATCGGAGTGAGCTAATTCCCGGAACGGCGCTTCGCTCGGCGACGGTCATGCTGCTGAGTGCAAGGTTAAGTCGTGAAAGCTGGCTTAACGGGACTTCGGCCTCCGCCGGTTGCGCTGCCTGGTTCTTGCGGTCGGTGTCGCTTGTAGTGCGCGCGCGGAGCGTGGCGCCGAGGGCGAGGATCGTTCCAGACGTTCCAGTGGCCTGTTGCCATTTGCCGGAACGTAGTTCACGCGCCGGACGTTGAAACGCGGCGCGAACCTCGGCTCTGAGACTGCTCAGGTCTTTAGGCTTGGGAGGATCAGAATTTAGGTATCGTTCGGTGAGTCCTACGGCGCCAAGCTTGACGGAAAAAAGAGAAAGAGGCGCTCCATCTCGAAAAACTGATATCTCAGTAGAACCGCCGCCGATGTCGACGTTGATACTTGAAGCGCCGGGACTAACACAACCGCGTGAAGCTGCCAACCCGATTAAGCGGGCCTCTTCGACTCCGGAAAGAACCTCGACCCGAACTGCGGTCCGCTGTTCGATCTCCTGGATGAATTCGGCTGAGTTGTTAGCTTCTCGGACAGAGGCGGTTGCTACAGCAACCAGGGACTCAGCGCCTCTGGCGTCCGCTATTCCCCGGAAGCGCTTGATGCAGTTCGCTGCACGATCAATTGCTGCGCTATCGAGATGGCCATTGCGAAGCGTCTCGTGACCTAGTCTGACAACCTCTTTTTCCCGTGCGATGACCGCGAACGAATCACTGGCAGCCGCATCAACTACCGCCAGCTTAATCGAGTTAGAACCAATGTCTATCGCCGCGAGTTTCACGAATTGGATACACCTTGAACAATGTCTTCATCGCCAATTACATCTGTTTTCCTCGGCGTTTGAGCTTTGAGCTTTGTGGAAGTTGATTCATGAGGAGAAGAGGAATCGTCAATCAACTTCGCAACTGCGCGGCGCAGATCGGCTGCTACGCTGCCCACAGATCTCGACGCGTTAAGTACATGAAACCCATACTCGCCGGCCATCCGGTCAAAGACTTTTAGCATGCGCGCCTGATACTCGACAAAGCTGTCGTAAAAGTCGACCCCCAAATGTAGATCCATTCCCGATTCCCAGTAGTCAAAACCTCTTCCAGATGACAACACGCGTTCACCCAGTTGTTGTGGGGATTGTATTCGCAGATAGAAAACAGCGTCTGGAACTAAAGCCATTCCGTAGATTGAGCGTATCCAGGCCGAGTCCATGCCTCTGACTTCGGCCCGAGCCATGGCCGAGTAGATGTATCGATCTGTCAGGACGATGAAACCAGCTCGTAAAGCAGGCAGCATCTCATTTTCAAGTCGATCCACAAAATCGGTTGCATAGAAGAGTTGCATTGTCAGCCGGCCAAGGGTATGGCCAGTCTTGGCCTCTTTAATTCCTCCGCCGGCGAGGATGGATCTGGTCATGCCTGTATCGAGGACGGCATGGCCTCGCGACTCAAGCCACTGACGCAGAAGTGCAGTATGAGTGGAACGTCCGACGCCATCTGTGCCTTCGATCACGATTAGCTTACCGCTGTATTGCTCGTGCTCATATCCGGGCAGCGGCGTGCCGTAGAACGCATTTAGCTTAATGATATCGGGACCGCCTTTTCTTAAGATGTTGGCTGATTAGCTTACGAGTTTCGCGCTGCTGTTGCTCAATCGAGCGGGTGGCATCAACAACTGTCAACCCAAACTCATCAACCATGCGATCATATTCGTCGAGAATCTTACCTTGGAAAATCTTAAAACTTTCTTCGGGATCGTCTGACCAGCCCATGTCCAGGCCTGCTTCGTAATACTTCAGGCGTGGTCGCGTAGAAACGATTCGCTCAATGGCAATGTCAAGAGGCGCCCTGAAAAGGAACGCAAGCGTGGGTTTTACTGCGAAGGAATAGACCTCTCTGACCCAATCACGACTACATCCGCGTGCTACGTCCCTGGCAAACGCAGTGTAAATATAGCGGTCCGCCAGAACGATGGCGCCGGCTTTCAGCGGCGGAATAATGTCTCTCTCAGTTCGGTCCGCAAAGTCGGTCGCATGAAGCAAGGAAAAGGTTGCCGGAGTGAACAGATGACGTTTCTTGGCACGTTTCGTCGTATCCTTAACGAGTGGCGAAGAGTTCCATTCGGAGAAGAAAACAGGGTACCCTTCGGCCTTCAACCATTGGTAAAGTAAGGCCAACTGCGTTGATTTTCCGCTGCCGTCTGTCCCCTCGACAACAAAGAGCTTGCCGGGGAAACGGTGATTTCCATATGAGATCATCGCGCGCACTCTAAGTGAGTTGTATACAGCATTGTAAACGCCGACTGAACCGGCCTTCCCCAGGGATGAAAACTTTATATCTCATGCGTCACGCGAAATCGAGTTGGAAAGACCAAACTCTTCCCGATTTCGAACGGCCATTGAACCGGCGCGGCATCAGAGCCGCAGAAACGATGGGCCGCTTTCTTAAGCAACAGAAGATGCTTCCAGATCTCGTTTTGAGTTCGTCCGCGACAAGAGCGCGAGACACGATCGAGATCGTGCTGAAGGCTGCTAAGTTGCGCACCGAGCTCCGCTACGACGAACGCATATATCTGGCAAGTCCGACCCGGCTGTTAGAGGTTATTTCACAAATTGAGAAGGAGCGGAAAGTGGTCCTGGTTGTTGGTCACAATCCGGGTATGGAGGAGCTTGTGGAGCTGTTCACGGGAAGTGTTCAACGCATGCCGACAGCCGCGTTGGCAAACGTCTCTTTCAAATCTTCGAAGTGGAGCGACGCCAAAGAAAACACCGGGACACTCCAGTGGTTGGTTAGACCCAGTGACCTGTCTGCCGCATGATGTATCGAGTTCGTCGGTTCGCTCGCAGGCTCTCATTCACTGCGGCTTTAGCCCGGTTCTATGAAAGGGATTGTCAAGCACAAAGTTCCACCTATGCGACCAATGCTGGCAATCAGCCCCGGAGACACGGGAAACGCGAACGTGACGGAACACGGGTATCCCCTTGGTCCTCACCTTACG
>WNFZ01000553.1_pt1 | contig 37357 bp, 27 predicted proteins | sample 5400081 | NCBI WGS metagenome assembly WNFZ01 (sample SAMN13153365, study PRJNA577476) | soil metagenome | isolation source: 80 cm soil or saprolite under grassland replicate 1 | place: USA:California | collected 2016-06-15 | reverse complement strand
GCAACCGCTACGCCCACGAGTTCTCCGGAGGTCAGCGCCAGCGCATCGGCATCGCCCGCGCCCTGGCGCTGGAGCCGAAAGTGCTGGTCCTGGACGAGCCGGTCTCCGCGCTGGACGTCTCCATCCAGGCGGGGGTCGTGAACCTGCTGGAGGAGCTCCAGGAGCGCCTGGACCTGGCCTACCTGTTCATCGCGCACGACCTGTCGGTGGTCCGCCACATCTCGGACCGCGTGGCCGTGATGTACCTCGGCAAGATCGTGGAGATCGGCTCGCGCGAGGCGATCTACGAGCGCGCCTCGCACCCCTACACGCAGGCGCTGCTGTCGGCGGTGCCGATCCCCGACCCCAGGCTGGAGCGCAAGCGCAAGCGGATCGTGCTGGAAGGCGACGTGCCGAGCCCCGTGAACCCGCCATCTGGCTGCCGCTTCCGCACCCGTTGCTGGAAGGCGCAGGAGATCTGCGCGAAGGAGGAGCCGGCGCTGATCGACCGTGGCCAGGGGCACCCGGTCGCCTGCCACTTCGCGGAGCCGCGCGGGCTGCTCTGAGTGCCGAGCCGGTGGAGGCTCGGTGCCCGGACTTCCGATGGTGCCGAGTCCCCCGATCGCCCCTGGCGCAGAAGTGGCCTGAACCACCCGATTCGGGCGTGAACACTTCAGCTCCTTCGGGTCTGCCCTGTACGATCGAATGCACCGCCACGGTCATTGCCGGCCGGCGGCCAAGGTGGGAACGGGGAACATGCGACGACGGGTCTGGGCTGTCCTGCCAGCGCTTGCGCTGCTGGCGGCAGCGTGCCAGACGCCATTCACCAACCCCCCCTCGCAGGACGAGCCCAAGGGCGTTCGGCACGGCACCCTGCGGGTGCTCGATCAGGCCGACGTCGAGGCCCTGGACCCCGGGGTCGCCTATGGCGCGGCGGATCTGGCGCTGCTGCGCGGGATGGTCCGGACGCTGTACTCGTTCGACTCGTCGCGGCAGGACTCCAGCGCGCTGGACCCCGTCCCGGACCTGGCGAGCGGCCCGTACCAGATCTCGGACGACCGCCGCACGTATACCTTCACCATCCGCAAGGGCATCCGCTACGCCCCGCCGTACGACGCCACCGTGCAGGCGAAGGACTTCGTCTACGCGATCGAGCGGCAGTTCGACCCGCACCAGAAGGTCCACTCGCCGAACCCCTACGCCAGCCTGATCCAGGGGTTCGCCGAGTACGCGGCGGGCAAGGCCAGGACGATCTCGGGCATGCAGGCGATCGGCGAGAGCACCCTGAAGATCACCCTTCGCCAGCCGGCGAGCGACTTCCCCAGCCTCCTGACGATGCCGTTCTTCTCCCCCGTCCCACAGCGGTACGCTCGCCGCTACCAGCTCGGCGAGGACTATGCCAAGCACCTGATCGCCACGGGATCCTACGCACTGGCCAGGTACTCGCCCGGCGAGCGCATCGAGCTGGTCCGCAACCAGAACTGGGACCCGGAGACCGACCCGCTGCGCAAGGCGTGGGTGGACAGGGTCGAGGTGACCATCGGCTCCAACGAGTCGGCCATCCAGGCGGCCATCGAGCAGGGCGACGCCGACCTGAACCTTGACCTGACGCCGCCGCCCAACGCCGACCTCCAGCGGCTCGGCAAGGGCGGGGACCTCCAGGGGCAGTCGGGCATCAAGACCACCGGCTGCGTTCGCTACCTGACGCTCCAGACCGACAGCGGGCCGACCGCCAACCCGCTGGTGCGCAAGGCGATCAACCTGGCGGTCGACAAGCGCGCGCTGGTGCTCGAGCTCGGCGGCGCGTTCGCCGGCGAGCCGGCGTCGACCATACTCAGCCCCACCCTCGGCGGCTACGAGAAGTACCCCGACCCCTACGGCACCACCGACTCCCGCGGCGACCCGGTCGCGGCCAGGGCGCTGCTCAGCCAGGCCGGCTACCCCAACGGGCTCACGCTCAACTACGTCGGCCCTTCCACCGGCAAGGGGCGGGAGGTGCTGAGCGTGCTGCAGACGTCGCTGGCGCACGCGGGGATCGGGCTGAACCCCAAGCTCTACAAGGGCTACAAGGTCTACACCGACTCCCTGCAGCTCCAGTCGAAGAAGGACGAGCACCAGATCGGCCTGGCGCGCTGGTGCCCCGACGTCCCGGGCAACGGCGCCCGCTCGTTCATCGGCGTGCTGCTGGACGGGCGCAAGATCACCGCCAAGGCCAACAACAACTACGGCGACTACAACAACCCGGCGGTCAACGACATGATCGACCAGGCCTACGCGACCGAGGACCCCGCCCGCCGCAACAGCCTGTGGGGCCAGATCGACCGAAAGATCATGGACGACGCGCCCTGGGTGCCGCTGATCTACGAGCGGCAGACGTACTTCTGGTCGTCCCGGGTGAAGCAGTGGCGGTTCTCGCCGTGGATCTCCAACCCGGACATCACCAACCTCTGGCTCGACCCGAACACACCTTGACATCCTCTCCCGCCTTCAGGCGGCAGATTCCCGGGTGCCGCACTCACGCGACGCTCCGAGGGTTCACGCATGCGGCTCGAGGGCCTTGCCGTCTTGTGGGGACGACTGCGCGTGCTGTCTACCGCCTGCCCGGCGGCAATCAACTCGATCACCTTCGCGGCGTTGGCGTCGGCGTGGGCCTGCTGCCCGCAGGAAGTGCAGGCGAACACCCTGCCGCAGCCGGGCCGGGACGCCGGGTCCCGGATGCCGCACGCCGCACACGTCTGGCTGGTACCCGCAGGCAGGACCAGCCGCAGCTCCGACCCGAAGCTGGCCGCCTTGTAGGCAAGCTGGCTGCGGCGCTCCGCGGGCGCGTTGTCGAGGATGCCGCGGTTGAGCCCCGCCTTCTGCTTCACGTTGCGCCCCGGCTGCTCGCCTGTCCCAGCGGCTGTCGCCGTCAGGTGCTTGACCCGCAGATCCTCGATGCCGACCCAGCCGTGGCTTTTGGCGAGGTCGGTGGTGAGCTTGTGGGTGAAGTCGGCCCGCCGCCGGGCCTGTCGCGCTCGCAGCTTGGCGATCTGGTCAATGGTGCGGCGTACCCGCTTGGAGTACCGCCCCCGGTTGTGGCGCCTGGCCCAGTGGATCTGGCGAGCCTTCCGGCGCTCTAGCCCGAGCAAGCGGCGCCGCTCGCCCGGGGTCAGGGTGGCAGGCATCAGGCGCGGCTTCATTTCGGTCGACACGAATGCGGAGCAGGCCACGCCGAAGTCGACCCCGCAGCCCGGCAGCCCGTTCGGCGGCGCGGGCTTGGCGCCAGTCGCCACCCCGAACGCGACATGCCAACCGAGCCCGTCGCGGGACACAGTCACGTTGCGGGCCGGCCCTCCAAGCGGCCGGGACAGGCGGAACCGGATCCAGCCGAGCTTGGGGAGCCACACATCGGCCCACTTGTGGTTCAGCGTCCGGACCTTCACAGCCTGACCAGGCAGCGGCAGAGTCAGGCGGTTGCTCCGCTTCTTGAATATTGGCGGCCCGGCCGGATGTTCTGGATTCCACCAGTTGTCGAAGGCGCGGTCGAGCTGGCGAAGCACCTGCTGGGCGGCCTGGGCGGGCAGATCCGCCATCCAGTCCAGCTCGGTGCGAGCCCCTGTGAGGTGGCGACATTGGTCAACCGCTCGCAACGCCACCCTTCGCTGGCTCCAAGCGAACTGTCGCTGCGCCAACGCGACGTTCCACACCGCTCGGCAGGTGTGGCCCCACCTGGTCAGCCGCTCGGCCTGCCCGGCGCTTGGGTACAGCCTGTAGCGGCGGCCAGCGTCTGCGTTCATGTCCGCAACCATACCTGGTCGATGGGACAATGGCCGGCGATCCGGACCATAGGTCGCTCATCAGCGCCATTCGGGTAAGGCCACGGCTGCGGTGCGGGCGCTTCACCGCCGCGCGAAAGTGCGGTGGGCGCGCCCTCGTGGCGGCCGATGTCAAGTGCGCGGCGGCTCAGCCCTTGTCCCGGCGATGCCGGTGGACCGCCAGGTAGAGGCCATAGCGCATGCCGCCGGGCTCGGGCGAGCGGTCGACGAACTCCTCCATGAGGTCCTGGAGCCGCGTCTTCAGCTCGTCCAGCGAGTCCTCGTCCAGGGTGAGGCCGAGCCGGGTCTCGGACACCATCGCGCCGGGTCCCGCCTCGGCCAGCTCGGCGCGGAAGGCCTCCAGCGAGGCTCGGGACAGGCCAGGGTCCTCCTCCTTGGGCACGGTGAAGTCGAGCGTCCAGGACTTGCCGGTCGCCCGGTAGGGCTTCTCGAGCGCGCCGTGGGCGCCATGGCGGGACTCGCCCGGGGCGAGGAACCCCGCCTTGACCAGGATCCGCACGTGGTGCAGCAGCGTGCCGGGGTCCTTGCCGAGCCGCTCGGCGAGCTGCTTGTTGGTCAGCTCCTGATCGAGGCACAGCCGCAGCACCCGCAACCGCATCGGGTGCCCCATCGCCTTGGCCTCCTCCGCCGTCGCCGGGCGCCGCTCGATCGCCACCCGCCCGCGGGCCTTCGGTTCAGCCATCCCCCACGCTCCCCGCGCATGTATTGATTGACTTCTCTCAATCGATGGTCGATACTCCACCGATCGAGATTATCCCATCACTCGGTGGTGAGGTACGGGATGGGCGAGCGCCGGAGCCTTTGGGGCCATCGGGACTTCGTGCGGCTGTGGTCGGCGGAGAGCGTCAGCCGCTTCGGCAGCCAGGTCAGCCTGCTGGCCCTCCCGCTGATCGCGATCACCGCCCTGCACACCTCGACCTTCCAGGTCGGCCTGCTCTCGACCATGGAGTTCCTGCCGTTCGTGCTGATCGGCCTGCCGGCCGGGGTCTGGGTCGACCGGCTGCGCCGCCGCCCCGTGCTGATCGCGGCCGACCTCGGACGGGCCCTGGCGCTCGCCTCGATCCCGCTCGCCCACGCGCTGGGCGTGCTGAGCATGGCCCAACTCTACGCGGTCGCCTTCGCCACCGGCGTGCTGACCGTCTTCTTCGACGTCGCCTACCAGTCCTACCTGCCGAGACTGGTCCTCCCCGAGCAGCTCGTCGAGGGCAACGCCAAACTGGAGATCTCCAACTCCGGCGCCTCGATCGCCGGGCCGGGCCTGGCCGGCCTGCTGATCCAGCTCCTGACAGCGCCGGTGGCGGTGGTGGCGGACGCCGCCAGCTTCCTCGCCTCGGCGGCCTTCATCGGCCGGATCCGCCGCCGCGAGCCGCCACCTCCGCCCGCCCGCGCCGGCGGCGGCATGCGGCGCGAGATCGCCGAAGGGCTCCGCTACGTGCTCGGCCACCGGCTGCTGCGCTGGACCGCGGCGACGACCGCCACCTCCAACCTGTTCAGCGCCATGACCGCCGCGATCCTCGTGCTCTACCTGGTCCGCCACTTCGGCATGAGCCCCGGGCTGATCGGCCTGGTGATGACCGTCGGCAACGCCGGCTGGCTGCTCGGGGCGACGGGCAACGCCCGCCTGTCGCGCCGGCTGGGCACCGGCAGGACCACCGTCGGCGGGATCGTGTTGTGCGGCCTCGGCGCGCTGCTGGTGCCGGCGGCGCCGGCCGGCGGTCCCGTCCCGTGGCTGGTCGCGGCCGAGTTCCTGCTGTCGCTGGGCAGCACCACCTACAACATCGGCCAGCTCAGCGTGCGGCAGGCGATCACCCCGCCCAGCCTCCACGGCAGGATGAACGCCACCATGCGCTTCATGGTCTGGGGCACGCTGCCGCTCGGCTCGGCGATCGGCGGCGCGCTCGGCCAGGCGGTCGGCCTGCGGCCCACGCTGTGGATCGCCGCGGTCGCCGGCCTGCTGCCGGTCGCGCCGGCGCTGGCCTCGCGGATCTGGTCGGTGCGGAGCGTCGAGGAGGCGGTCGCACGCTTCCTGCCCGCCCCCGAGCCCGTCCAGCCCGAGGCGCCCGGACCGACCCCCTTAGCTGCCGGCTCGCACGTCAGCTAGGGGGAAATTCCCTTTTATGCGCCTACCTTAGGCTGGCAGGATGAGTGCCCCATGTCCAAACATGCGCCCAACCGAGGGATACTCCACCGCGGCCTCATCGTGATGTGGCGCCAGGTCCGGCTGCGCCCGGTCCCGTTCGCGATCGCCGTGGCCGGCGCGATGGTGTACGCGGTCGGCATCGTCGGCCAGTCCTGGGTGCTCGGACAGGTGGTCGACCGCGTGGTGGCGCCCCGCTTCGACAGCGGCCACTTCCGCACCGGAGCCGCGATCGCCGCGGCGTGCGCGATCGTGGGCGTCGGCATCCTCCGGACCGCCGGGATCATCTGCCGCCGGGTGGCCGCCAGCATCGCCGGCGCCAGGGCCAGCGCCATCCTGCGCGAGCGCCTGGCCGAGCAGTACCACTGGCTGCCCCTGCGTTACCACCACCGGCACTCCGCCGGCGAGCTGCTCTCGCATGCCGAGGGCGACGTGCACGCGGCCAGCGAGGTGATGCACCCGCTCCCGTTCGCCACCGGCGTGGTCACGCTGCTGGTGCTCGCGGCCACCTGGCTGGTGCTCACCGACCCGTACCTGGCGGCGGTCGGCCTGACGGTCATGCCGCTGACGATGGCGGTCAACCTGCTCTACCAGCGCAGGGTCGAGCACTGGACCACCCTGGTCCAGCAGCGGCTCGGCAAGGTCTCGGCGATCGCCCATGAGAGCTTCGACGGCGTCCTGGTGGTCAAGGCGCTGGGCGCCGAGCGCAGCGAGGGCGACCGCTTCGCCGTCGGGGCCGAGCAGCTCCGGGAGGCCAGGGTGGTGACGGCGCGCACGCGGGCTACCTTCGACGCCATCCTGGACACCGTCCCGGGCCTGGCCACCATGGTGCTGCTGGTGCTGGGCGCCTGGCGCATCCAGAACGGCCAGCTCACCGCCGGGACCCTGGTCGCCCTGGTCAACCTGTTCGCCCTGATGGCCTGGCCGCTGCGGGTGATCACCTACGTGCTCGGCGACATGCCGCCGGCGGTGGCCGGCTACGAACGGGTCGACGCCGTGCTCGGCGAGCCGCGGCCGCCGCCGCCAGCCGGCGGCCAGCCGCTGCCGTCGGGCCCGCTCGGCCTGGAGGTCGAGCGGCTGCGCTTCGGCTACCGGCCCGGCGCCGACGCCGTCCAGGACGTCTCCTTCCGGCTGCGGCCGGGCGAGACCGTCGCCCTGGTCGGCCCGACCGGATCGGGCAAGTCGACCCTGGCGCTGCTGCTGGCGAGGCTGCTCCAGCCCGACGGCGGCGCCGTGCGGCTGGGCGGGGTCGACCTGGCCGGCATGACCGAGGAGCAGCTCGGCGCCACGGTCGCGCTCGCCTTCCAGGAGTCCTTCCTGTTCTCGACCTCGATCGAGGACAACGTCGATCTCGAGGGCGTCCCGATCGTCCCGGGCGCGGTTCGCCAGGCGAGCCGGCTTGCGCAGGTCGACGAGTTCGCCCACCGCCTGCCCGACGGCTACGCCACCGTGGTGGGCGAGCGCGGCGCCACCCTGTCGGGCGGCCAGCGCCAGCGGGTGGCGCTCGCCAGGGCGCTCGCCCGCAGGCCGCGGCTGCTGGTGCTGGACGAGGCGACCTCCAGCGTCGACCCCGTGACCGAGGCGGCGATCCTCGCCGGCCTGGAGCGCTCCCTGCCCGGCACCACCACGGTGATCGTGGCCTCGCGCCTGGCCACCATCGCGCTCGCCGACCGGGTGCTGTACATGGAGGGCGGCCGCCTGGCGGCCCAGGGCAGCCACCAGGAGCTGCTCGCCACGGTGCCCGGTTACGCGCGCCTCGCCCGCGCCTACCAGCGGGCCGAGGCGACTGGCGGCCAGAACGAGGAGATGCCGGCGTGACCGCCGAACCGGTCCAGGAGCCGCTGCGCCGGGGTCGGCGCGGCCGCGCGCGGGAGCCCGGCGTGCTGCGCCGCGGCCTGGCCGTCACGCCCGAGCTGCGGCAGGGCATCCGCCTCACCGTTTTGCTGGCGCTGCTGGCCGGCGCCGGCCGCATGGTCACGCCCGTGCTCGTCCAGCAGGTGGTCGACCATCACCTGTCCCGCGGCGAGCTCGGCGGGGTGCTGCCGCTGGCAGCCGCCGGCGCGGTGGTCGTGGTGCTGACGGCGCTGTGCGCGCGGGCCACCGGCCGCCGCCTGGCCGCCGCCGCCGAGCGCGGCCTGGCGGCGCTGCGGACCCGCACCTTCCGCCACATCCACGCGCTCAGCATCGCCCACCACAACGAGGAGCGCCGCGGGAGCCTGGTGAGCCGGGTCGTCTCCGACGTCGAGACGCTGAGCGACTTCTTCCGCTGGGGCGGGATCAACTTCGTGGTCGACGGCTCGCTGATGCTGGTCGCGCTGATCACCATGGCCGTCTACGACTGGCGGCTGACGCTGGTCGCGCTGGTCGCCATGCTTCCGATAATCCCGCTGCTGCGCTACATGCAGCGCAAGCTGGTGCGCGCGTGGGACTCGGTGCGGGTGCGCGTCGGCGAGATGCTCGGCGCCCTGTCCGAGTCGATCATGGGCGCGGCCGTGATCCGCGCCTACCAGTCGCAGGACCCCGCCCAGCGGCGCATCGCCACCGCCATCGACCGGCGCGCCAGGGCCGAGATCCGGGCCGGCACCATCGGCGCGATCCTCTTCCCGATCAGCGACGTGTTCTCAGCGCTCGCCATCGCGGTCGCGTTGCTGGTGGGCATGGCGCTCGGGCCCGGCGGGGGCATGTCGACCGGCAAGCTGGTGGCCTTCGCGTTCCTGGTGTCGATCTTCCTGGAGCCGGTCGCCAACCTCACCGAGCTGCTGGACTACACGCAGCAGGCGATGGCCGGCTGGCGCCGCGTGCTCGACGTGCTCGACACGGCCATCGAGGTGCGCGAGCCCGACCCGGGCCTGGAGCTGCCCGGCGGCGCGCTCCAGGTGGAGCTCGAGCACGTCTGGTTCGCCTACCACGGTGGGCCGCCGGTGCTGCGGGACGTGAGCTGTCGCATCCCAGCCGGCACGCGGGTCGCCGTGGTCGGCGCGACCGGCTCCGGCAAGACCACCATGGCCAAGCTGCTCATCCGCCTGGCCGACCCGACCTCGGGCGCCATCCGCGTGGGCGGGCTGGACCTGCGCCAGGTCGCCACCAGCTCGCTGCGCTCCTCGATGGTGCTGGTCCCCCAGGACGGGTTCCTGTTCGACACCACCGTGGCCTCCAACGTCCGGCTCGGCCGCCCGGGGGCCGGCGACGCGGAGATCCGCGCCGCGCTCGACGACCTCGGCCTCAGCACCTGGGTCGACAGCCTCCCGGCGGGCCTCGACACCGCGGTCGGCCAGCGCGGCGAAAGCCTGTCCGTGGGCGAGCGGCAGCTCGTGGCGCTCGCCCGCGGGTACCTCGCCAACCCGGGCTGCCTGATCCTCGACGAGGCGACCTCGGCGGTGGACCCGGCCACCGAGGTGCGCCTGCGCAACGCCATCGACCGGCTCACCGCCGGGCGCACGGCCATCACGGTGGCGCACCGGCTGGCCGCGGCCGAGCACGCCGAGGTCGTGCTGGTGATGCACCGGGGCCGGCTGGTCGAGCAGGGCAGCCATGCGGAGCTGCTTCGAGCTGGCGGTGCCTACGCCAATTTGTACTCGAGTTGGCGTGCCAGCTTGGAACAAACTGATGATCCGGATTCGGTCAAGATGTGGTAGGTTTGTGCGATATGCGAGCTACAGATCTTTCCCTACTGCGCATCCCCAGTGCGCCCACGTTGACCCCTGACGGCCGGCTGGTCGCCGTCACGGTCACCCGCATCCACCTCGACGACAACCTCTACCGCAGCGACCTCTGGGTCGCGCCCACCGACGGCTCGGCTGCTCCGAGCCGCTTCACCAATGGGCCGAGGGACTTCTGGCCGCGCTTCTCGCCCGACGGGCGCTGGCTGGCCTTCCTGCGCGCCGGCGAGGGCGACGACAGCAAGCCCCAGATCCACGTCATGCCGGTCGCCGGCGGGGAACCGTGGCAGCTCTGCGAGCACCCGCTCGGCGTCGAGCGGTTCTCCTGGAGCCCCGACTCGACCCGGATCGCGTACGTGGCCAGGGTGCCCGAGCCCGGGCGCTACGGCACCGACGACGACGTGCCGCCCGGCAAGGAGCCGCCGCGGCGCATCACCACCCTGCATTTCCGCCTGGACAACATCGGCTTCACCTTCGACCGGCGGCCGCACGTCTTCGTGATCGACGCCGCCGGCCAGGACGGCGAGCCGTTGCAGATCACCCACGGCGACTACGACCACGGCGAGCCAACCTGGAGCCCCGACGGCTCGTCGATCGCGTTCGTGTCCGCGCGGCACCCGAATCGCGAGTACGACCAGCTCAGCGACATCTTCGTCGCGCCGTCCGGCGGCGGTGACGCGGTGCAGGTGACCCGGACGACGCTGCCGGTCAGCCGCCCCGCGTTCTCCCCCGACGGCGTCACCATCTGGTTCTGCGCGCCGTCCGACGACGAGGCCGGGCGCAACACCGGCCTGTGGTCGGTGGCGGCGGACGGCTCCACCGAGCCGCGCCGGCTCACCGAGGCGGAGCGCTGGGACGTCGACAACTTCGGCTCCGGCCCGCTGGAGCTGGACGTCGAGCCGGACGCCGTGACCACGGTGGTGCTCGACCGCGGCGCGGTGCACCTCTACCGGTTCCCGACGGGCGGCGGCGAGCCGCGTTGCCTGGTCGGCGGCCGCCGCCAGGTGCTCGAGCACGTGCGCGCCGGCGACGTGACCACGGCGGTGGTCAGCGACGACCTGTCCATGGGCGAGGTCGTGGCCGTCCGCGACGGGCGGGAGAGGGTCCTCAGCGACTTCGGCGGGCGGCTCGCTCGCGAGGTCTCGCTGCGACCGATGAGCGAGCTCACCACCAAATCGCCGGACGGCTACCCGGTGCACGGCTGGGTGGTCAAGCCGGCCGGCACGCCGCCGTTCCCGGTGCTGCTGATGATCCACGGCGGCCCCTTCACCCAGTACGGCTACCGGCTGTTCGACGAGGCGCAGGTCTACGCCGGCGCGGGCTACGCGGTGGTGATGGGCAACCCGCGCGGCTCCTGCGGCTACGGCGAGGCGCACGGGCGGGCGATCCGCTTCGACTACGGCAACCTCGACTCGGCGGACCTGCTGGCGCTGCTCGACACCGCCCTCGACGATCCGGACCTGGACGGTGACCAGGTCGGCGTGCTCGGCGGCTCCTACGGCGGCTTCATGACGAGCTGGCTGGTCGGCCACACCAACCGCTTCCAGGCGGCGATCAGCGAGCGGGCGTGCAACGCCTTCGACAGCTTCGAGGGCTCCAGCGACATCGGCTGGGATTTCCTGCGCGTCTACATCGGCGACGACCCCGAGCGGGTGAAGGCGCAGAGCCCGCTCACCTATGCCGACCGGATCGAGACGCCGATGCTGCTGATCCACTCCGAGGAGGACTGGCGCTGCCCGATCGAGCAGGCGCAACGGCTGTTCGTGGCGCTCAAGCGCCGCCACGCCGAGGTCGAGATGCTGGTCTTCCCCTCCGAGGGCCACGAGCTGTCCCGCTCCGGGCTGCCGAGCCATCGCGTCGCCCGCTTCGAGGCCATCCTGGAGTGGTGGGACCGCCACCTGAAGCCGCGCGACGCCTGACGGCGGGGTGCGCTAGGCTGCGACACTGGTTCCAGGGGGGAGGTTGCGGGCGTGGTCATCCTCAAGTCGCGGGACGAGATCGAGCTCATGCGGGAGGCGGGGCGCGTGGTCGCTCACGCGCTCGAAGCGGTCAGGGCGGCGGTGCGGCCCGGCGTCTCGCTCCGTGAGCTCGACGCGCTCGGGGAGGAGACCATCCGCGAAGAGGGCGCCACGCCGTCGTTCCTCGGCTACCACCCCCACTTCGCGCCGAGCCCGTTCCCCGGCACGCTCTGCCTGTCGCCCAACAACGTGATCGTCCACGGGATCCCCGACCGCTACCGGCTGCGCGAGGGCGACCTGCTGTCGATCGACTGCGGCGCGGTCGTGGACGGCTATCACGGCGACGCCGCGGTGACGGTGCCCGTCGGCGAGGTCGACGAGGCGGCCAGGCGCCTGCTCGCCACCACCCAGCGGGGGCTGGAGACGGGCATCCAGCAGGCCTGGCCAGGCAAGCGGCTGTCCGACATCAGCCACGCCGTCGGGCAGGTGGCGCACGCGGCCGGGTACGGGATCGTCCCCGACTTCGGGGGGCATGGCATCGGCCGGGTCATGCACGAGGACCCCAGCGTGCTGAACGACGGCCGTCCCGGCAGGGGCCTGCGGCTGCGCGAGGGTCTGGTGCTGGCGATCGAGCCGATGTTCAACGAGGGCGGCGGCGCCTACACCGTCAAGCCCGACGGTTGGGCCCTGATCACCCGCGACGGCTCCCGCTCCGCGCACTTCGAGCACACCGTCGCCATCACCGCCACCGGCCCCCGCGTCCTCACCCTCCCCTAGCCCCTCCCGGCCTCTGGCTGCGCCGCGGGGCCGCGCAGGCGGGGCCCAAAAGCCTCAAGGGTCCGATAGCTTCCAGGGCTCTGCGCCTTTCTACGTAGAAAATCTGCCGGATTCTGCGGAGTAGACGCGGATGCACGTCTTGTGCTGGGAGAGAGTGATCTCTATCATAACTCGCAGCCTGATCCTCCAACAGCAAGGGGGCGCTGCATGCGTAGGACCACACGCTCGACGGCCCGCCCGGGCCGGATCCTGTCGCTGACGGTTGCACTGGGCCTGGCCGCACTGCTGGTCGGCGCGTGGGCGGGCCCCGCGACGGCCCATGAGGGCAAGCAGGTGGGCCGCTACCGCTTCACGGTCGGGTTCGGGGACGAGCCCGCCTACGCCGGCCAGAAGAACAGCGTGCAACTGCTCCTCACCACGGCCGCCGGCAAGCCCGTCACCGACCTCGGCGACACGCTGAAGGTCATGGTGATGGTGGGCAACCAGACCCAGGACCTCGCGCTGGAGCCGTTCTTCGAGGTCGGCGAGTCCGGCACTCCCGGCGACTACCGCGCCTTCTTCATCCCGAGCGCCCCCGGCAACTTCACCTTCCACTTCCACGGCTCCATCAAGGGCCAGAAGGTCGAGCAGGACTTCACCTCCGGCCCGAACAGCTTCAGCAGCGTCCAGGACCCCGTCCAGGCGGCATTCCCCAAGCTCAGCCAGCCCTCGACCGCGCAGATCGCCCGGCGGCTCGACCGCGAGACGACCCGGCTCGACGGCGCCGCCAACGCCACCGACCGCCGCGCCCGGCAGACTGCGAGCCGGGTGACGATCCTGTCGATCCTCGGGCCCTTCGGGCTGGTCCTCGGGCTCTTCGGCATGGTGATGACCGGGATCGCGTTGCGGACCGCGCGCCGCGCCCTGGCCGCCGCCTCGTCGCGCCCACCGTTGCCGTTCCAGGAGGAAGCGCTCCGGAGCAGGGTGGAGGTCTGAGCCCATGTGGCGCCGAGCCGCCGCGGCCGCCGCCCTGGCCGGCCTCTGGCTGGTGGCCACCGGGGCCGCCGACCCGGCCGGTGCGCACGCGATGCTGCGTGGCTCCGACCCGGCGGGCGGGGCCTCGCTGGACCGGTCACCGGCCGCGGTGACGCTCCACTTCACCGAGGCGCCCGACCCGGCGCTGTCCGTGGTCCATGTGCTCGACACCGCCGGCCATGCGGTCTCGACCGGGCCGGCGGTGGCGCTCGCCGGCAGCCGGCTCCGCGCGCCCCTGCCGGTGCTCGGCGCCGGAACCTACACGGTGACCTGGCGTGCCACCTCCCGCGTGGACGGGCACGTCTCCCAAGGTGCGTTCGCGTTCGGGGTCGGCCTGCCCGCCATGGCGACGCCTTCCCCGAACGCGGGCGCCGCCACCGACGTCCTCCAGGGGCCCGACCCGCTGGCGGTCGCCGCCCGCTGGAGCTTCTTCTGGGGAATCGCGCTCCTGCTCGGGGCCGCCGCCACCGGCCTGCTGGTGTTCGACCGCCGCCTGCCGGCGCGAGCGGGACCGCTGCTGGGCGCCGCGCTGGCGCTGGCCTGCTGCGGCCTGGCGGTCATGACGATCGCGACCTGGGCCAGCGCCGGAGTCCCGCTCGGCCGCTTCCTGGGGTCGGGCACCGGCCACTGGCTCGAGGCCCGCGGGGGCGCCGTCCTCCTGGCCGCGGCCGCGGTGGCCGGCCTGCTGCTTGCCGGCTCCGGTTGGGGCGCCAAGGCGCCCCAACCCGTGCCCGCGGCGAGCCGAGCCAGCGCCACCGCCTGGCTGGTGGCGCTGGGCGTCGCGGCATCGGCTGGGCTGCTGGTCCACGCGCTCGCCGGGCACGCGGCCGCGCCCGGGCCGCTGCGCCTGGTCAACCTGGGCTCACAATGGCTCCACCTGCTGGCCGTCGCCGTCTGGATCGGCGGCCTGGCGTGGCTGCTGGCCGGCATCGCCGGCAGGCCGCGCGCGGAGATGGGCCGGGCGGCGGTGCGCTTCTCGAAGCTGGCGGCCTGGAGCCTGCTGCTCGTGGCGCTCAGCGGCCTGGAGCGCGCCGCCCAGCTCCTGGGCGGCTGGAGCCACCTGCTGGGAACCTCCTTCGGCCGGACGCTGGACGTGAAGCTGGGGTTGTTCGCCGTGCTGGTGGCCCTGGGCACGCTCAACCGCTTCCGGGTCGTGCCGGCGCTGGCCGCCGGCAACGGCCGGCTCGCATGGCTGCGCCGCACGGTCAGGGGCGAACTGGTGGTGGCCAGCGGGGTCCTGCTGGCCGCCGCCCTGCTGAGCGAGCTGCCTCCCGGCAGCGACGCCCCCGGCGCCCGGGCGGCCACGCCTCCCCAACCGGCGGTGGTCCGGGCGAGCGGGGCCGACTACACCACCGCCGTGCGCGTCACCCTCCAGGTGAGCCCGGGCTCCGCCGGCCCCAACCGCTTCGTCGCCACGGTGGCCGACTACGACACGGGCAGGACGCTGTTGGCCGATCACGTCCGGCTGAGCGCGACGCTGCCGGCACGGCCCGACGTCGCCGCCGCGGAGCTCGACCTGACCCGCGCCGCCGACGGGAGCTGGCACGGGCAGGGCGCCGTCCTCACCATCGCCGGCACCTGGGCGATCACCACGCTGGTCGAGCGCCCGGACGATGGGGTCGAGGTCCCGATCGAACTGCACGTGGGCGCTTCGCCGGTGAGCTGAGACTCGGTTCTCGCAGGCAAGCGGGCCGGAACCGGGCGTACGACCACAGGCGCCGCTAATGCGTCGGTAATCGGCGGCTTTACAGTCCCCCGCATTTTCCGCATACACTTCGTGAGGACGAAGCAGGCAGGACCGCCCAACTAGACGACCGTCGGAAGCGCCGCGCGGCGCGCGTCACTCAGCCAACCTGACGCCGCGATCGAGGAGTCGGGAACCCCAACGGGAGCCCGGTGGATCGAGGTGCAGTCTCCATGGCCATTGCCGTGGTCTTCAGCGCGAAAGCGCTCACCAACCGGTCAAGGCTCCACCATGCCCGTGGTGGTGAGGCCGCGTGATCGAGCGGATCGAGTTCCTGATGCTCGGCCCCCTCGAGGCGCGCCGCGCGGGCCGCCCGCTGCGGCTCGGCAGCATCAAGCACCGGATGCTGCTGGCCAAGTTGCTGCTGCACGCCAACCAGGTGATCTCGACCGACGAGCTGATCGACACCGTCTGGGGCGAGCAGCCGCCGCCCACCGTGCGGCAGTCCCTGCAGAACCACGTCGCGGCGCTGCGCCGCGTGATCGAGCAGGCCGGCACCCCGGCCGGCCAGCCCCGCACGCTGCTCACCCGCGACCCCGGCTACCTCCTCCAGGTCGATCCCGACCAGATCGACCTGCACCGCTTCCGCCGCATGGTCGATCAGGGCCGCGCCGCGCTGGAGGGCGGCGAGCGTCGGACGGCCACCAAGCTGCTGCACGAGGCGGTGGCGCTGTGGCGCGGGCCGGCGCTCGCCGACGTGGTGGCGGCAGGCGTGAGCTGGCCGGAGCTGGCCGGGATCGACGAGCTGGAGATCGGCGCCGTCGAGGCGCGCATCGAGGCCGACCTGGTCGCCGGCCGGCACGCCGAGCTGATCGGCGAGCTGGAGTCGCTGATCCGGCTGCACCCGCTGCGCGAGCACCTCCACGGCCAGATGATGTTGGCCCTGTACCGGTCGGGCAGGCAGGCGGACGCGCTCGGCGCCTACCGTCACGCCCGCCGCACGCTGGTCGACGAGCTGGGCATCGAGCCGAGCGTCCGGCTCCAGCGCCTGGAGCAGGCGATCCTGGCCCAGGACCCGGCGCTGGAGCTGCTGGAGCCGGCCCGCTCCGGCGACGACGAGGCGGGCGCGGCGCCGCCCGGCGAGGAGCCCGCCACGGCGGACTCCAGGCGGGGTGCCGACTCCGGCACCGCAGAGCGCAAGCTGGTCTCGGTGCTGTTCGCCGAGGTCGACGAGCCCACCGGCGAGGCCGACGAGCGCGACCCCGAGGACGTGTCCACCATGCTGGACCGCAACCTCGAGCGGATGCGTGCCGAGGTCTCCGGCTTCGGCGGCTGCGTGGAGCACGCCATCGGCGGCACCACCATGGCCGTGTTCGGCGTGCCCCAGACCCACGAGGACGACCCGGAGCGCGCCGTCCGAGCCGCCCTGGCCATCCGCGACGCGCTCGGCGGCGAGGTCGAGCTGCGCATCGCGGTCGCCACCGGCGAGGCGCTGGTCACCCCGGGCGGCGGCCCCACCCGCGTCGCCGGGGACCTGGTGACCACCTGCGCGCGGCTCCAGCAGGCGGCGCCGCCCGGCTCGGTACTGGTCTCGGAGGCGACCGAGCGCGCCACCTCGCGGGTGATCAGCTACGGGCCGGCGAGCCTGCTGGCCCTGGCCGGACGGGCCAAGCCGGTGACCGTGTGGAGCGCTCTGGAGCCGCGCAACCGCACCGGCGTCGACGCGCTCGCCGCCTCCCGCCCGGTGCCGCTGGTGGGACGCGACCGAGAGCTCGGCACGCTGCTGGACGCCTTCGAGCGTGCCCGCGTCACCCGCAGCCCGCAGATGGTCACCCTGGTCGGGCAGGCGGGCATCGGCAAGAGCCGGCTGGTGGCCGAGCTGTGGCGCGCCGTGGAGGCCGACCGTGAGCTGATCGCCTGGCGCCAGGGCCGCTCGACCCCTTACGGCGAGGGCGTCACCTTCGGCGCGCTCGGCGAGATCATCAAGGCCGAGGCCGGCATCCTGGAGACCGACAGCCCCGACCGGATCTACCGCAAGATCGCCCAGGCGACCGAATACGCGCTCGGCGGCGACCACAGCGGGGCGGCCTGGGTCAGCGCCCACCTGCGCCTGCTGCTCGGGGCGGCGGACGAGCGGTCGATCCAGCCGGCGCGCCAGGACGAGGCGTTCGCCGCCTGGCGGCGCTTCCTGCAATCGCTGGCGGCCCGACGGCCGCTGGTGCTGGTGGTCGAGGACCTGCACTGCGCCGACGACGCGCTGCTCACCTTCATCCAGAGCCTGCTCGACCGCTCCGGCGGCCCGGTCGGCGACGTCTCCATGCTGGTGGTCATCACCGCCCGGACCGAGCTGCTGGAGCGGCGGCCCGACTGGGCTCGCAACGGCAACGGGCGCACCACCGTGCACCTGGACCCGCTGTCGGCGGACGACACCACGCGGCTGCTCGGCGCGCTGCTGGCCCACCACCGCTTCCCGGGGGCGATCGGGTCCCAGCTCGCCGCCACCGCCGGCGGCAATCCGCTGTTCGCCGAGGAGTACGTGCGCATGCTGCGGGACCGCGGGCTGCGCGCCGAGGATTTCGAGGGGCACGAGGCGGCCCCGCCGGCGCTGGGAACCCCGCCTGGGCAGGAACGGCCGCGCGCGGAGCTGCCGCTGCCCGAGACCGTCCACGCCATCATCGCCGCGCGCCTGGACGCCCTGGAACCCGGCGAGAAGGCGGTGCTGCACGACGCGGCCGTGCTCGGCCGCGTCGGCTGGATCGGTGGCCTGGCGGCCATCGGCGGCCACGATCGCGACGACCTCCAGCGTTGCCTGAAACGGCTGGAGGCCAGGGACTTCATCTACCAGGCGAGCCGCTCCTCCATGGCCGGCGAGCGCGAGTACGGTTTCCGGCACGTGCTCATCCGCGACGTGGCCTACGGGCAGATCCCCCGCGCCGAGCGGTCTTCCAAGCACCGCCGGGCGGCGGCCTGGCTCGAATCGCTGTCCGCGCACAATGCCCTCGAGCGGCCGGAGCGGCGCGCCGCCAACCTCGCCGAGCTGCTCGCCCACCACTATGGCCGCGCGCTCTCGTTCGCCACGGCCGCCCGCCGCACCGACGAGGACCTCGCGTGGCGCACCCGCGTGGCCCTGCGCGATGCCGGCGACCGGGTGACCGCGCTGGGCGTGCACGCCACCGCCGCCCGCTACTACGCCCGGGCGCTGGAGCTGTGGCCCGCCAACGACCCGGACCGGCCGGAGCTGGAGTTCCGCGCCGGGCGCGCCCGCTGCCACAGCGAGGGGACCGGCGCGGAGCTGATCGCCAGCGCCCGCGACGGCCTGCTGGCGGCCGGCAGGCGCGAGCGGGCTGCCGAGGCCGAGATCCTGCTCTGCCAGCTCGCCAGCGACCACGGCCGCGGCGGCCGGATCGCCCACGTCGAGCGCGCGCTGGAGCTGGTCGCCGGCGCGCCCCCGTCCCGCTCCAAGGCCGTGGTGTTGTACGGCTGCATGATGCACTCGAGTCTGATGGAGCGGCACAACGACGCCATCGCCCTGGCGCGCGAGCTGCTGCCGATGACCGTCGAGCTGGGCTTGCGCGAGGTGGAGGCGCTCGCGTTCATGACCAGGGGCATGGTCAAGGTGCTGATGAGCGGCAGCCAGGACGGGCTCGCCGACCTGGAGCGGGGCATCGCCATCGCCGAGGAGGCCGGCTCGATCAATCCGGCGAGCATCTACTCCAACCTGGCCGCGATGCTGGTGAGCCTGGGCGAGCTGCCGCGGGGCTTCGCCGCCTGGGCCGCGGCCGGGCGGGTCGCCGAGCGGTTCAACGCGCCGCGCTGGCTGCGCTCGATCGAGCTGTCACGCGTCGCCGAGCACTACTGGACGGGCCGCTGGGACGAGGTCGTCCGCCAGGTCGACGCGCTGGTGGTCGAGGCTGCCGCCGGCGGTGGCGACACCCAGGAGTGCCCCTGCCGCATCTGGCGCGGGCGCGTCCGGCTGGCGCGCGGGCAGGCGGCCGCGGCGCTGGCCGACTCGACCGCGGCGCTGGAGCTGGCCCGGGCGTCGGGCGAACCGCAGGACCTCGACCCGGCCCTCGCCTTCCACGCGCGCTGCCTGCTGGCGGCCGGCCGGCGCGACGAGGCGGCCGAGCTCGTCGAGGAGCTGCTGAAGTGCCTCGACCGGAGGCTGCTCAAGGCCGAGATCGGCATCGACCTGGGCATCGCCCTGACGGCGCTCGACCACCCGGTTCAGGTCCTGGACGGCGCGCTGGACTCACGCTGGCTGGAGGCGACCCGCGCGTTCGTGGCCGGCGACCCGCGCCGTGCCGCCGCGCTGTACGGGGCGATCGGCTCCCGGCCGGACGCGGCGGCCGCGCACCTGCTGGCGGCGCGCGACCTGCTCGGTCGCGGCGAGGCGGCCGAGGCCAAGGCCGAACTCGCCGCCGCCGTCACCTTCTACCGCGAGGTCGGCGCCAGCGCCGACCTGCAGGAGGCCGAGGAGCTGGTCTTCTCGCTCGCATAGCGGCCGCCCACCCCCGGCGCTCCCGATCCGGGGGCTCGATGGGGGACAAAAGATAGGGCGTTCTACTGAGATGCGACGCCCCCCTCCCCGGAGTACAACTATGAGTGAGAGTGTTCCCTCTCGTCCATGAGAGGCGGGGTTCGGCTTGAACAGCACCACCTATACGCCGCGCGAGCGGCTCCTCAACACGGCCACGGCGCTCCTCGACAAGGAGGGCATCCAATCCGTTGGCATCAACCGGCTCATAGCGGAGGCCGGAGTGGCACTCATGACCCTCTACCGGCAGTTCGGGGACAAGGACACGCTCGTGGCCGCTTCACTAGAGCACTGGAGCACCGACTGGCTCCAGTGGCTGACCGACCAACTTGACCGTCACGGCAAGGACCCCGAGGCTCGCTTCAACGGCCTGTTCGACGCGCTCGGCGACTGGTTCACCAGCGACCGTTTCCACGGCTCGTTCATCACCAGCGCCGCGACCGAGCTGCGGGGCGAGCCGGATCACCCGGCCCACCGGGTGATCGAGGGTCACCGCCTGGCGGTGCGCCAGCTCCTCGAGGACCTCGCCAAGGCGGCGGGCTCCCGCACTCCGACCGAGCTGGCCACGCAGCTGCAGGTCCTGATCGACGGGGCCATCGCCACGGCGGCCTTCGACCGCAGCCGCGCCCCGGCCGAGGGCGCCAGGAGCCTGGCGCTCGCCGCCAAGGCCGCCTCCGCGGCGGCCTGATCAGCGGACGCCGGTCCCCGGCGGCAGCCCGCGGGGACCGGTGCTGGCCGCCAGCGCGACCAGCGCCAGGTGGCGCGCGGCCCGTGCGACCTGCGGCTGCCCGTCGATGAGCGCCCCCACCACCGCTCCCTCGAACAGCATCTGGAGTTGGGACGCCAGCTCACCGGGATCGGGTGCCCCCACCTCCTGAGCCAGGTCCTCCAGCAGGCGACGCAGCGAATGGCGGTTCGCCGCCACCGCGGCGTGCGCCGGATGCCCGGGACCGGGCAGGTCGGCTCCCCCGATGAGGCTGTCCGCGACGCGTCCCTGGAAGTCGTCGCTGGCGAACCACTCCTCGAGCACGTCCCAGAGCACCATCAGGCGTGGCCCGGCGGCGCTCTCGCGCCGCGTGAGCTCGCCGCTCAGCCAGTCGAGCCAGCGCTCGGCGGCTCCGTTTCGTCTCTCGTTCCCGTTCACGTCCCGCCCACCGGTATTCGCGTCAGTGATGAACCGGTCGCTTGCTGCAAACGACGCAAGCCTCGCCTCATCCTCGTATTTCAGGAGGTGTGGCGCAAGCCCGCATCGGCGTGAACGTCCATCAGAGGCGCTCGACGAAATTTTTCTCTCATTGAGTGAGATTTAGACTTGATTTGATAGAGAGTGATCTTTATCATCACCTTGGGGTCCGCTCGATGGCCCGGGCCGCGGGGGTACCGGGCAGAGGCAGGCGGACACGAAGGGAGGCCCTCATGCTCGCGGCGCTCCGCCCGATGCTGGTCATGCTCGCCGCCGTCCGCCACGTGGCAGGGCTCGTGAGCCCTCGGCGACTTGCCGGGCACACGATCCACCGGTCCAAGCACTGGCCGAGTGACGGCATCATCCGCCAGGTGTACCTGGCCGCCGCCTCGATCGCCGTCGTGGCCCTGTTGACCGCCGCCACCGTCAGCCCACTCAAGATGGTCTGGGGCATCGCATCCGGCCCGCTCAAGATGGTCTGGGGCTGACCCTCTCCACTCCGCCCTCCAGCCGCTTCCGGCGGCGCGCTCGACAAGCGCGCCGCCGAAGCATTTTCGAGCGCAACCGGGCGGTGAAGCGGTTACCCTTGAGACGACCGAGCCGTTGGAGCGTTGGGATCTCTTTTGAAACCTCCAGAGCCGTCCGATGGCTGATCCCGCTGCGACGGGTGGCGCCGCCCAGCACCAGGCCGAGCGCAAGCTCGTCACCGTCCTGCTCGCCGAGGTCGACGAGGCCGTCACCACCTGGACCGAGCTCGACCCCGAGGACGTCGAGCGCAGCGTGGCCGCTGACGTGGCACGCGTGCAGGCCGAGGTCGAGCGCTTCGGCGGCGTGATCGAGCAACGGGTCGGCGGCCGGGCACTGGCCGTCTTCGGCCTGCCGCGCACCCATGACGACGACCCCGAGCGCGCCGTCCGAGCCGCGCTCGCCATCCGCCAGGCGGTCGGCCTGGCCAGGGCCGGCGCCCGCACACGGGTCGCGGTCGCCACCGGCAGGGCTCTGGTCAGGCTCGGCGCGCGGGGCGCCGCCGGCCAGCGGGTGCTCGGCGACCCGATCACCACCTGCGCGCGGCTGCTCGAGGTCGCCCCACCGGGCGCCATCCTGGTGGCCGAGTCCACCGTCCGGGCCAGCGAGCGTGCCGTGGCCTACGGGCCCGCCGGCATGGTGGCGCTGCGCAGCGGCGAACCGGCGGCGGTATGGACACCGCTCGGCCCCGAGGGCGCGCCCGCCCCTGGCCTGCTGGGCCGGGGGTCGCCGCCGCTGGTCGCGCGGGGCGGCGAGCTCGGCGCGCTGCTGGACGAGGTGGCACAGGTGGTGGCGACCGGCAGCCCCCGGCTGGTCGCCGTGCTCGGGGAGCCAGGCATCGGCAAGAGCCGCCTGCTGGCCGAGCTGGCCACCACGGTCGAGACGGGCGCCCGCCCGCTGGCGTGGCGGCAGGGCCGCTCGCCGCCGTACGGCGCCATGGCGTTCCTGCCGCTGGCCCAGGTCGTCAGGGCCGAGGCCGCCATCCTCGAGACCGACACCGCCGAGCAGGCTGAGCGCAAGCTGCGGCGCACGGTGAACGCCGTCCTGAGCGAGCAGCGCGATCCGGAGGCGGTCGGCTGGATGACCGGGCAGCTCCTGCGTCTGGTCGGGGGCGCGGTGCAGGTGGGCGCGACCCGCCCGCTGGAGGACGGCGATTCGAGCGAGGAGATGCTCGGGGTCTGGCGGCGCTTCCTGTACGCGCTGGCCGGCAAGCGGCCGCTGGTGCTGGCCGTCGAGGACGCGCAATGGGCCGACCCGGCGCTGCTGGACTTCCTCGAGAGCCTGGCCGACCCGCAGCTGGCCCCGGCGGCCGGCTCGGCGCCGCTCCTGGTGATCGTCACCGCCCGGCCGGAGCTGGCCGAGCGCCGGCCGCGCCTCGGCGGTCGCCAGCGTGCCGCCGGCACCACCATCCGGCTGGAGCCGCTGTCGGACGCCGACACCGCCGCCCTGCTGGCCGCCCTGCTCGACCACCACGGCCTGGCCCCGGAGGTGGGCCCGGAGCTGCTGGCCAGAGCAGGCGGCAATCCGCTGTTCGCCGAGGAGTACGTGCGCATGGTCAGGGACCGGGGCGCGAGCCTCCGGGCCCCCGGCGGAGGGACCTTGCCGGTGCCCGAGACGGTCCACGGGATCGTGGCCACGCGCCTGGACGCCCTGCCAGCGGCCGAGAAGGCGGTGTTGCAGGACGCCGCGGTGCTCGGGCCGGCGGGCTGGGTGGGCGCGCTCGCTGAGATCGGCGGCCGCGACCCCGCCGACCTGCACGCCCGCCTCCTGCGCCTGGAAGCCAGGGAGCTGCTCCAGCTCGATCTCCGGGCGGCGGCGGCCGGCCACGCCGGGTACGCCTTCCGGCACGTGGTCGTGCGCGACGTCGCGTACAACCAGATCCTGCGAGCCGAGCGCATGGACAAGCATCTGGCGGCGGCCGTCTGGCTGGAGCGGGTCGGCGCGGACCGGGCCGGCGAGCGCGCCGACCTGCTCGCCTACCACTACCGGTCCGCGCTCGAGCTGTCGCACGCCGTCGGCGAGCAGATCGCGGGCCTGGAGGAGCTGGCGCGAGCCGCACTGCGGGACGCCGGCGACCGCGCCGCAGAGCTGGGGCTGTACGCGGGCGCGGCCCGCTCCTACGCCGACGCGCTCCAGCTGTGCCCGTCCGACGACCCGGAGCGCGCCGAGCTGCTGCTGCGGCTCGGCCGCGCGCGCTGCCGCGGCGAGGGCACCGGCGAGGAGGCGCTGCTGGCCGCGCGCGACGCCTTCGGCGCCCGCGGCGAGCGGGAACCCGCCGCCGAGGCCGAGCTGCTGCTCGGCGAGCTGGCCTTCCTGGGCGGTCGTGGTGGCGAGCGGGCGGCCCACCTGGAGCGGGCGCGCGCGCTGGTCGCCGGCGCGGCCCCCTCGCCGGTCAAGGCCGCGGTCGCCAGGGGGCGCATGGCGCACCTGGCCATGGCCAACCGCCACGCCGAGGCGCGCGAGGCCGCCACCGAGGTCCTGGCCATGGCGCGCGAGCTGGGACTGCCCGAGCTGGAGGCCGACGCGCTCGGCACCATCGGGCTGGCGAGGGTGGACGCGGGCGACGCCGGCGGCCTCGCCGACCTGGAGGCCGCCATCGAGACCTTCGAGCGGGAGGGCACGCCGGGGATCTCCTGGCATCTCAACCTCGCCTACGCTCTGGCGGCCCTCGGCGACCTGGCCAGGTGCTTCCAGACATGGGAGGCGGCGGCGCGCCTGGCCGAGCGGTTCGGGTCCATGCGGGCGCTGCGCTCGATCCAGCTCCAGCGGGTCGCGGAGCACTTCTGGACGGGACGGTGGGACCAGGCCGTCGGCGTGGTCGACGCGCTGGTCGCCTCGCCAGGCGGTGAGGGGCACTACCTGGAGTGGGAGTGCCGGGTGTGGCGGGGACGGATCCGGCTGGCCCGGGGTGACCTCGACGGGGCGCTGGCCGATTCGGCCGCGGCCCTGGAGCTGGCGCGACGAACCGCGGACCCCATGGCGCTCAACCCGGCCTGCGCCTTCCGCGCCTGCGCCCTGCTCGCCGCGGGCCGGGAGGGAGCGGCCAGGGCCATGACGGGCGAGCTGCTGGCCGGCCTCGGCGGCAGCCTGCCAGGGGCGGAGCTGAGCGCCGACCTCGGCATCGCGCTGGCGTCGCTGGGGCACCCGCTGGCGCTGCTGGACCGCTGCGGCCTGCCGCCGTCGCCGTGGCTCGGCGCGGCGCGCGCACTGATCGCCGGCGAGCCGGCACGCGCCGCCGACCTCTACGCGAGGATCGGCGCGCGCCCCGAGGAGGCCGGCGCCCGGCTCGCGGCCGCCCGGCTCGCCCTGCGCGCCGGCCGCCACGCGGAGGCCGAGGCCGAGCTCGACGCCGCCGCGAGCTTCTACCGCGAGGTCGAGGCGCACGCGCGCCTCGCCGAAGCCGAGGCGCTCGGCCTGGCCTGACCGGACCCTCGGCCTGGCCTGACCGTTAGAGATGCATTAGTCGCGCCTGCGAAGGTGCGGGCATGCGCTACTCGACCCGGTACCCGAGGCACCTGTCGGCTCGCTCTCCCCGCGAGCGGGGCACGGTGCTCGGCCAATTCCTGTTGATCGCGATCACCATCGTCATCGGTGGGCTGCTCGCCATGGCCGTCACCCGGCACGGCGAGCCCGCGGCCACGGAGACCCCGGTTGCTCCGGAGGCCCAACCGCGGCCCACGAGTCCGCCGCCCACGGCGGGAACCCCCGCCACGGCGTCGGCGGCGAGCGCGCCCGCTGGAGGCACGCCCGCATCGTCCGGCACGCCCGCCGTGGGCGGCGGCAACCTCCTGGCCAACCCGGGCTTCGAAGAGGGCCTGGACGGCTGGACAGCGATCGGCGGGGCCAAGCTGGACCTGGCCGACGAGTCGCGCGAAGGGAGCCTGGCGCTCGGCCTGACGGCCGGAGGCGGCCGCGCACCTGGGGTGAGCGCCAGGCACGTGACCGAGTCCGAGGCGCACCGGTCCTACACCGCCACCGCCTGGATCCGGACGGCCCGAGCCGGCACCACCGCGGAGCTGAACCTCGTCGAGTACGTCGGCCGGCGCCGCCTGTCCACCGACACCTCCGGCGCCGTGCTGCCGGGCGGCGACTGGCAGCGCCTCGAAGTCACCCACGTGACCCACCAGGCAGGCTCCGAGCTGGCCGTGGAGGTCGTCGTGCCCGACCTGGCCCAGGGGGCCGGCGTGGCGCTCGACGACCTCCAGGTCCGGCTCGGCTCCTCCAGCAGCGCTTTCGCACCGGAGACGACCACCCGATGACCTCCCGTTCCCCCGCGGCCCCTTCTGGGAGGCCCAGAAAGGAAGGCAGGACGACCATGCGACCGCTCAGGTTCCTGCTCGCCAGCGGCACCGCGGCGCTGCTGCTGCTGCCGACGGCGGCGCTGGCGCAGACCCCCCGCGCCGCGCTGCAGGACATGACCTGCACCGGCATCAACGCCGCCGGCACGGACATGCCGAAGAGCGCGACCCTGCGCCTGGAGCTCGTCGACGAGGACAACAACACCACCCTGGCCCGCCAGAACGTCACCACCTCACCAGCCGGAACCTTCAAGACCACCGTCCGAGCCCAGCTCAACCAGGTCGCGAGCATCCGCCTGACCGTGAGCACCGCCGACGGCAGGCAACTCGCCTTCGCCGACCACGCCATGGACCAGGACATGCCGATGTGCAGCCTGCCCTTCACCGGGGCGGGCGACTCGACGCCGCTGCTGTACGGCGGCGTCGCGCTGATGGCACTCGGCGCGATCGCGTTCGCCCTGGCCGCCTGGCGACTCCGCAAACCCGCGCCCGGCCAGGACCGGGCCTGACCTGATCCACCCGATCCAGCGGCCGCTGGAACGAAGAAAGGGATGCGCAGATGGCCGCCGCATTGCCGCCATGGTCACCGCAGCCGGTCCCGGCTACCACCCCCCTCGGCCCGGCACCCGATGCGGGACCGCGCTGGCCAGGCAGCCTGCGACGGCAGGCGGCGGCCATCCGCGCATCCCTGCGACGCGACAGCGGGCTGGACGCCGGCCTCGCGGGCGGCACCCCCACGCCGTCCGCGAGGCCGACCGGCCAGGCCACCGCGCCGGCCGCGAGGCGACCAGAGATGTCTGGGCCGGCGGGGCTTCCTCCGCCCCCGCAGTCCCGCCGGCCCAGCAACCAGCCGATCACCTGGGACGAGGCCGAGCAGCGCGACGGCGAGCGACTCGCCGCGATCGCCCACGAGCTCCGCACCCCCCTGACCAGCATCATGGCCATGTTGCGGACCGTCGAGCAGCGCGGCTCCCAGCTCGGCCTCGGCCAGGTGATCGACTACGCCAGAACCGGCCTCCAGCAGGCCACACGGCTCAACAACATGATCGACCAGCTCCTCGCCGGCGCCGAGCCGCGGCGGGCCACGCTCCAGCCCGACCCGGCGGAGCGCGAGCTGGTCGACGCCGCCGACCTCGCTCGCCAGGCGGGGCATGTGGCCAGCCTCACCTACCCGGGCAGGCCCATTGCGGTCGAGGTCGGCGGCCCCTTGCTGGTCCGGGTCGACCCGGACCAGATCCTCGAGGTCCTCGACAACCTGCTCGGCAACGCCGAGAAGTACACGCCGCCCGGCACCCAGATCTGGGTGGAGGCGCGGCGCGCCGGCCGCACCGCCGTGCTGGCCGTCGAGGACGCCGGGCCGGGCGTGCCCGCCAGGGAGCGCGAGCGGATCTTCGAGCAGTTCACCCGCCTGGACGAGGGCCCGCTTCGTGCGGCGCGGGGTCTCGGCCTGGGCCTGACCATCGCCCGACAGCTCGCCCACGCCCAGGGCGGCGAGCTGGTCGCCGTCGACCCCGCGCGCCCGGCCACGGGCGCCCGCTTCGAGCTTCGCCTGCCGCTGGCGCCGATCCGCCGCCCCCGACCAGGGGCGGCCCTCCCTCTCCCCTAGAGCGCCGGCCCAGGCCAGGCCGGGCGTGCCGCTACCCCCGCCGCCGGCACGCCCGGCCGATCACGCTGGAGCCTCGCGTCCCGCGTCAGCCCATCCTGGCGCGGCGGCGGAACGCCAGCGCCGTCAGCAAGAAGGTCACCGCGCAGAAGCCGATGCAGGCGGCCAGCCCCTTCAGCAGCACGGGCCCGCGGAACCCGAAGATGAAGCTGCGGGCGGCCTCCAGGATGTAGGTGACCGGGTTGATGGCGACGGCTGTCTTGAACCACCCGGTCATCAGGTTCCGCGGCAGCGTTCCCGGTGTCAGGAACAGCAGCGGGAAGAAGATGACGAAGGTCGTCTGGGTCGCGCGCACCGAGCCGGTCGCCAGCGCGACCGCCACGCTGATGGCGGCGAAGCCCACCCCGAACAGGACTGTCAGCCCCAGCAGGCCGAGCGCGCCCAGGACCTCGCCACCCGCGAAGCGCACGCCGATGGCCCAGCCGAAGGCGATCAGCAGGACGCTGTAGCCGACGACCGCGAACATCTCGCCGATGAGGGTGCCGATCACCATCGCGGAGCGGTGTACCGGGGTGAGGCTCAGCTTGTCCCAGTAGCCGTTGGCGATGTCGAGCACCAGAGCGTTGCCGCCGGCGGTGTTGGCGGCGGCGAACAGCACCGCCACGGGAAGCTGGAAGGCCGGGTAGCTGGAGATCCCGAAGGCACGTTCGGCCACCTTGCCGAGCGCGCCGACCTGCACCACGAAGAAGAACAGCGGGATGAGCAACGCCGGTATGAAGGACTCGGGCTCGCGCAGCAGCGCGCGGATCGAGCGGCCGGCCATGGCGGCCACGTCCGATAGGTAGCCGGTCGGCGCCGCCAGGGTGCGCGGCTGGGACCGGTCGATCGGGCCGCCCCGCCCGGGCTCGCCGAACCGCTCCGTGGCAGCGGTCATCGGCCCGCCCCCTGACCGGTCGGCACGCGCTTGCCGTCCTGGCTCGGCTGGCTCTCGGCGGAGGCCTGGAGGCGCCCGCCGGTCGCGGCCAGGAAGACGTCGTCGAGGCTGGGCCGCGAGATGCTGATCGGCCCGGTGCTGATCCCCGCCCGGTCCAGCCCGCGCACCAGCGCGGCGATCTTGCTGGCGCCGTCGGGGACGAACAGGGTGTAGCCCGACTCGGTGCCCCTGAGCTCGCCCTCGGGAAGCTCGCCGTTGGATTGCATCTCGAGGATGGCCACCCGGGCGGCGCCCGACTCGTGATCGCTCACGGAGACGTCGATCACGTCGGTGCCCACCTCGGCCTTCAGCGCCTCGGGCGTGCCCTCGCGCACGATCAGGCCGCGGTTGATGATCGCGACCCGGTCGGCGAGATGGTCCGCCTCTTCGAGGTACTGGGTGGTGAGGAAGATGGTGGCGCCGAACTGCTCGCGCAGCTCGCGCACCCGGTCCCAGATGAGCGTCCGCGAGGTCGGGTCCAAGCCGGTGGTCGGCTCGTCCAGGAACAGCACGCGCGGGCGGTGCAGCAGCGAGGAGGCCAGGTCGAGGCGCCGCTTCATGCCGCCCGAGTACCCCTGGATCCGGCGGTCGAGCGCATCGACGAGGTCGACCAGCTCGGTCACCTCTTGGATCTGCTGGCCGAGCACGCTGCCCCGCAGGCCGTACAGGCGAGCCTGGAGGGTGAGCAGCTCGCGGCCGGTCTGCTTGGGGTCGAGGCCGGCCTCCTGCAGGGCGACGCCGATCAGGCGGCGCACGGTGTTCGGCTCTCTGACGACGTCGTGGCCCAGCACGGAGCCGGAGCCGGAGGTCGGTTCGAGCAGGGTGGTCAGGATACGGACAATGGTCGACTTGCCGGCGCCGTTCGGGCCGAGGAAGCCGTAGATCTCGCCTTCCTCGACCTCGAGACTGACGCCGCGAACGGCTTCGACCTCGTCGAATCGTCGGACGAGGTCCTTGGCAAGGATCGCTACAGACATGCGGTCGAGTCTAGAGGAGCCGTGCGACATCGCCAGGGATTTACGGTTTGACCTGGCCACGCGCGGTGGCGGCGAAGCGGATGCGGTCGTCGCGAGTCTCCACGACCGGGTCGACGAAGCCGGCGGCAGCCAGGCGGGCGGGTAGCTCGGCGGGCGGGACCGGCAGGAACACGTCGCCGAGGTGCAGCTCGCGCCGCTGGGGCGTGTCGGTGCCGTCGGTGCCGACCAGCACGCCCCCCGGACGCAGGACTCTGCGCAGCTCCGCGAGCATGCGGTCCTGCATCGACAGGTTGGGAACGTGGTGCAGCATGGTGAAGCAGGCGACCGCCGAGAACTGGCCGCTCCGGAACGGAAGCGCGCTCGCGTCGGCGGTCACGACCTCGACGTTGCCCCCGGCCAGGCGGCGACCGAGCGCCGCCGCCAGCGGCTCGTCCAGCTCGACCGCGACCAGCCAGGGCGCACGCCGGCGCAGCACGTCGGTCACCAGCCCGGGGCCCGCGCCCACCTCGAGGACCCGGTCCCCCAGGTCACGCCCCTCCAGCACCCAGGGCGCGAGCACCCGCTCGACGAGCTCGCCCCATTCGGCGCTCGCGCACAGCCGCACGTGCTCCGGAGTCATTGGAGGAGTCTAACCCCGGCCCTCACCGGCCAGCCGCGTAGCCCTGGCGGCCGCGCGGGTTGGCGGCGGCGGTGAGGAAACCGCTCTCGGGGTCCCGGCCGACCGCGCACAGGCGGCCCAGCGCCCAGGGACCGGAGCGCTCCACCCGATGGCCTCGTGCCCGCAGCTCGTCGATCACCTCGGCGCCGAGTCGGTCCTCGACCGCCAGCAGGCCCGGTCTGGCCTCGCGCGGATAGAACGAGCTCGGGAAGTGCTCGCTGTGGAAGTTCGGCGCGTCGATCGCGAGCTGGAGGTCCATGCCGAAGTGCAGGTGGTCCAGGAACCAGGTGAGCGTCCACTGGTCCTGCTGGTCGCCGCCGGGGGTCCCGAAGGCGAGCCAGGGCTTGCCGTCTCGGAGGGCGAGGCTCGGGGTCAGGGTGGTGCGTGGCCGCTTGCCGCCCTCCAGGGAGCTGGGAACCCCCTCGGACAGCCAGAACATCTGCCCCCGTGTGCCCAGGCAGAACCCCAGCTCCGGGATCACCGGCGAGCTGTGCAGCCAGCCACCGCTCGGGGTGCACGCGACCATGTTCCCGAAGCGGTCGGCGACGTCGACGTGGCAGGTGTCGTTGGCGTCGGGGTCGTCCCTGGCCAGGGTGGGCTCGCCGACGCCCATGCCCGCGGCCGGCCCGGCCGGCTTCCGCCCCTCGGCCTCCAGGACCTGTGGCGGGAGCTGGGGCTTCAGCCCGCCAGGCGAACCCGGCCGCAGGCTCAGCGAGGCGTCCTCGCCGACGAGCGCCCGACGGCCGTCGGCATAGGCGCGGTCCAGCAGCTCGGCGACCGGGACCTCCACGAAATCCGGGTCGCCGTACCAGGCCTCGCGGTCGGCGAAGGCCAGCTTGGAGCACTCGGTGACGGTGTGGACGAAGTCGGCGCTGCCCGGCCCCATCGCCTCGAGGTCGAAGCCCTCCAGCAGGCGGAGCTGCTGGAGGAACACGGGTCCCTGGCCCCACGGCCCGGTCTTGCAGACCTGGACGCCGTGGTAGTCGACGGTGAGCGGCTGCTCGACCCCGGCGCGCCAGGCGGCCATGTCCTGGCCGGTGAGCAGGCCGTGGTGGCGGTGCCCGGTGGAGTCCATGGCGGCGGTGCCGGCCACGAAGCGGTCCACCGCCTCGGCGACGAAGCCCTGGTAGAAGGCATCCCTGGCGGCCTCGATCTGGGCGTCGCGGTCGCTGGAGCGGGCTTCGGCCTCATCGAGCAGCCGGCGCCAGGTCGCCGCCAGCGCGGGGTTGCGGAAGCAGCTGCCGGCCCGGGGCACGGCGCCGCCGGGCAGGTACAGCTCGCCCGAGCCGGTCCACTCCTCGCGGAAGACGTGCTCCATGCTGGCGATCGAGTCGGCGATCCGGGGTACCAGGGGGTAGCCGCCCTCCGCGTAGCCGATGGCGTACTCGAGCACGTCGCGGAGCCGCATGGTGCCGAGTTGGCCGAGCAGCTCGAGCCAGCCGCCGACGGCGCCGGGCACGCAGGCGGGCAGCAGGCCGCTGCCGGGGATCAGCTCCAGGCCGAGGTCGCGGAAGTGCCCGATGGTCGCCGAGCGCGGCGCCACGCCCTGGCCGCAGACCACCAGAACGCCGTCGCGCGCCGCGCTGTACGCGAGGATGGGGACCTCACCGCCGGGGCCGTTGAGATGCGGCTCGACCACCTGGAGCACGAAGCCGGCGGCGACAGCGGCGTCGAAGGCGTTGCCGCCCCGCTCCAGCACGGCCATGGCGCTCGCGCTGGCGAGCCAGTGGGTCGAGGACACCATTCCGAAGGTGCCCCGTAGCTCCGGTCTTGTCCCGATCACTCGCAGTCGACTCCTTTACCACTTTGCTCACCTATAGCTTAGTGGGCCCGATCCACCGGGGCACCCCCTTGGGGTTCCCCGGACCCCTCCCGATCCACCGGGGCACCCCCTTGGGGTTCCCCGGACCCCTCCCCCACGACGCTCGGCTGACGCGCAAATCGCTTGACCGCTGGAGAGCGCTCCCCGACCATCGGATGCTGGCGGCGCCAGCGCGCCGCCGCGTCGACCCTGACCGGGAACCCACGAACCAGGAACGATCCGTCATGCTCCGCGCGACTGACCTCACCGTCGAGATCGGCCCCCGCCTGCTGGTGGCCGAGGCGAGCTTCACCGTCAGCCCGGGTGACGTGGTCGGCCTGGTCGGACCCAACGGCGCCGGCAAGACCACACTGCTCAGCACCCTGGCCAGCGCCGCCCGCGCGGCCGGCGCCCTGCGTGGAGCCGACCCCGCCGACGACCCGGGGCAGCGCGTCCCGGCGGTGGCGTTCACCGGGACGCTCGCCTGGCTGCCGCAGGAGTCCCCGCCGACGGTCTCCACCACCGGGCTCCAGCGGCTGCTGTCGGCCCGCGGCCTCGACCACGCCAAACAGCGCCTGGAGGAGGCGCGGCGCCGCATCGACGCGAGTCCCGACCCGCGCGCCCGCGACCGCGCCATCAAGCGGTTCTCCAGCCTCCAGGAGCGCTTCGAGATGGACGGCGGCTACCGCGCCGAGTCCGAGGCTAGGCGCATCGCCGCCGGTCTCGGCGTGCCGACCGGCGGGCTGGACCGGCCGCTGGCGGGCCTGTCCGGCGGCGAGCGCCGCCGGGTGGAGCTGGCGAGGGTGCTGCTCAGCCAGGCCACCACGCTGCTGCTCGACGAGCCGACCAACCATCTGGACGCCGACGCCAAGCAGTGGCTGGCCGGGTTCCTGGCCGACTTCTCCGGCGGCATCCTGGTGGTCTCGCACGACCTGCCGCTGCTGGACTCCAACATCACCGCGGTGCTGGCGCTGGACCCGCTGACCGCGTCGCTGGAGGGCTACCGAGGCACGTACACCCAGTACCTGAAGGAGCGCGAGGTCCGCGCCGCCTCGGAAGCGCGCCAGCGCAAGGTGGTGGAGCGCGACATCAAGCGGCTGAGCGCCTTCGTCGAGAAGTACCGCCACAGCAACGAGGTCATGGCGCGCCGGGCGATCGTCACCGAGCGCCGGGTCGAGCGCATGAAGGCGTCGCTGACGCCCACGCGGCGCGCGGGCCGCAGGGTTGCGGTGCGCTTCCCCGACCCGCCGCCGGTGAGCCGCATCGCCATGGAGGCCACCGACCTGGCCCGCTCCTACGGCGGCCCGCCGGTGTTCAAGCAGCTCGGGATCGACCTGGAGCGGGGCGAGCGGCTGCTGGTCCTGGGCCTGAACGGGGCCGGGAAGAGCTCCTTGCTGCGCATCCTGGCGGGCGTCGACCGCCCCGACGCCGGCGAGGTCCGCTACGGCCACGGCGCCGCGATCGGCTACTACGCCCAGGAGCACGAGGGCCTCGACCTCGAGTCCACCGCCATGGAGCTGATGCGCGCCACCGCCACGACCACCGACGACGTGCTGCGCGGCCTGCTCGGCCACTTCCTGCTCGGGGGCGACCAGGCCTACCAGCGGGTCGGCACCCTCTCGGGTGGCGAGAAGACCAAGCTCGCGCTGGCCCGCCTGGTGGTGGGGCGCCACAACGTGCTGCTGCTCGACGAGCCCACCAACAACCTGGACGTCCAGGCGGTCGAGGCGGTCCGCTCGGCGCTGGAGTCCTATGGCGGCGCGGTGGTGCTGGTCAGCCACGACACGCCGTTCGTGCGCAGCTTCGAGCCGGACCGGGTGCTGTTCATGCCCGAGGGCAGCACCGACGTCTGGGACGACCAGTACCTGGACCTCGTCGCCCTGGACTGAGGGCCATAACGGGATCCGGGGGCCCAAACGGGCCCCCGGACCGCTGGCTATACGGCGCCGGTGCGCGATCCGGATTGCCCGGCGGGAAACCCGCTCCGACCCGGGTGTTCAGGGCCCGCGATGCGCTACCCTCGGCAGGTCCACAGACTTCATCGAGGCGCGGGCGCCAGCCGGTGCCCCGCCTGCTGCCGCAGCTTGCTGCCCCGGAGGTTTCCCCACATGGCCGACGCCAACCTGGTGCCGATCGTCATCGAGCAGACCAGCCGTGGTGAGCGATCGTTCGACATCTACTCACGGCTGTTGAAGGACCGGATCATCTTCCTCGGCACCCCGATCGACGACACCATCGCCAACCTGGTCATGGCCCAGCTCCTGCATCTCGAGGCCGAGGACCCTGACAAGGACATCAACCTCTACATCAACTCGCCGGGCGGGTCCATCACCGACCTGCTGGCGATCTACGACACCATGCAGTACGTGCGGCCGGACATCTCGACGATTTGCATGGGCATGGCCGCGTCCGCGGCCGCGGTGATCCTGTCCGCCGGGACCAAGGGCAAGCGCTTCGCCCTGCCCCACTCGACCATCCTGATCCACCAGCCCTCGGGTGGCGCGCGCGGCCAGTCGGCCGACATCGAGATCCAGGCGCGCGAGATCCTGCGCCTGCGGCGGGTCCTGGACGAGATCATGGCCGAGCACACCGGCCAGACGGTCGAGAAGATCTCCCGGGACACCGACCGGGACTTCATCATGAGCGCCGACCAGGCCCTGGAGTACGGGATGGTCGACGAGATCATCACCACCCGCCAGGTGGTCCCGGTGATCGCCTCCTCGACCGCGCCGGCGGGCGTCTCCCGGCCGGCGGGGGACGGCGAGGGCCCGGAGCCGACCGCCGCACCGCCGGCTTCCTGAGCCCGGCGATGCCGCTCGCGCGGCACGTCGTCTTCGACCTGGACGGAGTCATCGTCGACTCCGAGCCCCTGCACGAGCAGGCCAACGACGAGTACATGGCGAGCCTCGGCATCCCGGTCGACGAGGCCCTGCGCGAGGACATGATGGGCCGCCGCGTCCGTGAGCTCACCGACGCCCTCGCCGGCCGGCTCGGCCGGCCGCCTGACGAGGTGTTCGCCGGGCGCGAGGCGATCTTCTGGCGGCTGCTGGAGCGCGACGGCCCGCGGCCCATGCCCGGCCTGGAGGCGGCGATCGGCAGGCTGTCGGGCGCCGGGCTGGAGCTGGCGGTGGCGACCTCGGGCACCCGCGCCTACGTGGACCTGGTGCTGGAGCGGCTCGGCGTGCGCGCGGCCTTCCGGGCGGTCGTCTCCGGCGAGGACGTCGCCAACGGCAAGCCCGACCCTGAGACCTACCTGCGTGCGGCCGCGCTGCTCGGGGCCGGCCCGGCCGAGTGCGTCGCGCTGGAGGACACCTTCCACGGCGTGGCCGCCGCGCGGGCCGCCGGCATGCACGCCGTGGCCGTCCCCAACGCGCTCACGGCCGGGATGGACTTCAGCGGGGCGGACGCGGTGGTGGCCGACCTGGAAGCCGCCGCCGACTACGTGCTCGGGCCGTCATCCTAGACCGCGTCTGCCGCGACTACCGCGAGCGCTCCTCGATCCGCTCGACGGTGACGCCTCTGGCCTGGAGCCAGGCTTCCGCGCGATCGACCTCCTCGGGCGGGCCCGACAGCTCCAGCAGGAACCAGGCCACGCCGGCCTCGACGTCGACATTGGCGCGGTGGACGTTGACCACCGCCCCACTGGCGTGCGAGAGCCCGTGGAGGACCGGCTGCGTCACCAGCTCGGGTGGCAGCGAGCAGTGCACCAGGCGCCGGACCTCGGTCACGGCCGCACCGCGGCGTTCATGCTCCCCGAGCGGAAGCCCTCCAGGTCCAGGGTCACGTAGGCGAAGCCCAGCTCGCGGAGCCCCTCCACCAGGCGCCCGCGAGCGTCCTCGCGGACCAGCAGCGGCAGCGCGTCGACCGGCACCTCCACGCGCGCGAGCTCACCGTGGTCGCGGACGCGCAGCTGCGCGAGGCCGAAGGACCGCACCAGCGCCTCCGCGCGCTCGACCCTGGACAGGCGCGCCGGCGTCACCTGGATGCCGTAGGCCACCCGCGAGGCGAGGCAGGCTGCCGCCGGCTTGTCGTGGGTGCGCAGGCCCATCCGCCGCGACGCCTCGCGCACGTCCCGCTTGCTGAACCCCGCCGCCACCAGCGGCGTGCGCACGCCGCGCTCGGCCGCGGCGCGCTGGCCGGGTCGCCAGTCGCCCAGGTCGTCGGCGTTGGTGCCGACCGCCAGGGCGAGGCCCTCCGCCTCGGCCAGCGGCGCCAGCACCTCGAACAGCTCGGCCTTGCAGAAATAGCAGCGATCCGGGCCGTTGGCGAGGTAGCCGGGCCGGTCCTGCTCGTGGGTCGGCACCACCACGTGGCGCACGCCCAGCTCGGTGGCGAACGCACGCGCGTCCTCGAGCTCGCGCTCGGCCAGGCTCGGCGACACCCCCGTGGCGGCCACCGCCCGTGGACCGAGCGCCTCCACGGCGGCGGCCAGCAGCAGGCTCGAGTCCACCCCGCCGGAGAACGCCACCATCAGGCCGCCGGTCGCCTCCAGCTCGCGCCGCAGCGCCAGGCGCTTGCGCTCCAGGTCGTCCAAGACCCGCAGCCCTGCCGGGACTCCGGATCGCGCGTCCCGCAGGCCGAGCAGGTCTGCGACGTGCCAGACGGCGGAACAAGCCGCAGCTCGGACCCGTGCCGTGACGCCTTGTAGGCGAGCTGGCGGCGACGCTCCCCGGGGGTGTTGTCGAGGATGCTCCGATTCAATCCCGCCTTCTGGTGGACGTTGCGACCCGGGGCCTCAGCGGTGCCCCGGACAGACCGGGTCATGCCCTTCACCCGAAGGTCCTCGATCCCGACCCAGCCGTGGCCCGACCTGAACCGCACCGCGACCGGCAGGCCGTCCCTTCACCACCACCCTGAAGGACGGCGCACTGAGACGGAAATTGGTAGGCAGGCGAACGGGCGGGCCCCACAGGGGCCCGCCCGTTGCCGCAGCGCGCTGCCGGTTTGGCCGAGACTCAGAAGTCCATGTCGCCGCCGCCGGGCGGGGCGGCAGGCGCCTTCTCCTTCTCGGGCTTGTCGGCGACGACCGCCTCGGTGGTGAGGAACAGCCCGGCGATCGAGGCCGCGTTCTGGAGCGCGGACCGGGTCACCTTGGCCGGGTCGATGATCCCCGCCTTGAGCAGGTCGACGTACTCGCCGGTGGCCGCGTTGAGGCCATGGCTGGCCTCCATTCCACGGACCCGCTCGACCACCACGCCGCCCTCGAGGCCGGCGTTGACGGCGATCTGCTTCAGCGGCTCCTCGAGCGCGCGGCGCACGATCACCGCGCCGGTCGCCTCGTCACCGACCAGGTCGACCTTGTTCAGCGAGTCCTGCGCCCGCAGCAGGGTCACGCCGCCGCCGGGGACGATGCCCTCCTCCACCGCCGCGCGGGCGTTGGAGACGGCGTCCTCGATGCGGTGCTTCTTCTCCTTGAGCTCGACCTCGGTGGCCGCGCCGACCTTGATCACGCCCACCCCACCGGCCAGCTTCGCGAGCCGCTCCTGGAGCTTCTCGCGGTCGTAGTCGGAGTCGGTGTTCTCGATCTCGGTCTTGATCTGGTTGATGCGGCCCTTGATGTCGTCCTCGCTGCCGGCGCCCTCGACGATGGTGGTCTCGTCCTTGGTGACGACCACCTTGCGGGCACGGCCCAGCAGGTCGAGGGTGACGTTCTCCAGCTTGAGGCCGACCTCCTCGCTGATGACCTGGCCACCGGTGAGGGTGGCGATGTCACCGAGCATGGCCTTGCGGCGGTCGCCGAACCCGGGGGCCTTGACCGCGACCGACTTGAAGGTGCCGCGGA
>WNFZ01000786.1_pt1 | contig 37463 bp, 29 predicted proteins | sample 5400081 | NCBI WGS metagenome assembly WNFZ01 (sample SAMN13153365, study PRJNA577476) | soil metagenome | isolation source: 80 cm soil or saprolite under grassland replicate 1 | place: USA:California | collected 2016-06-15 | reverse complement strand
GGGTCATCGCCGAGCGAGGGAAGCCAAACGAACAGACCATGCGAACCCTGGTCTCCGAAGGCGACTTTTACGCAAAGGTGATTGCGAGGGCGCACAATAATATTGGCCTACTAAGAGCAGAACGACAGGACTTTCGTGGCGCAGCAGAACAGTTCAAGCTTGCTGCGAAGTGGAACCCGCAGCAAGAAGGACTCGATTACAACTGGGGCCTGGCTTATTACAAATCAGAGTTGTACAAGGAAGCGGTGGCCCCTTTCGAAAACGAACTGAAGGCCCATCCGGACAACATATCCGCCAAGCAGTTGTTAGGCTTGAGCTACTTCATGAGCGAAAATTACGCGCGAGCCTCTGCGTTATTGTCGGAGGTGGTCGCCGCGAAGCCTAACGAGCCTGCACTGTCCTACCCACTGGCACTATCTCTGATAAAACAGGGAAAGATGGAGGCGGCTGATGGGGTTATTCAGCAGATGTTATCAAGAGGCGATAATAGCCCCCAGGTTCATATTCTTCTGGGACAGGCATACTACGGTAAGAACGATTCAGTAAGAGCGCTCGCGGAATTACAAACGGCGCTTGCTCTAGACACTAAAACGCGCCTGGCGCACTTCTACTCTGGAGTGATCTACCTGAAGACGGGAAAGCTTGAGGAAGCTAACCGCGAATTTGAAGCTGAGTTAAGCGTGAACCCCACTGACGTTCAAGCGAAATATAATCTGGGCTATGTTTCGTTAGCACGCCAACAAACTGAGCGGGGTATTAAGTTGATGCGTGAGGTCCTTCAGGTTAAGCCGGATTATGGTGATGCGCGCTTCGAATTAGGCAAAGCCCTGCTTCAACAGGGCGACGTTAAGGGCGCTGTAGAAAGCCTCGAGATTGCGGCAAAGCTTGAGCCTGACCAGGCTCATGTTCACTTCCAACTAGGCCGGGCCTATCTCGCGGCGGGACGGAAAGCTGAGGGCGACGATCAGCTCGAACTCTCGAAACAACTCAAGGCAAAAGAACGAAGTCAGACAAATCCATAAGATTTAGAGATGCCCTCACGTAAGAATATGAGCCACAGATAAACGCGGATAACGCGGATTAGACCTGATAAATAGTTGGCAACCCCTACGAATGACACTACGTTTACTATCCTGTTTTGAAGCTGTGTCATCCGCGTTAATCTGTGGCTTTTTTTCATTTTTTCATGGCTTGTCAGTTTTGCTCTTAACAAGAGGTGGCCTGGGAGCGTGCATCTTTCTTTCGCTGTTGGCAGTTCTCATTCCGGTCCGTACCGTTACCACCCAGCGTCAGGATATTACGTTTACCGATATAACAGAGCGCGCCGGTGTGACTTTCAAACATGTCTCATCGCCCGAAAAGAAGTACATTGTGGAGTCTATGAGCGGCGGCGTAGCCCTCTTCGACTATGACAATGACGGCTATCAGGATATCTACTTCGTCAACTCATTGACGGTGGATCTTGTGAAGTCGAAGGGGAAGACTAAAAGCGCCCTCTATCATAATAACGGCGATGGTACCTTCACCGACGTGACTGAAAAAGCGGGTGTGGGCGACATCGGTTGGGGTATGGGTGTGGCTGTCGGTGATTACAACAATGACGGCTTTGATGACCTCTACGTCACTTGTGTTGGTGCGAACAAGCTCCTCAAGAACAACGGCAACGGGACCTTCACCGACGTCACGCGGACGGCAGGCGTCGGTGATCCTCGATGGTCCGCGGGCGCCGCATTTGTAGATTATGATAACGACGGAAAACTGGATCTCTTCGTCGCAAACTACATACTGTTCGACTTTAACAACTTGCCTGAATTCGGCAAGGGCAGATTATGTCAATATAAGGGTGTCCCAGTGCAGTGCGGTCCCAGAGGATTGCCTGGAGTCGGCGATTCCCTTTACCACAACAACGGGGATGGCACATTCACCGACGTCTCGAAGAAAGCCGGAGTATCGGATCCGGATGGATACTACGGTATGGGCGTCATCTGTAGCGACTTTGACGAAGATGGTTGGGTCGATATTTTTGTGGCTAACGACTCGACGCCGAACTTCCTATACCACAACAACGGTGACGGCACGTTCAAAGAGATCGGGTTCACGTCCGGCACGGCCGTTAATGAGAACGGCAGTGAGCAGGGATGCATGGGCGTAACGGTAGGGGATTACAATCATGACGAAAAGCTGGACCTGTTTGTCACAAACTTCGACGACGATTACAACACGCTCTACCGTGATGACGGTGGGAATTCTTTCACCGACGTTTCCTATGCGGCCAAGGTCGCCGCGGTAAGCCTGCCTTACGTCGGATGGGGAACGAAATTCTTCGATTATGATAACGACGGTTGGGTTGACCTGTTCGTAGCCAATGGCCACGTCTATCCACAGTTACAAAATTTCCATCAGCGCAATCTGGTGCATAAGAATAATCGAGACGGGACATTCACTGAAGTCGGCGAACAGCTGGGGGCTCCATTTAAGGAGAAGCGCGCTGGCCGAGGCGTCGCCTTCGGAGACATAGACAATGATGGCGATGTTGACATTGTGATCAACAACCTTGATGGACCGCCGCAATTGCTACGAAACGACGGCGGCAATGCAAATAATTCAGTGCTGATCAAACTGCTCGGAGCTAAGAGTAACCGCGACGGGATTGGCGCCAGGGTTAAGATTGTTTCCGGCGATTTAACGCAGGTTGATGAGGTGCGGAGCGGGGGCAGTTACATTTCGCAAAATGACTCTAGGCTCCACTTCGGTCTGGAAAAACGATCAAAGATTGACCTGATAGAGATTCGCTGGCCAAGTGGTTTAATGGACAAGATTACTACGGGGAATGTGAACAAGATAATTACGGTAAAAGAAGGTCAGGGCGTCATTGAACAGAAAGACTTTAGGAGCGTTTCGCGGAGCTAATCCTTGACGCTCATGGCCAGCGCCAACTCGCACTGTCACAAGGTTCATCAGTACCGTCACGCGGTAGCGTCGGGTCAGCGATGCGGATCACGACTCCTGGTGGATCGTTGACCCGACGCTACCGCGTGACGGTATTGACCTCGTGTCACTGCAACCCCGCAAGCTGGTACTGACCGTTGAGTCGTGATCTTGTTTGGTAAGTCATGGCCTTCCCTATCAAAACAACATCAAGTGCGCCATTGAGACGAATTATCGCTTTCACCTTTCTCCTTGTCGTGCCCCATAGCATCTGGGCGCAGCGTGATACTTCCGCAAAAAGGCTCGAACGTGCGGCCGCCCTTATCGTTGAGAATCGGCTTGATGAGGCCGAGCAACAATTGAAGTCCCTGTTGAGTGTCGCGCCCAACACCGCAGCGGCACTTGATCTTTTAGGTACTGTTCGCGCCAAGCAGGGAAGACTCGACGATGCTGAGACGCTCTTCACACGCGCCGTGCGGGCGGACAATCAACTAATCGGCGCACATCTGAATCTGGCTTATCTTTATCTGCTGAAGGGTCTGCCGGAGAAGACTGCGGTAGAGTTGAGGGAAGTACTTCGCCTTGATTCGGATAACGAGGAGGCGACCTACAAGTTAGCCTGGCTCCTGTTATCTCAAGCGCGCCTTGACGAATGCATCGGTTTTATCGAAAAGGTAAAGCAATCGCGTCCACTTTCTGTTCCGCTGCTCATTGTGTTAGGCGACGCTTGCTTGAAAAAAGGCGACGTTGATCAGGCTGAGAAAAGCTATGTTACAGCTATCAACGAACAAAGCAAGAACGCGGATGCGTTGCTGGGCCTGGCTCGGGTTGCACAATCCCGAGGAAATACTAAGGCCGCCCTGGAGTATCTCAATCGGGCGAAGGAGGTTCTCGCTGAGTCACCCGATCGGCTTTATAAGTTTGCTGTAAGTGCGTTCGGTTTGAATTTAAGTGATGATGCAATCTGGGCGCTTAAGAGGGCGATAGAAGTTAGGCCCGACGAGCCCTCCTACTATTTGGTTTTGGGTATCGTCCAGCTGGGATTGAAGAAACCCGATCTCCAGGACGCGGAAGAGAGCTTCCGCGAATCCTTAAAGCGTCAGCCTGACAACGCGCAAGCACAGTTGCATCTTGGCTACGTGTTGCTCAAGCAAAAGAAGTATTCCGACGCGCGCGTTTGGCTTGAGAAGAGCGTTCAGAAGCAGACAGGCTCGCCTGAGGCTTTCTACTATCTGGGTCTTATCGCACAAGAACAAAACGAGAACGAACGAGCTATAGTACTCTTCCAAAAGGCCGTCCAGCTGGACCCCTCGTTTGCCAACGCGCATATTGGCTTGGGCGCTGTTTATCTGAAACTGAAGAATTACCCTGGCGCGCAACAGGAGCTCGAGATTGGAGTAAAAATAAATCCAGATAGTTCTAAAGCACATTACAATCTCGCGATTCTGTACGCGCGGCTCAAAGATCCCCAGCGAGCACAGGAAGAGATGCGCATCATCGAAAAGCTGAAGAGCGAAGGCAAGACACAGGAGAATGAGGCCGATAGGCTGGCGCCGGCTACTCCACGGTAGTTGTGAATTCAGTGCCTTTGTCACTTACGAACAGTCGGGCTGAATTCATAGCCCTGCTGCAACCAAAACAGGCAGCGTAATAGCAGGGTATCACTTCAGGTTGAAGTCAGGCTGGTGGTTCAATCCGGAAGGGATCTAGTTTAGTAGCCGTGGGCCAGCGGCTTTGAGCGACGCCCACGGACGTCTGGAAAGAAATGTTTCCTGACCCTGAAGGGTCTGTCGAAAAAAAAGGACTGGCCCACCTGAGTATTGCGGACGAAAACCAACGCGGGTTTCACCCCGGTAGGGGTGGCATGTTTATAGCTCGTAGGCCAGACAACCTCCGGCGCGGTTCGGAGGGGCGGAAGTCAGCTTGACAAGTACCAATCTAGTTTCATTCCGCCCCTCCGAACCGCGCCTGGGAATTACTAGTTCCGGACTATAAACATCTCACTCCTCCGGAGTGAAGAATTATCGGTCTTTGCATGAAGACTTCCTGCTGGAAAAAACAAGTTCTGCACTCTTGTTGCAGAGAATGATCGCCCCCCGAATCCGTACGCAATGACACTGAAAAGTAAGCTCATTCTACTTTCGCTGGTTTCCCTGCTCGTTGTGCGGGTTCCCTCTAAATCCCACGCCCAACGAATACCCGGGAGTGGTAAGACTGTTGTCACTTTCGAGGTAGTACCTGCTAAGACCAGCGGCATCGGTTGGGTGCATACCAATGCCCATTCGCCAGAGCGCTTCCTGCCTGAGACAGTGGGGGCCGGCTGTGCTTTCCTGGATTATGACAATGATGGATGGATGGATATCTTCCTCGTCAACAGTGGGGCCTCGGATTTCTACTCCCCGACAACTCCTCTCAAGAATGCGCTTTACCACAACAATCACGATGGGACCTTTACGGACGTAACCGACAAAGCTGGACTGGCTGGAGGAAGGTTTGGGATGGGAGTGGCTGTCGCTGACTATGATGGCGACGGTTGGCAAGACCTTTATGTCACTAATTATGGGCCGAATGTTCTTTATCGCAATAACGGGAATGGCACATTTACGGAGGTGACTGAAAAAGCGGGTGTGGTTACGCAGGGCTGGTCCACGTGCGCGGTTTGGTTTGACTACGACAATGACGGAAAGCTGGATCTATTTGTCTCAAGCTTTGTTTATTTCGACAAGTCACAGCACCTGTTGTGCGTCGACAAGACGATGACCCGGAATTACTACTGCATACCGCGGATCTTCAAACCAAGGCCAAGCTACTTGTTTCATAACAACGGCAACGGGTCGTTTACTGACGTCAGTAAAGAATCCGGCATCACGGCTTCACCTGGTAAATCCTTTGGCGTGGTTGCCACCGACGTCAATAACGACGGCTTGCTGGATCTCTTCGTTGCGAATGACACCGTGCCTAATTTCCTTTTTATCAATAAAGGTGGCGGGAAATTCGAGGAGGTGGGTTTGCAAGCGGCGGTAGCCTACAGCGAGGCTGGAAAGCCACGTTCAGGAATGGGAGTAGATGCTACAGACTATGATGGCGACGGCTGGCAAGACCTTTTTGTGGCTAACATCGATCAGGAGTTCTTCAGCCTTTATCACAATCAGAAGGACTTAACTTTTACTGACGAGCCGGGGGAAATCGGTCCGGCCACACAGTTGTTGAGCGGTTGGGGCCTTAAGTTTTTCGATTACGACAATGATGGCGATCCGGATCTTTTACTTGTAAATGGTCACCCGGATGATTTGATCGAAATGAAGGCGTCTCGCGTCAAGTACAAAGAGCCTTTACTGCTGTTCGAGAATACAGGCACAGGTTTTAAGAACGTGAGCGCACAGTCCGGTAATGTTTTTGCAAAGGAGTTTTCTGGGCGCGGCATGGCGGTTGGAGACTTCGACAACGATGGTGACCTTGATGCGCTAATTTCGAATAACGGTGAAGCCCCGTTGCTGCTACGCAACGAAGGGGGCAATCAAAATAGCTGGCTTGGCCTGGAACTAGTGGCCACCAAAAGTAATCCGGGAGCGGTGGGCGCAGTCATTACCTGGCAAGCCGCCGGCGTGAAGCGAAGTCGCTTACGAACAGCAGGAGGCAGCTATCTGTCGTCGAGCGACCCACGTGAGGTGCTCGGTCTGGGCGCGGCTGCGAAGTTAGAGAGCGTTGAGATTCGGTGGCCCAGCGGGAAGGTAGACAAGCTCACAAACCTCCCTATAAATACTTATGTGAAAGTGGTCGAAGGCAGCGGCTTAGTTAAGAGCGCAGGGACCTCAAACTCGAAAGAACGTGCAACCAAGCCGTGACTTCGTGATTTAACTCGATAAGTGGACAGTGTGAAAACGCGCGTGGTTGAACTAAACGAATTGGCAAGGGTCAAGCGGCCGATAAAAGGATCACACCAGGATTGAACAAGTTGGGAAGGGGGCAAGCGGTAGATAAACCCGCTTGCCCCCTTCCCAACTTGTTCAATTCAACCACATGCACATTTCTTACACACTCTCTGCAGTCGGTGGATTTCCAAATTCAGAAGTCCATCACCATCATTTCGCAGCTGGAGTCGCGAGCGTTGTGACGCGCTTCTTCCATTCGGCCGCCTCCATAGATTTGAGCTGCGGTAATTCGAATGCTGCAATTATCAGTTGCTTGACACTCGGGATGGTAACGAATTCTAACGCTGCCTTAGGCTTGGCTGCCTCATCCAGTCGCGCGAGTTTAGCGTCTCGCCACTCCGGGGTTGGCGCTGTTCCGGCTGTGAGGTAAGAAATTGCTTCCAGTCCTGCGACTCCGATCTCCGATAAATCTTTCGCTAAAGGCTGGGCTTCGCGTAATAGCGGCGAACGATCGATTTGCGGATCGAGAGACAGACCCGCATCGCGCCACTGGGTTAAGGTCGTGTGAATATCTTCCCTGTAGAGTTGAAAACGCGGGGCGTCCGAGAGGAGGCCGTCAACCATCAACACAAATCTGCGAGCTGCATCACTGTCGGGGCGGGCAGCATCAACAAGACCAGTGAGCGGACTAAGCATAGTCGCCGGTCGCATCTGCCCGCGGCGATACTCCTTAACCGGTTCGATCAAGGACGCGAGAGTTGCCAACGCTCCAATATCATCGCTTCCTGCGAGACGTCTTAGAAGCATCGCAAAATTCTTTTTGTGAGTTAGACCTAACTCTTCGAGCTGCAAGCTGATAACAGCGAGGCGGCGGTACATATCATCAACGTCCACGATCGTTTGCGGCGACCAGAGCCTTTCCGCGATGGCCGCCGTTCGTGGCCATATTCGCGAGTCGATGGTCTCAGGGCTGACGTATTCTCCCCACATCGTTGCCTCGCCGCCGAGAACATGCTTGCTCTCGTCCTTAGTTAGAGTGCTGTTCACCGGGATTGGGTCTGCGAGGTAGTGTCGGGTTGTCGGATAAATGAGATCGATGTAGTAACCAGCAGAAAGGATCCCGTCATAACCCTTCTTCGCTGCCTCGGCCAGCGAGGCGGGTCCTCGCCATGACTGAATTACTGCGTCCTTGGGAAGGTCCGGTTGCAGGATCTCGTCCCAACCGATCATTTTCTTTCCGTGTTTTTGCAGGATCTTCAGGAGTTGTTGGTTGAAGTAAGCTTGCAGCGCGTGGTTGTCTTTGATGCCTTTGGCTTTCATGAAGGCTTGAATCTGTGGGTTACGATCCCACTGTTTGCCTTCGTTTTCGTCACCACCTATGTGCATGTAGGCGTCAGGGAAGAGTGACGCCATTTCGCCCAGGAATCCATCAAGGAACTTGTAAACCTGGTCGCGAGTTGGATCGAGCGCCGGTTCAAATATCCCGGCACGTCGTTCAATTTGGTATGGCCCAGGTGCACTACCTAGTTCAGGGTATCCGACCAGCCAGCTCGTGCTGTGACCCGGTATGTCAAACTCCGGCACCACGCGAATGCCGCGCTCGCGCGCGTAAGCAATAATTTCTCGCACCTGGTCCTGCGTGTAGTAAAGACCATCCGAACCCATTAAGTGGAGCTTAGGAAATTTCTTACTCTCGACACGGAACCCCTGGTCTTCTGTGAGGTGCCAGTGGAATACGTTGAGCTTAACCGCGGCCATTGCGTCGAGATTGCGCTTCAGAACCTCCGGCGGTTCATAGTGGCGGCCGATGTCGATTAGCAAACCACGCCAGGCGAAGCGCGGCTGATCTTGTATCCTAATCCCCGGCAAGTAGTAGCCGCTGCGATCGCTTTCCAGCAACTGCAGCAAAGTCTCCAAGCCGCGTAGAGCCCCAACCACCGTCGGGGCGACAAGCCGCGCTTGCTTATCTGAGACTTCGAGGTGGTAGCTCTCATTCTCGTCCAAAGAGGGAACAACCTGTCCCGGGCTTTGGCATTGGATTACCAGAGCGGCGCCGTTCTCATCCGTGACCAGACCCGCGGGAAACGTTATGCCAGTGCGTCCTCCGAGTCGTTTCATTACGCGAGCGATTCCCGCTTGTAGCCGTGGATCTGAGTAGTCTTTCGTTACCACTCTAAAAGTGCCATCGATCGCGAGACGGCCAGGACGAAACTCCACTGAAGCAGGCACGGGCATTAAGTTAAGTTGCTTCACAGTAGCGCCCGTTGATGTTCCTTCTTGTGCTGCAACATCCAGGGCACCTCCCAGTAGCAGAGCCCCGAGAATGAGTATTTGAATCTTCATCTGTCCTTCCGTGAAACTCGAAATTGGCGGTGCCCCTGCAGCTCGGCTAGGGGGCCGCAACCAAACCTAAGCCAAAACACGATCCACGAAATTACACGAATTGAAATCACACGAAAAGACACTAAAAAGATTTCGTGTCTGTTCGTGTGTTTGGTTCGTGTGATGCGCGTGGATCGATTTGTTTACTCCAAAAACTTGCTCAAGAAAGTTGACCGTTGCTTCACAGAGGGTGCACCTATGTTCGCTGCACCTCACTCAACATTGAAGCCACGTAACAGACTGAAGTCTGCGCCACTTCCAGAGGTAAACCGCCTACTTCAGCGTAAACCTGTCCTTGAGACCGCCGATCGTTACGTCAAAGTCTCCGGGTTCCGCGATGGGTTTGTTATCAGTACCAATGAACGAGAGATCATCGCGTCTCAGGTTGAACGTTAAAGTACGACTTTGGCCGGGCTCCAGATAGATCTTTGCGAAACGTTTGAGTCGTTTGACGGCGGGCGAGAGAGAGGCGACAAGATCGCTCACGTATAGCTGGACCACTTCCTTGCCCGCGCGCCGACCACTATTGCTCACCGTCACGCTGACTGAGAGTTCAGCGTTTCCGGAGATAGTCTTTTGACTCAAACGCAAATCGCGATAGGCGAACGTGGTGTAACTTAGGCCTTCTCCGAACTCAAATTGAGGCTTGAACGCAGTGTTACCAAACGCGGTGTCTTCTGTTTCAAATGCCTTATGATCGTATGTAATCAAACCATTCGGTGTCCGCGGGTAAGTGAAGGGAAGTCGGCCTGAAGGATTAAAATCACCGAAGAGCACATCGGCGATCGCCTGTCCTCCTTCGTTGCCGGGATTGTAGGCCATTAGGACTGCTCCGGCTTTATCGACAACGCGGTTGATGATTCGGGGACGCCCCTCAACCAGCACAAGCACGACCGGCTTACCCGACGCTTCGATTGCTTCGGCAAGTTTGAGTTGCGGTTCGCCGAGCGTCAAATCGGTAATGTTGCCGGGAGTCTCGGTGTACGAGCCTTCCCCAAGGCATAACACCACGACATCTGCAGCCTGTGCGGCTTGGACCGCAGCCGGGATGTCAACCTCCTCTTCCAAACTGGTAGGAGTGCTGTTGGACGGTGAACCTGCGGGACGCGTAATTCTTGTGCCTGGCGCATACGTTATGTTCGCTGCTCCTACCTTTGCTTCGATCGCTCGCAGAATGGTCAGACGGTCTTTCGGATAGAGAGAAGGCTCAGAGCCTTGCCAAACGTAGGTCCAACCGTTGTTAAGCGAGATCAGCGAATCGGCAGTCGGACCGGTGACCAGCACTTTTCGATCTTTAGATAGGGGCAATAGGTTATTCGTGTTCTTGAGCAGCGTCATAGACTCCCGGGCCGCGTGTAAGCTCGCCTGTCTTGATTCCGGAAGGCCTACCTTTGCCTTGAGAGCGGCGTTGGGCATCGAGTTTTCAAACAGACCAAGTTCAAACTTCACCCTTAAAATACGACGCACGGCTTCATCAATCCGCGATTGCGGTACGGCGCCCTCCTTGACCAGTGCCAGCAAGGTATCACTGAAGCTGTAGTCGCTAGGTACCATGCTCATGTCGATACCAGCCATAACCGCCAGACGTGTAGCCTCTTTCTCAGTTGCCGCCACGTGCCAAATATTCACTAGCTTCTTGATATCTTCCCAGTCAGAGACCACAAAGCCCTCGAAGCCAAGCTCACCACGCAGAATGTCCGTCAGAATGTGATGATTGAGGTGTCCGGGAACGCCGTTGATCTCCGCGGAGTTGACCATGACCGTTCGAGCGCCCGCTTTCACGGCGGCGGCGAACGTGGGCAGAAAATACTCGCGCAGATGATTTTCAGGAATCCATGCGGGCGTGCGATCCCTTCCAGTCAGCGGAAAACTGTAGCCCATGTAATGCTTCAGGCTGGCGGCAACGTTGTTTGGTGAGGCAACGTCTGAACCCTCCAGTCCGCGCACGAATGCGACACCCATTACTTTGGCAAGATACGGATCTTCGCCAAACGTTTCCCAGAAACGTGGCCACAGCGGTTGACGGCCAATATCGAGTACCGGGGAAAAGCTCCAGGGGATGCCGGCGGCGCGCGTTTCCGATGCGGTTATCTCGCTGCCCCGTTTCATCAACTCTGGATTCCAGGTGGCGGCCATGCCTATCTCTTGCGGAAAGAGTGTCGCACCCTGCACATAATTTGCGCCATGGATCGAATCGATGCCGTAGATTACCGGAATACCGAGGCGCGTCTTTTTAGTGGCAGCTTCTTGAATCTGCCCGATGATCTCATGCCATCTGTCGACCGTAAGAGCTTGATCCGCGACGTTGAGAATTGACCCCACCCCGTAGCGCCCTATGGCTTTCTCAAGCTTAGTGGGGTCGATCCTAATGTCCTGGTCCTTTCCGTTCGCGATCATGCCGATCTGGAGTTGGGTCATCTGGCCGATCTTCTCTTCGATCGTCATTCGCTTGAGTAGCGCCTCGACCTTTTGAGCCTGACTGCGCGCCTGGCTCGAGTTTTGAAGTGCTTTTTGGAAAAACGCGTCACTATCAGCCACTTCTGGGCCATTCACGTCAGCTGTGTCCGACTGAACGCGCGGACCACTATCATGCTTGCGTGGTGGAGACACGTGACTCATGGGTTGGGAAATTAATCTCGTTTGAGATTGAGAAGTCGTTATGCTTGCAACTTTCTGTAGCGGTAGTCCGAGGCACAGCGAGACAGTAACGGTCGCCAACCAGAGCGCCACTCTTCTTGTCACTGTTCATATCCTTTGGAAGGGAATTGTAGGAGCTATCAAACTTATTCTCGTGTATTGCCGCGCGATATTCAAGCATTGAACCGAATCGCACTTCAACTGTGATCATTCAAATCCACCGGGGCGCCACGAAGGAGAGAGCCCCGACAGTTCGACTAATCAATAGTTCCCAACCAGCACGAAATGATCTTCACTCCGGTAGGAAGTGAGATGTTTATAGATAGGAACATAAGAAAAATACCAGACGCCGTTCGGAGGAGCGGAACATATCTAGATTAGTATCTGTCCAGTTGAGTTCCGCTCCTCCGAACGGCGCCGGAGGGGATTCGACCCACGGGCCTATAGACATCTCATCCCTAACGGGGTGAAGACCAGGCGGATGCTTGCTCGATACCTGTAAACATCTCACCCCTAACGGGGTAAAAGCCTCCTAATTCACCTCTATTAAAAGGGCACCAGTACAAGACAGACAGGTGTAGGTACTTGGGCGACGTGTCCGGTGGAGTCGAGTCGTCCGGTAGCCGGATTGATACGCAAGCTGACGATCGTGTCCGAGTCTTTATTGGCTACCAGTAGAAACGTACCTGTAGGATCAATGGTGAAGTGGCGCGGAGTCTTGCCCTGGGTCGGTACATGTTCAATGAATGTGAGTTTGCCGGTGCTCTGGTCGATCGCAAAACCTACGATGCTATCGTGCCCACGATTTGAGCCGTAAAGGAACCTGCCCGAAGGAGATACCGCGAGCTCTGCGGTAGTATTTGCAGCGGAAAAATCCTTTGGAAGAGTCGAAACAGTTTGCGTCTCTTTGAGGGTGCCTGTTGCTTTGGCATAGGTGAACGCCGTCACCGAGTTTGTTAGTTCGTTGATGACGTAAGCATATTTTCCGTTGGGATGGAAGGTGAGATGGCGAGGTCCGTCGCCCGGCTTCAACTGCGCTTCTTTGTTAGACACAAGTTTCCCATTCTTCGCGTCAAACTTGTAAATCATCACCTTGTCAAGCCCCAGATCAACGGCGAACGCATACCGATTGGAGCTGTCCAGCTCAATACAGTGAGCGTGTGGTCCTTCCTGCCGTTCTTTGTTTACGCTCGAGCCGTGGTGTTGCACCATGTCGGTCGCCACACCCAGGCTGCCATCCGCTTTAATCGGTAACACTGAAATGTTGCCGCCCGTGTAATTCGCAACCAGAACAAACCTACCTGTCTTATCCACAATCAAATGGCATGGTGCACCACCCAACGTGGGCTGCTGATTCAGGAAGCTCAAATTGCCGCTTTGTTGGTCGATGGAAAACGCGCTTAATGCCCCGCTTGGTTTACCGGCGAATTGCTCGACCTCATTCACTGCATAGAGCCGACGACGGTGGCGGTCGATTGCCAAAAACGAAGGATCAACCACGCCCTTTACAGTGTTGAAATGCTTCAGCTCACCAGTGCTCATGTTCATCCGGTAGATATAGATCCCTTCGCTCTTACCCGAGGTGTAAGTACCGACGTAAAGATTTAGGTCTCCATTTACTCCGAGTAACCTTGCCCACCCGCGAGTGGGGATCGCGAGACTAACTGCCGCCAGCCCTGTGATAGTGAGAAAATCTCGACGGGAGTGTTTCTCGTGTGGCATCTGTGCTCCTGTGATTTACGTCTATCGCTGTTTATCGATTAGCTTGCCGACTTCGCGCCAGGTAATGAGCTTGATGTTGTTCTCCTTCAGCAGCGAGCGAAACTTGTCGCTGGTGAGGAAGTCGAAATCGCGTTGTCGCCACGCAGCTCCCCAGTTTGGATGATCAAAAGTCATTCCGCGCATCTCGGCATCATCATAGGCAATATGCACGATCATCTCGGTGATTCCGGGCTGAATACTTTTGACTGCGTCGGCGTAAAACTTACCCCAGCCCTCGGGTGGAACTTCAGGTTCAATGCTTATGATCCGGTCTATGACGATGTCGTCAGGAGTTAAGAGTGAAGGGAGAAACGACAGACGTTCAAGGAACTCTCTGGACATTCTGGTCGGCAGCTTGTTCTTGCGAGCCAGTCGCAGCAGTATCTCGAAGAGCGCCTTATTCTGATAAAGCGTTCCCATATGTGAATCAAGGTGCGTTGGTTGAATACCGAGGGACCTTGCCCGTTCGATCTGAGAACGGAGCTCGGCCTCAGCCTCCCCGGGGTTTATGTGCGAAGCAGCTTCTGATTCGGTTAAATAGAAATAGCCACTGCTGTCTAAGAGAGAAGCCACACGATCCTTCGATAGCACGGGACCCCAACGATAGGGAGTCCATTCACTAGTCAACGTTAGATGCAATCCAAGGTCGGCCTCCGGGTGATTGCGAGCGTAGGTCGCGATCTCAGATACCCAGGGACAGGGGATCATAATGCTTCCGGAGTTCACCAAACCGCCCTCAAATGCTTTGATTGAAGCGATATCAACAGAGTGGGCCGCACCCAGATCGTCAGCATGAACGATCAAGAGTTTTGCGTCGGGTGAATAGCCAAGTCGCTCAGCCAAGGTCTTCGTCGCAACCTGGGAACTCGGCGTCGGGCTGTTCGACTGCGCAAGCGCTGAGGACGACAGCGCGATAACTATTGCGACTACAGCCGCGAGAAGAATGTTCTGTCTCATCTTTTATCCCTCGATTGAATCTTAGGAACCCAAATCGCTCGAATGGTTAGGAAACTGCGCGCAAGGTTCGCCCGCAGTTTCGACTCAGAGGCTCGCAGGTGTCGCGCGAAAAGTACGTTTCGCGGAACAAATTGTCAAACAGAATTCTCGTTGAGGACAACTGAGGCCTGCAACCATGTAAGCGGGTTGCATTTCGACAAAGCCGATCCACGAAATTACACTAAGCAAGACAAACTCTTTTTCATGTCGTTTCGTGTGATTTCGTGGATCGGCTTTTAGCCGCAACTAAAGCAATACGATCCACGAAACGACACTAAACGCACGAAATCATATTCCGTCTTGATTCGTTTAATTTCGCGGAGCCGCTCTGTCAAAATCAAAAAACAAAAACGTTATGCTCTTGTATTACCGAGAACGCTCTTTCGATCCGTTATTGCGCCGAAAAACTTAACTAAGCTCTTTACAGTGCGCGATGTTTAAGTATTATGAAGCGCCAAAACATTCGTCCTTCATTTCAGAACGGCGATGAGCATCAACAACACGGACGACGAAAGACCCGATGACCCTCTTCTGAGACGCTTCGGACTGTTGCAGGCTAGCGCGCTCAACATGTCCAATATGATTGGTGTCGGGCCTTTCATCACGATTCCACTCTTGATGTCTGCGCTCGGCGGTCCCCAGGCCATGTTGGGCTGGATTGTCGCTGTATTGATTGCAATTGCAGACGGAATGGTGTGGAGCGAACTTGGAGCCGCGATGCCTGGCTCGGGTGGAAGTTACGTGTATCTCCGCGAAGCCTATGGCCGCGAGACTTTTGGGCGGTTCATGGCTTTCCTCTTCATCTGGCAGTTCATTCTTAGTGGGCCACTGGAAATAGCGTCCGGATATATCGGCTTCGCAAGATATGCCGGCTACATCTGGCAGGGAATCACTCCTCGTGAAATGTTGCTGGTTGTGATCGTGGTGGGAGCGCTCAATGTGGTACTGCTTTATCGTCGTATCACGTCAATTGCCAGGATTACGGTTAGTTTATGGATCGGCACGTTGCTCACAACCGTTGCGGTCATCATAACCGGCGCTATGCATTTTAGCGCTGCCCGTGCGTTTGACTTTCCACCGGGAGCCTTCAGTTTCTCGCTGGGATTTCTCTTTGGTCTGGGTGCGGCCTCGCGGATAGGAGTTTATGACTATCTTGGCTACTACGACATTTGCTACATCGGTGACGAAGTAGAGAATCCTGGCCGAACAATTCCTCGCTCGATCATCATCAGCATTGTGGTCGTCGCAATTATCTACTTTGCAATTAACCTTTCAATAATCGGTGTTGTGCCCTGGCGAGAGTTTGTTCCGGCATCCGCGCATCCCGAATCTGATTTCATAGTTTCGATCTTCATGGAAAAGATCTACGGCACCAAGATCGCAACCATCTTCACGGCAATGGTCTTATGGACGGCGTTCGGTTCGGTCTTTGCTTTGCTTCTTGGCTACTCGCGCATTCCTTATGCGGCAGCACAGGACGGTTATTTCTTCAAAGTATTTGGCCGGCTTCATCCTACTAAAAGGTTTCCGTATGTTTCATTGATTACGCTCGGCGTTATTTCAATCATCTGTGGCTTCTTTTCGCTGGGCATAGTTATTGACGCCTTGATAACGACACGCATCTTAGTTCAATTCATTGGTCAGATCTTTGCCGTGATGCTTCTCAGAAAGCGCGCTCCAGACATGCCGCGACCCTATCGCATTTGGCTGTATCCGATACCGAATGTGGTTGCTCTAGTTGGATGGGTTTTCATCTTTGCGACGACGGACTGGCCAATAATTCTGGTTGGGCTGGCAACCCTGACTTTGGGCGCGATTGTTTTCTTTATCTGGTCCTTCTACACACAAAGGTGGCCGTTCGCTACCGTGAGAACGAATTAGAATTTAGAATTTAGAAGTTTGGATCTTCGATTGTTTTGTAAATTCTAAATTCTAAATTCTAATTTCTAAATCTTAGGTTGAGGCCCCGTCTGATTTATACTTTCGAGAGATGATTAGACTATTACTTTCCATCGGAATTATTTTGTTCAGTGTCGTAGAGGCGTTTCCAAAGCCGCAAGGGAAACGCGAGCCTCCTCAAAGCGCTAAGATCTTTTTGCGGGAAGGCTGGCGCGTTCAATCTTCAGCTAAGGTGCAGGAAAAGGGTGGGGCTCTCTCTCAACGCGACTCTCAGGCGAAAGATTGGTACCCGGCTACGGTTCCGTCAACGGTCGTTGGAACTTTGGTTGAAAATAAAGTCTACGCCGAACCGTTCGTCGGCATGAATTTAAGAATGATCCCGGGCTGCCGTTATCCGATTGGCGCAAACTTTTCGAATCTCCCAATGCCTGAGGACAGTCCGTTTCGCGTCTCTTGGTGGTATCGAAAGGAGTTCCCACTGCCAGCGAGCTACCAGGGGAAGAACATTTGGCTGCATTTTGCCGGCATTAACTTCCGCGCCAACGTCTGGCTTAACGGTCGGCAGGTGGCGACATCAGAGCAGATTGCGGGAACCTTCCGCACATATGAGCTAAACATTAAGGACGCGGCGCGCACCGGCGGCATCAATACACTGGCGGTTGAGGTCTTTCCGCCGCAGCCTGATGATTTGGCCTGGACCTGGGTAGATTGGAATCCCATGCCCCCTGATAAGAATATGGGGATCTTCCGCGAGGTCTTCATTACGACTAGTGGGCCCGTGACCCTTCGTTATCCCCAGGCCGTCACCCATTTTGATTTGCCTTCACTTGAAACCGCGCACCTGACCGTCAACGCCGAGGCCAACAACGCAACCGATCATGAAGTCGAGGGTGTGTTGCGGGGAACTATCGAAGGAATACGTTTTTCACAAAGAGTTAAACTCTTGCCGCGTGAGACAAAGTCAATCACCTTTACTCCGGATCAATTTCCCCAGCTCCACATCTCTCATCCGCGTCTGTGGTGGCCCGTGAAGCTTGGTCCACAGAATTTGTACGGCCTCCAGATCGAGTTCGTAATAGACGGTCAGGTTTCTGACCGTCAGACTACTCGCTTCGGGATCCGAGAGATCACGTCAGAGTTGGACGCACAGAATCACCGTGTCTTTAAAGTCAATGGGCGAAACGTGCTCATTCGCGGAGGGGGATGGGCATCAGATATGTTTCTTCGCTATATGCCGGTGAGGCTGAAGACAGAATTTCAATACGTTAAAGACATGAATTTGAACGCTATTCGGCTGGAAGGACAACTCCAGCCGGATTACTTCTTCGATCTGGCCGATCAGTACGGAATCCTGATCATGGCGGGATGGTGCTGCTGCTCTCACTGGGAGCATTGGCAGCACAACGCCGCGTATAAAGAGGGTCCGACATGGGACAAGGAGGATTACGACATCGCCGCTAAATCGCAAGCAGATCAAATCAGACGCTTGAGGAATCATCCCAGTTTACTGGTATGGTTAAATGGCAGCGACAACCCACCACCTGCCGATGTAGAACAGATGTACATCGACATCCTAAAGAAGTATCAATGGCCCAATCCTTTCATATCTTCAGCTACCGCGAAAACGACTACCGTCACGGGCGCCACCGGGGTCAAGATGGAAGGACCTTACGAGTGGGTGCCCGCTTCCTACTGGTCATTGGACAAAAAGATCGGTGGCGCTCACGGATTCGCAACTGAGATTAGTCCCGGACCAGCTGTGCCACCTATTGAGAGTCTGCGTCGAATCGTACCGGAAGAACATCTCTGGCCCATCGATGAGTACTGGCACTATCACGCGGGAGGTGGGCAGTTCAAAAACCTCAAGGTCTTCACGAATGCCTTAGAGGCCCGCTATGGACCAGCCAAAGATGTACAGGATTACGCGATGAAGTCGCAGTTGATGACTTACGAAGGTCAGCGCGCGATGTTTGAGGCTTTTGCCGCGAATCGGTACACCTCAAACGGAGTGATTCAGTGGATGCTAAATAACGCCTGGCCTTCACTGATCTGGCACCTTTACGACTATTTCCTAATGCCAGGTGGTGGTTACTTCGGTACCAAAAAAGCATGTGAGGTGGTTCACGTGCAGTACTCTTATGGTGACAAGTCGGTAGTTGCGGTCAACACCACTCATGAGGCTCTGCGAGATCTAAAATTGACAGCTCAGGTATACGATGTCGACTCGGTGGAAAGGTTTTCCAAAGAAACTAAACTTGACTTACCGATCGACGGTACAGTCAAAGCTTTCATGATTCCTCAGATTCAGAATTTACCTTCGACCTACTTTCTGAGGTTGAAGCTTGAGGACATGAGCGGACAAACGGTAAGTTCAAACTTCTACTGGCTCTCGACAAAGGACGATTCCCTCGACTGGGAGAAATCTACCTGGTATTACACCCCGACAAGCTCTTATGCAGACATGACGCAACTGCAAAAACTTCCGCCCGTAAAATTGGCTATATCAGCCACTGCGCTGCGCAGAGGTGGGGATGAAACAACGCATGTAACAGTGTCAAATACCAGCAACAGTCTAGCGTTCTTTATCCAGTTACAGATCAAACGGAAACCAGACAACAAAAACATCCTGCCGGTTGTCTGGCAGGACAACTATTTTTCATTGCTGCCGGGGGAGAGCAGAAAGGTAACTGCGACATATAAAGTGAAGGATTTAGGTGGAGCACCGGCTTTGCTTGCGGTGGATGGATGGAACATAGCCTCCTCGTCCAGTCCGATACTAAGAAAGCGGTAGCTGAGTCGAAATTGTATGGGTGGCACTCCGTGGCAACCTCCGTTTATAACACCTTGAAGGAAGGCACGATGCGGTCAGTCCTTACGCGTAGGGATCGTTTTAGCGAGGTTCACCTTACCGCGTAGTTCAATCTGTTGTGAAGAACGCCCGACAAGCACGTCAAAATCAAAGTGCATTGCCGCAGTTCCCGACCTTCGCTGACGGCGGTGTTCCTAAGCTCGTTCTTTTGGTTGAGTGAGAGGATTGTAGGATGTCGTTTGTTTTAGATCAATTTTCTCTGATTGTCTCATTCGCCGTGGTTTTAGAGAATGTACTCCGATTGCAGTGTCATGAGGTCATCTATGAATTGACGATGGATGTCAGTACCGAAACGCGGTAGCGTCGGGTCAACGATCCACTACGAGTCGTGATGCGCATCTTTGACCCGACGCTACCGCGTGACGGTACTGATGACCTCATGACACTGTAGGTCCGGCCTCGGTAAGAACATTATACAGGGCGATTATGAAACCGCTAAAAATTGGAATTACCGGAGTGCGCGGCATTGTCGGTGAGACGTTTACTCCCGAAGTCGCAATCGGGTTCGCACAAGCGTTCGGCACCTACCTTGATAGCGGGCGCATTCTCGTTTGTCGCGATACAAGAGCTTCTGGGCCAATGGTCCGGGCTGCGGTCCTTGCCGGTCTACTCGCTGCGGGCTGCGAAATTATCGATCTTGGCGTTTGCCCCACGCCCAGCATGCAACTGGCTATCCCGTGGCTTGAGGCTGACGGGGGGATCGCGATCACTGCCGGTCATAATCCATCGCAATGGAACGCCCTCAAATTTGTGCGCGGCGACGGCCTATACCTGAATCAAACGCAGGCCGAAGAGCTTTTGGATATTTTCCATCAAGGAGAGTTTGCCAAGGCCACTTGGGACAAGATAAAGCCTGCCATTAAGTACGAGGACGCAATTGAGCATCACATTGAAATGCTCAAGGGTGCATTTGATGTTTCAGCGATCAGAGAACAAAAACTCATAGTAACCGTAGACTGTTGTAATGGCGCGTGTTCCAAACTGATTCCGCGCTGGCTCGAAGAACTCGGATGCGAAGTTCTCGCCATAAATGACGATCCCGCCGCGCCTTTTCCGCACCAACCCGAACCCCGGCCGGAGACTATGGCGCAACTCTCCGCGGTCGTTAAAGCAGCAAGCGCTAACGTTGGGTTCGCGCACGACGCCGACGGTGAGCGTCTGGGGATAGTCACTGAACTGGGCGAACCGCTTTCCGAAGAGCTCACGCTGGTGTTGGCGGCAGAGACGCGGTTTCGGCGGCGCACTGGTATCGTTGTGACGAACGTCTCAACGACCAGCGCCATCGATGGAATCGCTGCACGTTACGGCGGCCACGTCGTGCGGACGCCGGTCGGACAAACATTCATTTCTGAAGGCCTCCTGGAACATAAGGGTATTCTCGGCGGTGAGGGCAGCGGTGGCGTTGCAGTTCCGGAAGTGCATTCGACGCATGACAGCGCCGCTGCAATTGGACTGATCCTCGAGCGACTCGCACACACGAGGGAACGGATCTCCGAAGCGGTGCGGCAACTTCCACAGCTGGTGATGTTGAAACACAACGTTCCTGTCGCGCCTAATCGACTCTACTCAATGCTGCAGGATTTCCGCTCGGAGGTCGAACGAGGGCAGTTAACCTGTGATCTAACAGATGGCATTAGAGTGGTCTTGTCTGAGGGATGGGTACACGTGCGAGCATCAAATACTGAGTCCATGATCCGCATTATCGTTGAGGCGGAGGAATTGTCAGGCGCACGCAAGCTGCTTGATTGGGCTCGTGATAGATTGAAAAGGTAATCTGCAGTGGTTCCCTTGCGAACTCTCTTTCGTCACGACTTTAGAGACTGTCTGGAAACTCCGATTTTTATTGCTCCACCGAGTCTGTGGGAAAGAATACTGGAGCCGGCTTGTTTATTGTGGACGCAAAGAGATACCGGGTTTCACCCTGTTAGGGGGTGAAATACTTATAGCTCGTAGGCCCGAGAACCTCCGGTGCGGTTCGGAGATACAAGGGGCGGAATTCAACTTGACTTGTAACAATTCAGTTTCATTCCGCCCCTTGTATCTTCCGAACCGCGCTTGGGTATTTGTTGCGTTCCGGTCTATAAACATCTCACCCCTCCGAAGTGAAGAACCATGGTGATCTATAAAATCCAGCCCTTGGGGCAAGGCAATAAAATCCGAGTTTCCAGGAGTAAGTCACGAATCCCGAGTCGCCAATGAAAATAAAACGATAGCAGTCAATCTGATTTGCGCTAACTATTTTCATAAGGATCTTTAATGATCGTATATGAGAGCAATACCAACTCTAAAGATCAGCATTTCCGGGGTGCGCGGGGTAATTGGTGAGTCTCTATCACCAACTATGCTGGCGCGTTTCGCTCAAGCGTTTGGCACGTACATTGGTTCGGGCACGGTAGTTATCGGACGCGACCCACGCACTTCCGGCGAAATGGTCAAGCAGGCCGTAATTGGAGGCCTGTTGTCGAGCGGTTGCCGAGTCACAGATATCGGAATGTGTCCGGTTCCAACGGTCCAGTTGCTGGTCCGACGTAATCAGGCGCAGGGTGGTATAGCCATTACGGCCAGTCATAATCCACCAGAATGGAATGCGCTGAAGTTCATCGGCTCAGACGGACTATTTCTCAATGCAGGTCAAGCTCGTGAGATGCTGGATATTTATCATCAGGGTGAATACACGAAGGTCTCGGGCGCGGACATGAGAGGTGTTGAAGACACTTCTGGTTCAACTGATTTGCACTTGCAAGCGATCCTGGACGCATTGGGACCCCTCCCGCGAAATGACAAGAAATTTCGGGTGGTGCTTGATTCGTGTAATGGGGCCGGCTCGCTTGTGGGTCCGAAGTTGTTGGAGGCGCTCGGTGCTGAAGTGTTTCCGATCAATGTGACTCCCAACGGGCTATTCCCACGTCCCGCAGAGCCCGTGCCGGAAAACCTTGGTGATCTCTGTGCCGCAGTCAAAAATAATCGAGCAGATATTGGGTTTGCCCAGGATATGGATGCCGATCGACTCGCCATCGTTTCGGATCAAGGCATGCCCATCGGTGAGGACTACACGCTTGTTCTCGCAACGCTTTATGTTCTCAGTAAACAGCCTGGACCGGTAGTGGCAAATCTCTCAACTACCACGGCGCTCGAGGACGTCGCCAGGCGTTTTGCGTGCCCGGTCTTTCTTACAAGAATCGGCGAGGTCAACGTTACCGAAGTAATGGAGAGAGAACACGCTGTAATCGGAGGCGAAGGTAATGGCGGGGTGATCTATCCGCGCATCAATTTTGCTCGTGACAGTCTGGTTGGTATGGCGCTCGTCCTGCACCTGCTTGCGCAAACCGGAAAGACGATTACTGAACTACTGAATGATATTCCGAAGTACAGGATGATTAAAGAGAAACTAGATTGTCCATCAAACAAGATTGTCGCGATAATCAGAATGATTCGGCGCGAGTATGCAGACTATCCGATGGACACGCGCGATGGCGTCAAGGTCGTGCTACCTGGTGGCTGGTTCCTTGTAAGGGGCTCAAATACCGAACCAATCATCCGAGTAGTTGCTGAGGCGGAAGGCGAAGATCAAGCGCGGCAGATCGTTGGCAGTGTGCGTGAAAAAGTAGAAGCTTGTATCAACTCCTAGTCCTGTGGATGATCTTAGTTTACCAACTCAGGATTGCTTGCCAGCCACTAACGAACTCAAACGACGAATCGGTGTCCGCACTGCCACGGCGCTCGTGGTTGGCGAAGTCATTGCGGTGGGTATATTTCTTACCCCTGCCAGCATGGCGAAATCGCTTGGCTCGCCACTATGGTTGCTTGTTATCTGGCTCGTGATGGGAGCAATGGCACTCTGTGGCGCTCTTTGTTATGGTGAGTTGGCCGCAAGGTATCCCCAGTCTGGTGGCGCCTATGTCTATTTACGGGAGTCGTACGGCGCGCCGATCGCGTTCCTGTATGGATGGATGGCCCTGCTAGTAATGGATCCTGGGTTGACGGCAGCACTGGCCGTGGGGCTCGCTAGTTATGTTGGGTACGGTCTCGGGCTGTCGCCCCTGGGACTGAAGACTCTGGCAATAGGCACGATTATTTTGGTGGCGGCCATTAACATTCGGGGCGTTAGACTTGGGGCGGGATTTATACGCGGCCTGACAGTTCTCAAGCTCGCTCTGCTCGGTTTTCTTCTGGTTTACGGATTTGCTTTCCAGCTTGGAAATTGGTCAAACTTTTCGCCGTTCGTGGCCCAACGCGCAAATTCAGCTCCCTTGATCCCCGCATTGGCCGGCGGAATCGTTGGCGCGTTTTTTTCGTTTGGCGGATGGTGGGATCTGAGCAAACTGGCCGGCGAAGTGCGCAATCCCTCTCGTACTCTTCCGAGAGCGTTTGCTTACGGCGTCGTCATCGTGACGATAGTCTACATCCTCACCAGCGCAGTTTTCATATATCTTGTGCCACTCGAGCAGGTTACTTCAGGCGAGACTTTTGCAGCTCAAGCGGGTGAGGTCTTGTTTGGAGCCGTAGGTGGTCGGGTGTTTTCTCTGGTGGTCGTTGTAGCCGTACTCGGGAGTCTAAGCGCGATTGTGATGTCGGCACCGCGCGTCTATTTCGCGATGGCTCGTGACGGCCTATTTATTCGCGCCGCGGCCTCAATACATCCTCGATTCGAGACTCCTGCTCGTGCTATTGCGCTGCAGGCACTGCTGGCCTCAATACTTGTTGCCCTCGGAACCTTCAATCAGATCGTTTCATATTTTGTTTTTGTGGTCGTAGTCTTTATCGCCCTTACGGTAGCTGCGCTTTTTGTGTTGCGACGTAAAGGGGCAAACGGCTTTGTTTATGTCACACCTGGGTATCCCGTCACGCCGCTAGTGTTCTTAATCTTGATCGTTCTATTGCTGGTCCTACTTGGAAGCAACAATCCCTTGCAGGCCTTTCTGGGCATGGCTGTAGTGGCAACAGGTCTTCCGGTTTATTATTTGATCTTTCGCCGCAAACAGGCGGCATTAAAGACTTGAGGAGAGTTTTTCTATGACCTGGATCAAGACGATTCCTGCTTCCGAAGACAATGAAGTGCGCCGGGCCATGGAAGGGCAGCGTGAATTATACCCGGTGGAGTATGCCACGCCTGTTCACCCAACTGCAGATGGCGAGACTGCGGGTATCGTAGCCTCACATAGCCTGATTCCAGATGCTCTTTATCATGCATTTGCCACCTTCGGAGCTCTCATGTCTCCCGATTTACCTCTGAGCAGACGCCAGCATGAAATGATCACAACCGTAGTGTCAGTCACCAATCGGTGCCACTATTGAATCGAGTCTCACGCAGAGTTTCTGCGTCGCGTAACTTTGGATGAAAGGATGGTTGGGGCGCTGCAAGAAGACTACAGAACGGCCCCAATCTCAGAGCAGGACACGGTAATGCTGGATTACGTCGTGCAGTTAACGCGAGACGCGACGCGGCTGTCGTCAGGGGATCACGAGCGCTTGCGCGCGGTGGGCTTTGACGACAAAGGCATCCTGCAAATTACACTCCTTGCCTCATGGTTTAACTACATCAATCGCGTGGCGGATGCGTTGGGCGTCGGGAGAGAATGAGCCTTGCTATTTCTTCGTGTCAACTCATAGATCGTTCTTCTTTTTGGTTGCGGTCGTGATCGCGCCTGCTTGGTGGATAAAAGCGCCGAAAACCATTCACCACAGGAGACACGGAGAACACAGCGCAGCTCCGGCCGCAACCAAACCTAACTCAAAACATGATCCACGCGCATCAAACGAAGTGAAATCACACGAAATAACACCAACAACATTTGGTGTCAGTTCGTGTCTTTGGTTCGTGTGGATTCGTGGATCGGATTGTTTACTCAAAAATCCGCTCAAGAAAACAAGAAGTTGACGGTTTCACAGAGACAGCAGTGGGGGTGAGATTAGGGACACTACCCTCAGGGGGAGCTTGACAAAATCCAAACTGTAACTATAATTGTTACAGACTAAGTAGCCGATTTGGCAGGGAATGTAGTTTATTTTCGTATGACGAATAGCAGATTTGCCGTAGCTGTGCATGTGCTCACCCTCATGGCCTGGTCTGATGACGAGCCTTTGAAGTCTGAACAGGTGGCTGAAAGCGTAAACACCAATCCGGTAGTTATACGGCGCATGCTGTGCGAGTTAGCCCATGCCAAACTGGTAGTTTCGCAAAGCGGTTCAATGGGCGGCTCGAGGCTCGCTCGTAAGGCTGGGGCTATAACGCTCCTCGATGTTTATCGCGCGTTGGAGTTTCCGGGCGTTTTTTCGCTGCCTCGTCAACCTCCTAGCCGCCGCTGTCCCGTTGGAGTGAACATCGAAACGGTTCTGGGAAACGTACTTGAGGAGGTCGACTCCGCAGTTGAGCAGGTGCTCTCCGAAATCACAATAAAAGACCTCGTCCGGCGTCTGAAACCGTGTGATAGTACTGCCGTGGCAGCTCGGAATGGAGCGCAGGCAAGGAAAGATACAGACAAGCGGAAAGCAGACGAAGCGAAAGCTAAAGTATTTAAAGTTGTTTTGCGACAGAGCAAAAATGGACTGGCGCCATCATGATGCAAGAATTTGAGTTAATAAACGATCAAGGGTTTGGAGTTGAAGAGTCTCGCGGTACGTCAAACGTGTTGGGTTCCGAGGCGAGTGACGACTTAATGGATGCCTACTCGCGAGCCGTCATAACTGCGGCTGAGAAGGTGAGTCCTTCAGTTGTCTATATTGAGCTTACCCGTGCGGCGGCAAGTGGGAAAAATCCGGGCCGAGGGTCGCGAGAGGCTCATGGCAGCGGCTCGGGATTCATTTTCACTCCCGATGGCTTCATATTGACTAACAGTCACGTTGTGCATGGCTCGAATGAGATCGCAGTGACGATTTCGGACGGACACAAGTACGAGGCTAACTTGATTGGGGACGATCCCGAGACGGATCTGGCTGTAATCAGAATAAATGCGCCCAATCTTATGCCGGCACTTTTGGGCGAAGCCCAGAAGATCCGGGTCGGTCAACTGGTAGTTGCCATCGGCAATCCGTACGGTTTTCAGTACACGGTTACTGCCGGAGTTGTGAGCGCCTTAGGTCGGTCACTACGTGCGCAGTCAGGCCGTCTGATGGACGATGTAATTCAAACGGACGCGGCACTGAATCCGGGGAATTCGGGCGGCCCGCTGGTAAATGCTCGAGGAGAAGTTATAGGCGTAAACACTGCCATGATTCTCCCGGCTCAAGGTCTTTGTTTTGCCACCTCAATTGATACGGCAAAGTTTGTCGCGAGTCGGCTAATTCGCGATGGCAAAGTCAGCCGCAGCTATATCGGTATGGCAGGACAAAATGTTCCGTTGCCGCGTCGCTTCGTGCGCTATTACAACTTGCCGGTTGAAAGTGGGATTTTGGTTGTATCCCCCGAGGTTGACAGTCCGTCAAAAAGAGCCGGCGTTTTGGAGGGAGACATCATCGTTGGCCTGGATGATCATCCAATCGGCGGGATCGACGATCTCCACAGGCTCCTGACTGAGGAGCGAATAGGGCAGAAGTCATCTCTCGTCGTCATCAGGCGTACTGAGAGATTAGTTCTCGAAATAATTCCTGAGGAGTCAGGAAGCAAATGATGGCAGTAGGTTTGGGTCCCAGCTAAACCACGTTGTGAAGCGTTTATTTTTTGATACTCAACAGTTTTTACTGAAAGGCAGGTCCCGAATTGGCCAGGATTAAAAAAGATCAAGATGAAGTTAGTTTGATTGAGTCGGTGAAGGGTGAGTTTACGGGCTCTGGCGACGAGCTTCTGGAAGACGCGATCTCCATTGCTGACATAGACGAAGTTCTGGAAAAGCTGGAAAGATCGAGCGTCGCAGGCGCAGAGAACGATGAACCTCTGATTGAGCATGATTCGTCCGTGACAACGTCAGACAGCGATGATGAAGCTCTTAGTGACGAAATCGAGCTCGACCTCTCGGCCGGAGAGTTGGATAAGACGTCGGATCCGGTGCGTGTTTACATGCGCGAAATGGGCGTAGTGCCTCTTCTGACGCGTCAGCAGGAAGTTGCTATCGCCAAGCGGATCGAGTGGGGGCAAAAACGTGCACAGAAGGCGATCTCACGTTCTCCTATTGCGGTGGTTGAGCTGGTTAAGATCGGTGATGAATTGGAAGCGGGCGCGCTCAACATCCGGGACGTTGTAGTGTTTTCCGACCAGACCGAAACTGAAGAGCACGAAGATCGAAGCGAAGAGTACCTCAAGTGGACCGTCGAAGGTATTCAGAACATTCGCACCTTATATCGGCGCGGATTGAAAGAATTAGAGAAATTGAGCGCCGAACAGAAAGTGGGCAGAGGTAAGAAATCAAAGAAATTGCTACGCGTGAGGCGCAAACTTGCGCTGACACGTCTCGAGATCGCGAACGAAGTATCAGGTCTGCATCTGAAAGAAGGAAAGCGCCAACGTCTGATCGACGCGATTGCTACGGTCAACAGGGAGGTTCGGGCACTCGATCGTGAGATAGACACGTTTACTACCAAACTGAGTCGAAAGCGCATCAAGACGGAAGAAAAGAAGGTGTTTCAGAAGCACCTCGCAAGTGCCAGGCGTCGACTGAGGGAAATTGAGGCGGAACATCACATCTCGCCGCTCGAGATTAAGCGCTCCCATCAGATGATCGTCGTGGGTGAGGCGCAAGCCGCCCAAGCCAAGCACGAATTGACCGAAGCGAATTTGCGTCTAGTGGTTTCGATCGCTAAGAAGTATCAGAATCGCGGACTGCACTTCCTCGATTTGATTCAGGAGGGAAACCTCGGACTGATGAAGGGCGTCGACAAGTTTGATTGGCGGCGTGGTTATAAGTTTTCCACGTATGCCACCTGGTGGATTCGACAGGCAATCACTCGAGCTATCGCTGACCAGGCCCGCACCATTCGAATTCCCGTTCATATGATTGAAGTAATCAATCGAGTCAAGAGCACGTCGCGCGAGCTCTTGCGTGAACTCGGGCGCGAACCGACCACTGAAGAGATCGCCAAGAAGATGGACAGTTCAGTAGAGAAGGTGCGCAAGGCTCTTAAATTGATGCAGAACCCACTATCGCTGGAGACTCCGATAGGCGAGAGTGGCGACTCGTATCTGGGAGACTTGATCGAAGATAAATCAAGCACCAGCCCCGCTGAGAGAGTTATTACCTCGAACCTGCGAGAGATTACAGGGGACGTTTTGCAAACTCTGAGTCCTCGCGAAGAGAAGGTAATACGTATGCGGTTTGGATTGGATCCCGGTGGGCATGAACGCACCCTCGAGGAAGTGGGACAAGACTTTAATGTAACCCGTGAGCGCATTCGTCAAATAGAAGCAAAAGCGCTCAGGAAGTTGCGGCATCCGTCGCGAGCGCGAATGCTTAAGAGTTTTATCGAAGGCCAGGGACAATAACAGAGACAAGAACAAAAATAGGAGTACTGGAAATGAGTGAGAAATTTAAAGAAGTTACTGATGGTTCCTTTGAGGAAGAAGTTTTAAAGTCAGGTAAGCCTGTGCTGGTCGATTTCTGGGCCGAATGGTGCGCGCCCTGCCGGATGTTGACCCCGACTGTCGAAGCGGTTGCGGAGCAGTTCATCGAAACAGCCACCGTTGTAAAGCTAAACGTGGATGATAATCCAGCCACAGCCGGAACGTACGGGATAAAAGGTATTCCTACTCTTATTCTTTTCAGGGAAGGCAAGGAAGTCGAGCGTGTGGTGGGGGCAACCAGCAGGGATTTCATCTCGCGCATGATCGAGAAGCATACCGTTTTAGCCACCGCTTGAGGCCTTTGTTTTGAAGACGAGACATTTGGGTCAGAGCGGCCTTACGGTTTCGGCCATCGGGCTGGGCTGTATGGGAATGTCGGAATTCTACGGCCAAACCAACGAGGCCGAATCCGCTGCAACAATTCAACGTGCTCTTGATCTGGGAATCACTCTGTTGGATACGGCCGACATGTACGGGCCGTTCAAGAATGAAGAGTTGGTCGGCCGCGCCATCCGCGGCCGGCGCAACGACGTCGTACTCGCAACCAAGTTCGGCATCACGAGAGATCCAGGTGATGCAACTATTCGCGGAATTAGCGGCCGCCCGGAGTACGTCCGCTTTGCCTGCGAAGGCTCGCTACGCCGTCTGGGTGTGGATGTTATCGATCTTTATTACCAGCATCGCGTCGATCCTAAGACGCCTATAGAAGAAACAGTCGGCGCCATGGCGCGGCTCGTCGAAGAAGGAAAAGTAAGATTTATCGGACTGTCTGAGGCAGGCGCCGACACCCTTCGCCGAGCTCACGCTGTCCACCCTTTGACGGCATTACAAAGCGAGTACAGTCTTTGGAGTCGCGATCCTGAAGAGGAAATATTCAGTGTTTGCCGTGAACTGGGCATTGGGTTTGTAGCCTACAGCCCGCTAGGCCGCGGTTTTCTTACCGGTCAGATCAAGCGCTTTGATGATCTGGCTGAGGACGACTACCGGCGACATTCGCCGCGTTTTCAGGGCGACAACTTCCAGAGAAATCTGCAGCTTGTAATACGAATTGAAGAGGTTGCGCGAGAAAAAGGCTGGACGCCGGCACAACTTGCGCTGGCCTGGGTGCTGGCTCAGGGCCCCGACATAGTTCCGATTCCCGGCACGAAGCGTCGCAAATATTTGGATGAGAATGTGGGTGCTCTTGAAGTTGAGTTGACCGCTGAAGACTTAAGACGGATGGACGAAGTTCTTCCTCAAGGTGCTGTCTCCGGAACTCGTTACCCGGAAGCGATGATGAGCTTCGTGGGGCGATAGGACTCGAGCAAAGCCACACTCAATACGGAACCGCAAACGGCAGAAGCTGTGAAAAGAAAGAAACGCGCTTTCCACAGTAAGAGAAATTAGCCGCAGATTAACGCCGATAACGCAAATCAGAACAGATACGTTAGTTAAGAGCCCTACGAATGAGACTCTCGCTGCCTATTCTGTTTTGATCTGTGTCATCCGCGTTGATCTGCGGCTAAGCTTGAGCATGTTACTGGCGAAATCACATTCCGCTCACGCCAACCTTCCCAAATTTGTAGGGGTGCCACTCCGTAGGCACCCCTGTTTCTATGCAACCCCGAGGCCCCTTGTGACCGCTACGCGGTGCGCTTACGGAATGGCACCCCTACAATGTTAACCTCTTGCGGGTATACGAAATCCATAAGTTTGCTGGTTTCCGCAACCCTTGCGGTCTGCCTTATCAGTGGTGTCTTTCCCGCCCGAGTCTCTTCCCAATCGCCCGCAGGCCAGGACGATGATGTAGTACGGGTCGATGCCGACGTCACTAACTTGTTCTTTACCGTCACCGACAGGCAGAAACGGTTTATCACAACTTTGCGCGAGGCAGACGTTCAGGTCCTTGAAGACGGTACGCCGCAACAAATTCTTACTTTTCAACGCGCGACGGATCGCCCGCTTTCTCTTGCCTTCTTAATCGACGTCAGTGCGTCTGAGCAACGTACTTTGGGAGAAGAAAAGGCGGCTGCCCGGAGATTCATAGAAACGATCATCAGGTCCAAGGAGGATGAAGCGGCGATTATCCCTTTCACCGAGCGCGCTTTTCTTGAACAACCGTTCACGGGCAATCTGATCAATCTCTATAATGTGCTCGCACAAGTCGACGTTGCCCTGCCGCTATATTTTGGATTGGGCCAGCCGATTGGCGGTATCGCTTCTGGGCCGGGAATGAGTGTGCCCGCACAAGGTACTACGGCGATCTGGGATGCCCTGACGGTGACATCGAGCGAAGTAATGTCTCAACGCACTGGCAACCGGCGACGGGCGATCATTTTGCTAACAGATGGCCGGGATACAAGCAGTCGAGTTAGGAAGAATATTGCCATCGATCGGGCGATTGCTGCGGAAACCGTAATCTATTCAATCGGCATCGGAGACGACAGGTTTGAAGGCGTTGATAAAGGCCCTCTTCAGAGCGTTGCGGAGGCGACGGGTGGACGCGCGTTCTTCCCAAAGAAGGACATGGATCTAAAAAATGCGTTTGGCGAGATCGAAACCGAGCTGAGGTCTCAGTATCTGGTTGCATATTCCTCTTTGAACAAGAACAGAGACGGAGCGTATCGGCACATGCGAATCGAGCTTACTAATCCCGAGCTTCGCAAAGAACAGCTTAAGTTCAGACACCGACCAGGTTACTTCGCAAAACGTCTACTGCCCCGCACAAGCGGTGCCCCCCAGAAATAGAGTTTGCAGGCTATGACCAATGATGCGCAAGTGCTCGTTATCGGAGCCGGGGTTGCCGGACTTGTCGCTGCGAGGGACCTCGCTTTGGCGGGAATGCGAGTAGTTGTTCTCGAGGCTCGTGATCGTATTGGTGGGCGTATCTATACGCTCAAGGACGAGTCTGCGCCAGTTCCCATCGAGTTAGGAGCCGAGTTTGTACATGGGAAACCGCCTGAACTTTTCGACATTATGGAAAATGCACGACTGCTTTTCTGTGATGTAAGTGCGCGCCACTGGTACATCGAAGATGGTGTGCTTAGTAAGTCGGCTGATTTTTGGCACAAGCTGAATGAACTAATGGGCCAGATGAAGCTGACAGAACCCGATCGTTCCTTTAGGGACTTTCTCGATTCATGGTCTAACGATCCCGAAACTCGCCGGGCAAAAACTCTAGCCGAAAAATACGTTGAGGGGTTTCATGCGGCGAGAGCCGAGCGAATTGGTGTTCACGGACTTATAAAAGCGAATGAAGCAGAAGACGCGATTGAAGGCGATAACTCTTTTCGCGTCCTCAGCGGTTATAGCGGTGTCGTCCAATGGTTGCTCGATCAAGCCGAGCATGCCGGAGCGACGACTCACCTCAGCACGGAGGTTAAAGAGATTCATTGGACCAATCGCCATGTCGAGGCAATCTGTATCAGCGCGGCTGAAGGATGCAGCTTCAGCGCATCAGCCGCGATAATTACTTTGCCGCTGGGAGTTTTACAGGCAGCTTTCGACCAGCCGGCAGCGATGCGTTTCATTCCTGAGTTGCCGGTCGAAAAGCAAGATGCGATTAGGGGTTTGGAGGTGGGGCAGGTAGTTAAGATCACTCTCCGCTTTCGCAGTCGCTTCTGGGAGGACCTCGATCTGCCAGACTTCGGTGAGGACCTTTGGGAACTGGGGTTTATTCACTATCCGGAGGCGGCGTTTCCCACCTGGTGGACATTATTGCCGGTTCGAGCGCCCATCATGGTGGGGTGGGTAGGTGGCCCGGATGCCGAAGCCCTATTTCGGCAGGATCAGAAAGTTATTCTTGACCTGGCGTTAGCATCGTTGAGGCGAGTTTTCAAGACCACAATAGATTTCCTGCAAAGTGAAGTGGAGGCCTGTTACATCCACGACTGGCACTCCGACGAGTTCTCGCGTGGCGCTTATTCCTACATCCCCGTCAATGGTCTGCCCACACAGCAAACTCTCGCGCGGCCCGTCAACAAGACTCTGTTCTTCGCCGGAGAGGCTACCAGTGTTGGACATATCGGAACCGTTCACGGAGCGTTAATGAGCGGCCAGCGTGCCGTCAAAGAGTTGTTGGCAGACTAGTTTTTGCGCACCAGGAACTAAGCAATCTTGATCGACGTATCGATTGTCGGCAGGGTTTGAATTGGTTCAGATTTACTCGATCCCAACTGTGTTTAATATTTTACCTGAACGGACTAGGATCACGAATCATGTTTTGTCCTCAATGTGGCGTTGAATCTCCCTCGGGGCTGCAGTATTGCCGGTCTTGTGGCGCCAACCTCCAAGTGATTGGTAAGGCCCTTAAGCTGAGCGATGCAATCGCGCGCAGCGACCGCGGCCCCTTACCCAAACTCAAAGAGATGGTCAAGAACCTCAAGATTGACCACGTTACCGAGGAGGTGTCACGTGCTCTGGATCGCATGAACAAAGAAATAGTGAACCATGCGCCAAAAAGGATGACGGGCACGCCCTGGTGGCAAAAGCACAAAAAGACTGCTCAGGAACGTCGCGAGGAACACATCACGAAGGGTACGATTTCGCTGTTCTCAGGAATTGGATTCACGATCTTTCTGTACTACTTTTCGGCTGCTTTGGTACTAAAGCTGCCGCCTGACTTTCTCGCTAGGATTTCTTTTGAAGTAGAACCATTGGTCCGGATCATTTGGTTGTTGGGCTTGATTCCACTGTTATCAGGCTTCGGGCACATTGTAGCTGGGCTGCTGATCCGGCCCTCGCGCTACGAAAATGTTGAGAGGCTAAATAGCGCTGAGGATCACATTGAAATCCCTGAGAAAACCACCTCCGCAGTGGAATGGCCTGAGCGTGCCAGCGTTACTGAACGCACGACAAATTTGTTGGGTGTGCGCGGAGCGAACGGTAGTGAAGATCGTTAGCGTTATACTCAGCAGAGTCTCACTCAGCACTTCGGACTTGCTTAGAAGGTAAATGACCGGAGGTGAGCGCTGCGTCCGAACTTGCCGACGGAGCATTCGGATCTTCGGCGATGCCAGATCTGCCTAAAGCGCTTCCCATCAACTTTCTAATCTCTTCTGTTCCTGCCGAGAGCAAACTGCCGATCGTACCGTCGCGACGAATGACGAGCGCTGACGGTGTGACCTTGGCTCGAAAAGGTCTGCCACCTCGGACTCTTTTTGCAACAGAACATTTTGCAAACCGTTTCTGACCGTGTTCACAAAGTTCTCTTTAATGGTTCCCCGACTGATCACGGCAACTGTTATTTCCTCGCTGTGTGCTTGCTGCCATCGTCCGATCTCCTCAAAAAGGCTGACGCATGGGCCGCAGAATGGACTGGTGAAGATCAAAAGCAGACTGGCAAGAATAGAGAAAGAGTGGGAGCCAGGCGCTTGGGTGCGCCAAAGTTCGTTATAGCCTCAGGTGTTCCCTGCAGATCCAATAGCTTTGTAAAACCCGCAATGCCGAAGACAACGCTTAGCGCCAATCGAATGAAGAAAATTGCTAACGACATGTTTAGGTGTACTTGAAGACTTCTCCACTCCGTAGGAGTGAAATGTTTATAGACCGTTAACTAATAGGTCCTAGGCGCGGTTCGGAGGGGCGGAATAAAACTAGATTGGTACTTGTCAAGTTGAGTTCCGCCCCTCCGAACCGCGCCGGAGGGGCTCGGTCCTTTGGGCTATAAAGATGTCACCCCGACGGGGTGAAACCTACGGCTCTTTGCGCCGCGATAAACAGATCGGCTCCAGTCTGTTTTAAGGCTCGTCATCCCGTTCATCACATTCTTTAGCCCGTTGGTCACAAACTGCCTCGTTTACTCACCTCTTGGCAATATGAGAAGTAGCTTGGAAACACTGCATCCGAACTGTGTTTTGATTGTGTCCGGATTGTCAAACTCAGAAACCGTTCTTACCAACTGTTCCGCCTACAGGAGTACTCATGACTACCAAATCTGAACGCCTTGATTTCAGTCCGAGCAACAGGCTTCTCGTGTTCGGCTGCCGCGATATGGCCATTCACTAACGCATTGTTCGGATCCTTGGCTGGTGAAGCTCCCGCGTCAACAAGCGCGTCGATCATTTCGAGTTGAAGGCCGGCGTCAGCCGCAACGCCCGACCAGCACACAAGCCGCAATGTCGAATCGAGCTGGTCCTGGAGCGTGGCAACATCGGTCTTACACGCAGCAGCAACGATGACACCAATACTCTCGACGACGTTCGGTGGCAGACGGCCGTTGCGAACTGGATCTTCCGCGACGAACCACAGCAGATAGGGACGGCTGAAGAAGTCGTCCGCCGCGTCCCCAAGCTGCCGCCGCAACCACTCGGGCGAGCCGTCAAGCCGATCGCTAACCAAACGTGGATGAGCGGCGAGCAAGAGTTGTAGGCGGTCGACATCGCCCGCGTCGATCGCGGTAACGGCCTGGTAGAATGCATCACTCTCGAGATCGGCCACCGACATCAAGTTGACCTTCTGTTCCAGTGTTTTGCTGCCTAACGGTTGAGTTGACGCGGCGGGAGACAACTGCGATACGGGCAAGTTGTCGATTAGAAGCCCGCTGATTCCGCTCGCGTCCAACGAATACGTTCTGCGCGCCGATAGAACTCATGCTTCTTCTGCGCTTTCTTCGGGAGGAAACTGCGACAAAGAAATGTCCAAGCCGATGCTACCGGCCAAATACAGCAGTTCAGCAGGAAGCGTGTCCTGCTGACAGAATACATCACGCTTGCTCAACGCGAAATCGAGACATGCTCCTTCAACACCCGGGAAGCGACACAACCTCTCCAACTCTTTTCGGTTTTGCTTCAGGAAGGAAATTGCATCCGCAACCTGCTTTTGCCAGTCTTCAAACTCAGCATTGCTGACTTCAACCTTCAGGCCGGAGCTCTCATGCAACTGTTGGTTTGTTACTAGGCGTAGCTCACCTTTACGATAAACATCATAGGGCGTCAGACTGCTCTCTTCGAGAAAGCGGTCAACCATGAACTCCGACCCATAGGTTCTTAGAATACATCCCATACGCATGTGAGAAGCGCAGAACTTTATATTAGATCACCAAAAGTTCTCTTGTAAGACGACCCATTATCCATATAATACTGGGCAGCCTGCGGATTCGCTAACAAAACTCACGAAACCGCCAGGAGAAGCTGCAGTCCTTACTAATTTCCATCCTGCGGAGGACCTCACTATGGCTAAGCTGCTTGAAGAAGTGCGTGACCAGATGCGGACGCGCCACTATAGCTATCGCACCGAACAAACTTATCTTCAGTGGATCAAACAGTTCATCCTGTTTCACGGCAAGCGCCATCCTTCACTGCTCGGCTCTGAAGAAATTGGTAGTTTTCTTACATACCTCGCCGTTAAACGCACGGTAGCTGCTTCAACCCAGAATCAGGCGCTCGCAGCCCTGCTCTTCCTCTACCGGCACGTGCTGCATGTTGACCTCCCGCAGCTCGAAAATGTGGCACGAGCAAGGAGGCCTGTGCACCTGCCCGCAGTTTTCACTCGTGATGAAGTCAAGGCAGTACTCTCTCACCTGACCTGCACCAAGTGGCTGATGGCCGGTCTGCTGTATGGTTCCGGACTTAGATTGAGCGAGTGCTTGCGATTGCGCGTCAAGGACGTGGATTTTGCTTATCGGCAGATTACTATTCACGACGGCAAGGGCGCAAAGGATCGCGTCACGGTCTTGCCTGTAGCACTAGTCTAGCAGGCTGCTGAAAAAGGACTGTTTGCAGCACTCGCCTTGTTTTTGGAAGTTTTGGAAATAACGACGAGAGCACGATCCACGAAATTTCACGAAATAACGAACGAATTTAGGATTTAGTTCGTGTGGGTTCGTGGATCGGGTCTTTGTCTTCGTTTTTTCAGCAGCCTGCTAGTGAAACCTAACGTCAAGGTCGTGCGGACAGCGGGGTAACCGCCCGCGCGGAGTTACCTGAGGTAAATGAGGGTGCGCAGTTCTTAGTCAGTGAAAGATTTTTTCAGGAGCGCTATCTGCCCGCTGTGATAGACGTGATGCCGAATGGCGCCGTTGATCAGAAACTGTACCGAGTAGTCTTTGCCCTCGACGTTTTCTTTCAGCCTTGAGTCGCTCAAACTTGCCACTGTGCTGACTAATTCGGCGTGGCTCCGAGCGAGGCGTTGGACTGTTTCGTTCCAAGCTTCCTGACTTCTGTCTGGGATTTGCGGAAAATCTCCTTCCGGAGGTTCCGTCAGGGGTTGGCCCTGGAGTCGCCGGCTAAAAACGTTTCCCCATCCGATGATATGAAGGACGAGTTCCCAAATGCTGTGCGCCCCCGGTATCGGTTTAGCCAGAGCCTGTTCGGCGGTTACATCGGAAAGCAATTCGCTCAGGGCCGGTCCGTGCCATGCTTCACCTTCTTGAATCCTCCTCAACTCTTCTATTTTGTCCGCTCGTTCTGACATTTGTTCAAATCTCCTTTTAATGACTTAAGTTCGCTAATCCAACGGACGCAAGCTAACAGCTTGCGTTACCAAAGCTACGTAACCGGTCTCACTCAGAATGCAGGTTACATCCTACTTTGAGCCCTGTAACCTGTCAACGGGTGATTGCAAGTTACGATGGGTGGGTTTAACATCTGGCAAAAGCAACGTGGGCAAACGGGTCGGCTTTATGGATGCGCGGTTAAACGAAAAGAAGTTC
>WNFZ01003320.1_pt1 | contig 37498 bp, 30 predicted proteins | sample 5400081 | NCBI WGS metagenome assembly WNFZ01 (sample SAMN13153365, study PRJNA577476) | soil metagenome | isolation source: 80 cm soil or saprolite under grassland replicate 1 | place: USA:California | collected 2016-06-15 | reverse complement strand
TCGCCGGCGAAGGGTTTTACGATTGGCTGCGCCATCGGGAAGCGCGCTGGTCCAGCCTGGCCATCATCCACCGCCTCGACAAGGAAACGTCCGGCGTGCTGGTCTTCGCGAAGACCAGCCTGGCCAACCGCTCGCTCACCCGGCAGTTCACCGAGCACACCGTGCGCAAGAGATACCTGATGCTGACGGATCGTTTGGTGAAACCGGACACGTGCCAGGCGGTCTCGTCGATCGTTCGCGCCGGAGAAAGATATCTGAGCCGTCCGGCGCGCGCGGCCGGCGAGATGGCGGAGACGCATTTCCGAGTCATCGCCCGGGAGCCCGGACGGACCCTGGTCGAGGCCGTGCCGGTGACCGGGCGCACGCACCAAATCCGCGTCCACGCGTCCGAGCAGGGCTGGCCGATTCTCGGGGACACGTTGTATGGCGGCACATCCTGGCCGCGCTTGTGTCTGCAGGCTGACTCCCTGCAGTTGCGGCATCCGGTGACCGGCGAGTGGATGACGTTTCGGGCGCCGGCCGATTTTTCCGAAGATGCGCGGCAAGCATTGCGCATGGCCGTGATCGATCCGGCACAAACGAATGCCTTTCGACTGATTCACGGTGCCGGTGACGGCTGGCCCGGCTGGCAGGTGGATCGGCTCGGTGATTTCCTGTTGTCGCAGACGGAGTCGGAGTTGAGCGATGCGCAACGGCGCCATCTGGAAACTCTCCCGGGCGTGACCGGGGCGTATCACAAACGTCTCCAGCGGCGCATGGGCGGCGCCGATCCCGCCGGGGTCTCAGCGCGACTCGTGCTCGGGCGGGCGGCACCGGAGCGGTTCGTCATTTCCGAGAACGGCGCGAAATTCGAACTCAGTTTCAACGAGGGCAGCTCTGTCGGCCTGTTCCTCGATCAGCGCGACAATCGAAGGCGCTTTCTCGTCAACCATGTCGCCGCCGATTTTCCGGTGTTTGCGCGAGGCGGGGAGCCCCCGCGCGGCGAGGCTCCGCCCGGTCGCGTCGCGGAGCCGGCGCCGGGTCGACCGGAGATGCTGAACACCTTTGCCTACACCTGCGGGTTCTCGGTCTGTGCCGCCAAAGCTGGCGCTCGGACGACGAGCCTGGATCTTTCAAAAAAATATCTGGAGTGGGGAAAGCGGAACTTCACGCTGAACGGGCTGGACCCGGCGGCGCACGAATTCATTTACGGCGATGCCTTCGACTGGCAGCGGCGCCTGGCGAAGAAGCAGAGGCGGTTCGACGCGATTGTGCTCGATCCGCCAACCTTCTCGCAATCGAAGGAACAGGGTGTGTTTCGGGCGGAAAAGGATTATGCCGGGCTGGTCGCGGCCGCACTCCCGCTGCTCAAAGCCGGCGGGGTGTTGTTCGCCTCGACCAACGCCGCCGGGCTCAAACCGGAGGACTTCCTGAAAACGATCGAGCGCTCCATCACCCAGGCGCGTCGCCAGATCCGGCGACGACATTACGCGCCGCAGCCACCTGACTTTCCGATCACTCGTTCCCAGCCGGGCCATCTCAAGACCGTCTGGCTCCAGATCGATTAAATCAAGTGGCAGAACATGGCGTCGCGCAATTTGGGCTCGAACCAGGTGCTCTTGGGCGGCATGAGACCGCCGGCGTCGGCAATGGCCATGAGGTCTTCAATGTTCGTTGGGAACAGGGAGAAGGCACAAGCATAGCCGGCACCGTTGACGAGTTTTTCCAACTCCGCCGGCCCGCGGATGCCGCCGACGAACTGGATCCGTCGGCTGGTCCGCGGATCGTCGATGCCGAAGAGCGGCGCGAGCACGTGCTGTTGGAGCAGGGTCACATCGAGCCGGCCGATCGGGTCGGTCGTGGCGGTGAAGGGCGGGCGGAAATGGAGCGTGCGCCATTGGCCGCCGGAGTAGAAACCGATCTCGTGCCGGCGGGAGGGCTGGGGGGATCCCGCATCCTTGATGGTGAACACAGCGTCGAGTTTCTGCAACAAGGCCTCGGGCGAAAGGCCGTTGCGATCTTTCAGGACCCGGTGGTAGGGGAGGATCCGGAGTTGGTCGTGGGGAAATATCACCGCCAGGAATTGCGCGCTTTGGCCGGCGCCTCGCCGGGACTGGCCGACGCGCGCGGCGGCGGCGCTGCGATGATGGCCATCGGCGATGTAAAGGCAGGGAATGCCGGCGAATTCCCGTTCGAGCAAAGCGATGGTCGCCGAGTCGGAAATGCTCCACGAAGTATGTCGCACTCCATCGGTCGCGGTGAAGTCGATGTCGGGTTGGTCGGCGATCCGTTTCGTGAAAAGCTCATCGAGCTTCGCCACCGCCCGGTAGGTGAGGAAGACCGGGCCGGTCTGCGCGTGGAGTGCCTCGATGTGCCGCACGCGGTCGTCTTCCTTGTCGGGGCGGGTCAGTTCATGTTTTTTGATGACGTTGGCCGAATACTCCGCGCAACTGGCCGCTGCGACCAGGCCCACCTGCTGATGCTGGCCCAGCACCTGGCGATACAAGTAGAACCGCGGTTGCGGATCCTGCCGCAACGCCCCCCCGGCGATGAGCTTTTGGAAATTCTCCCTGCCCTTGTCATAGACCGCCGGGTCGTACGGGTTCGTCGTGGGCGGCAGATCAATTTCCGGCTTGCTGACATGCAGAAAACTCAGCGGATTGCCCGCGGCGACCTGGCGCGCTTCCTCGGACGACATGACGTCGTAGGGCAATTCGCAGATGCGGGCGGCCAGTTCGGGTTTCGGCCGCACCGCGGCAAAGGGTTTTATCGTCGCCATAAAAGCGGCGGCGAAGATAAGTGAGTGTTGGGCCGGAAGGCACGCGGAAAGTGACACCCATTAATTGCTCATTGCTCATTGCTCATTGCTCATTGCTCATTCCGTCCCTTCCGTTCCTTTCGTTCCCATCCCCCCGATTGCCTAATGAGCCATGTGAAGAAGGCCGACCAGTGGCGGTTCAGCACATCCTCGGCCGGAGCTTCACATTCCCAACGAGGTTGCTGGACCGCGGCTTGCTTTGGCGCGCCGTGATCAATTAGCCTTCGGGTTTGATGCGTCTTCTCGACCGCTATTTGCTGCGCGAATTACTCATTCCGTTTGGCTATTGCCTGATCGGCTTTTTGATCTTTTGGATTTCATTCGACCTGTTTGCCGAACTTTCCAACTTCCAGAAGCTCAAGCTGACGGCGGGTGATGTGCTGGCTTATTACGTGATCAAGACGCCGGAATTGCTGGTGGTCGTGCTGCCGATCGCCTTCCTGCTGGCCCTGCTTTACAGCTTGACCAATCATGCCCGCCACCACGAGTTGACCGCCATCCGCGCCGCGGGGGTGAGCCTGGGGCGACTGACGCTGCCTTACTTGGGGGTGGGCTTGCTGCTGAGCGGCGCCGTCTTCGCCCTGAACGAGCTTTGGGTCCCGGCAAGCCTCGACGCTTCCGAGCAAGTCCTGGCGCGGCACCAGGCCAACAAGCCGACCGCCCTCCAGCAACAGTGGGAAAAAAAACTCGGCTTCTACAATCCCCGCGATCGCCGGTGGTGGTTCGCCGAGGCCTACAACCTTTCGTCCAGCCAGATGGTCCGGCCCCACGTAACCTGGCTGTTGCCTGATGGCACCCGGCGCGAAATCCTGGCCGAAGGTGCGGCGCGGGTGGACGGAGTCTGGACCTTTACCAATGCGCATCTATTCGTCTATGGCGCCGCCGGCGGCGCGGTGCCCGAGCAGAGCGAGGCAGGAGTCGTGCCCCTGCCGGAATTCAACGAAACCCCGGAGCAGATTCGCGGCGAGATCAAAATCAACAAACTGAACAGTTTCAAAGCAGTGCGGAAGGTCCAGCTCTCCATCAGTGAGATCCTGGATTATAAGCGGCTCCATCCCGGAGACCCCGACAAGGACGCGATTCTTGACACCAAATTGCACGGGCGCCTGGCCGCGCCGTGGACCTGTCTGGTCGTCGTGCTAATCGCGCTGCCGTTTGGCGTGGCGACGGGACGACGCAACGTATTTGTGGGGGTCGCCAGCAGCATCTTGATTTGTTTCGTTTACTTCGTCCTGCTGCAACTGGCGCTGGCGCTGGGGACGGGCGGATTCGTTCCGCCCTGGGTGGCGGCGTGGTCTCCAAACGCGTTTTTTGGCATCGGCGGCGTGCTGTTGACCTGGCGCGTGCGGTAACAACTCCAAACTTCGAACTTCGAACTTTGAACTTTGAACTTCGAACTTTGAACTTCGAACTCTAATCTTCCCAGCGTGAGCGATGAACTGGCGGAGCTAAAGGACCGTTACGCCCGCTTGAGCCTGCTCAACGAGGTCAACAACGTGATCCGTTCCACGTTGGACCCGGAGCAAGCGCTCAAGCTGATTCTGCGCGAAGCCGTGCGGGTCATGCGCGCTTCGAGCGGCTCGGCGGTGCTGATCAATCCCACCAATGGCTTGCTGGAAATTCAGGCGTCGCAAGGACTGCCCGCCTCGGCTGACCAACTGAAGCTTCGCGTGGGCCAGGGCATCACCGGCTGGGTGGCCCGGACCGCCCGGCCCGCCCGGGTGAACGACGTGCGCGCCGACGCGCGTTATGTGATGGTCGATCCGTCCGTTCGTTCGGAGCTGGCGGTGCCGCTGGAAGTGCAAGGGGAGGTTCGCGGAGTGCTCAACGTGGATTCTGATCGGCTGGATGCCTTCAGCGAAAGTGACCAGGAACTGCTCGAGGCGCTGGCCGCGCAGGCGTCGAAGGTCATCCACACGACCTGGCTCTACGAGCAACTGCGGCTCAAGGCGCGCCTGTTCGAATCGCTCGTGAGCGTCGGTCAGACGATCAACTCGACGCTCAATGTGGACGACGCCTTGCGGGTGATCACGCGCGAGGCCTGCCAGCTGATGGGGGGCAAGATGAGTTCCCTGCTGCTCCTGGACGCGACCCGCGAGTGGCTTGACCTCACGGCGAGTTTCGGAGCCGGCAAGGCTTATCGGCAAAAGCCGCGCTTAAGCGTCGCGGAAAGCCTGCTGGGCATGGTGGTACGGCGCCAGAAGCCGGTCCAGGTCGAGAACGTGCAAACCTCCCACCGCTATCAGCACATCGAAGTGGCGCGACGCGAAGGCCTGGTCTCGCTGTTGAGCGTGCCGCTGATTTTCGGCGGACAGGCCATCGGGGCATTGAGCATTTACACGGGTGAACTCCACAGCTTTTCCAACGAAGAGATCCGGATACTTTCCGCGCTGGCCGAACTGTCCGCCATCGCCATCGAAAAGGCCCGGCTCTATGAGCGCATCGTGGACGTGGAGGAACAACTGCGACAAAATGAAAAGCTCTCCGCGCTGGGGCTGCTCGCGGCGGAGGTGGCCCACGAGATCCGCAACCCGCTGACGGTGATGAAGATGCTGTACCATTCGCTCGACTTGAAGTTTCCGTCGCGCGATCCGCGGGCCAAGGATGCCGCGATCATGGGCGAGAAGATGGATCATTTGAACCGGATCGTCGAGCAGATCCTGGATTTCGCCCGCAGCACCGAGCCGAAGCCGAGCCTGGTCAATGTCAATGGTCTCCTCGACGACCTGTGCCTGCTGACGCGGCACAAGTTGAAGAACCAAAACATTGAACTGGTGCGAAAGCAGGCGCCGGATCTGCCGCCGGTCATGGCCGACGCGATGCAACTGGAGCAGGCCTTTCTGAACCTGATCCTCAACGCGGTGCAGGCGATGCCCCAGGGCGGTTGCCTCACCTTGACCACGCGAGCCCTGGCTTCGTCAGCCGGCGACGGGCGGCCCCGTCGGGTGGTCATCGAATTCAAGGATACGGGCGAAGGAATGAGCGCAGAACAGCGTCAGCGGGCCTTCACCTCCTTGCTCAGCACCACGAAAAGCAAAGGGACGGGCCTGGGTCTGGCCATCGTCAGCCGCATCGTCGAGACCCATCGAGGGCAGGTGAACATCCGCTCACGGCGTGGCCAAGGCACAACGATGCGTGTAACGCTACCGGTGTGAGAAGCCGAATTCATGCAAAATGCACGTCGCCAGCCCGCGCTCGACTGCAAAATGCAGCGACATCCGCGCGCAACGTGCCGCGGGCAAACGAATCAAAAGTATTTTCTCTTCTGGCACGATTCCAGCATCCGCAATTCGCGACGTATGACGGAGCGGGACATTCGAGCGGACTCGGTAAACGCATGGCGTGGGGGAGGGGCCATGTTCGTGCTGAGGATTGTCGAGCGCGATTCGCTGCGGCGCCACCTCCGATGGCGGGAACGCGTCGCCAGATTAGGACGGGTTTACGGTAGGACGGGTTTACGGTAGGACGGGTTTACGGGTCGGGGCCGATGCCACTGGACCGCCGCCGATCCCGCAGCCATTGACGATTTACGATGGACGATTTACGAGGCTCCGATGGAGGGAGCGCGGCTCGACGGGATTCGAGCGCCCGGCGGTCTGCGCGGCGCTCGTAAATCGTCCATCGTAAATCGTCCATCGTAAATCGCTCGGTCCGTGAGACTGTCCGGTCCGAATCGCCAGGTTCATGGCAAGGATTTCCTACGAAGGCAGCTCGGGGCCCTTCAACACGACGAAGAATTCACTGCCCTGGCCCGGCGTGCTCCGGATCCCGATGCGTCCACCGTGGGCCACGGTGATTTCCTTGGCGATGGACAAACCGAGTCCAGCGCCGGGGTGCTTTTGACCGGGCACGCGGAAAAAGCGATCGAAGATCTGGGTATGATATTCCTCCGGGATACCGGGGCCATGGTCGAGGACGCTGAATTGCACGGCATTATCGTCGGCATGGGTGACGCGCAAGAGAATCTCGCTGTCGTCGGGTGAATACTTGATGGCGTTGGTCATCAGGTTGGTAAAGACGTGTTTAATGCGCTGTGGGTCCACGGACACAGCCGGGAGATCCGGTTCAACGGTGCATTGGACTTTGAGTCCGCGGGCCATGGTTTTATCCTTGGTGTCTTCGAGGGCGCTTTGCGCCAGTTCGGCGGGGAAGATCTTCTGTTTTTGCAGGCCGGCACTTCCCTCTTCGAGACGGGCGAGATCGAGCAAGTTGTTCAAGATGCCCAAAAGCCGTTCGGTATCTTCCCGAGCGGCGAAGAGCAATTCACATTGCTTTGGGGAAAGGCTTCCCACGGTTTTTTCGAGAAGGATGTGGAGCACCATGCGCACGCTGGTCAGCGGGGTTTTCAATTCGTGGCTGACGGTGGCCACGAGGTTGGTTTTGACGGCGTCCAGGAGGCGGAAGCGGGTGACATCATACAAGACGACGGCGACGCCGAACAGGGCGTCCTCCTTGTTGCGCATGGCGAGGATGCGGGGCAGAAAGAACTTGCTCGAGCCATCAATGCGGAACGAGACCACTTCATTGAAGCTGTGGGGGAGAAAATTCTCGCCGCTTTGGAGCGTCTTGTGGGCGATCGCCCGCAAACGCGCCGGCAATTCGCTATCGAGTCGCAGGCTGGAGGCGAAGCTGCTGGCCGCTGGATTCTTCAGTTCGATCTGGCCTTCCTTGTTCAGCACGAAAATCGGGTCGGGAAACGAAGCCAGGGTCGTTTCCATCGTGCGATGCAACCGGACAATTTTCTCCGTGGTGCTCTGGCGATACTCCTGGAGTTGGGCCGTCATTTTGTTGAAGGCCATGGCCAGTTCGCCCAACTCGTCGGCGGAAATGACAGGCACGGTTTGGCCCAAGCCGCCTTCGCCCAGTTCGCGGGTGGCCCGGGTCAACGATTGGACCGGCTCCAAGATCGATCGGCCCAACTGGTAAAACGCGTAGGCTGAGATGATCAAGGCGATGAGAGTGCCGGCGAGCATCAGGCGGGTGACCTCGCGGGTACTGTCCCGGAGGTTCTGGCTGGTCTCGAGGATGGCCTCGTGATTCAGGTCGCGGATTTTTCTCAACAAAGCATTCATCCTGGCGCTGCTGGGCGCGATGTCCCGGTCATACACTTCATGTTGCTGTTCCGGTTGGTCCATCGATCGAAGCGCGGCCATGGCCAGGGCGAAAGTGCGGTAATGAGTGACCAGTTGCTGGCTCAACTCCGCTTCATCGGGCAGGGTGATGCTTTTGAGCTGGAGGGCGAGGTTTTCCTCGAAACGTTTCTGGTGCTCCGCGAACGCCTTGACGTCGGGGACTCGCTCCCCGCCGGAGGCCCAGGGCACTTCCCGATCCATGCCGGCCAGGGCCAGGATCATCTCCTCGGCGGCCACGACGCTCCGATAATTATCCGTCACGGTGGTCTCGACGTTTCTGGCCAGACGTGAGAACAGGACCATGGCCGACCCGCTGACGACGAGGAGAACGACGATAAACGGCAGCAGATTCAGGAACAGCCGGGTGCGCAACATCGAGCGCGGGAACGCCGACTTCAAGTTGTTCCAACCAATGAATCGGAAGGAATTCATTCCACTGCGCCAGACTTCTTTGAACCGGGGCGCCCAGACAACTCGACCGTCCGGATCAGGATTATCGCGACAATTTCTTCCGCTTGCGATAGAGGGTGGCCGGGTCGATGCCTAAAATCCTGGCCGCCTCTTCCATCGTCGCAGCCTGTTGAATCACGCGGGTGATATGTTCGCTTTCCAACTCCTCGAGGGACACGGTCGCGCCCACATGAATGCACTCGTCTTCCACCTGGGTGGGCTTTTGGCAAAATTTTTCCGGCAAATCGGCCAAATCGAGTCTTTCATTGCCCGCGAGGATGACCGCTCGTTCCACGACGTTGCGCAATTCACGCAGGTTCCCTGGCCAGGGATACATGAGGAGGGCTTGTTCGGCTTCCTTGGAGAAGCCCTTGACCCGCTTGCCGCATTGGGCCGAGAAGAATCGCAGGTAATTCTCCGCGATCCGCAGCAGGTCGCCCAAGCGCTGTCGCAACGGCGGCATCTGGACCGGGATGACATTGAGCCGATAATACAAATCCTCCCGGAACCGTCCTTCCTTGACCGCCCTGTCCAGGTCCCGATTGGTCGCCGCCACTACCCGGACGTTGGCCCGGCGCGTTTTGGTTTCGCCGACCCGTTCGTATTCCTTTTCCTGGAGCAACCGAAGCAGCTTGGGTTGGATCTCCAGGGGCAACTCCCCGATTTCATCCAGGAACAATGTGCCCCCGTCGGCCAGGGCCACCTTGCCCAGGGTTTCGCCGACGGCGCCGGTGAACGCGCCTTTGACGTGGCCGAATAATTCGCTTTCCAGCAACTCCCGCGACAGGCTGGGACAGTTGACGGTGACGAAGGCATTTTCCTTTTGGGGGCTGTTTTCGTGGACGGCCCGGGCCAGCACGGTTTTCCCGGTGCCGTTTTCGCCCAGGATGAGGATCGTGGCGGGGGTGGCGGCAGCTTTGAGCACCAGCTCCAGGACCTTCTGCATTTCCGGCTCGGCGCTGGTCAGGTCGGCCGTCGGCGCATCGGCCGAGAGACGGGACTCCAACTCAGCCAGGCGTCCCTGGAGTTTACGCGCCTTGATGATTCGGCCCAGCACCTGGCGTACTTGTTCGGGAGTGAACGGTTTGGGGATGTAATCCACCGCGCCGCGCCGCATCGCTTCGACGGCGCTTTCGATCGAGGCATAGGCGGTGAAGACCACGACCTCCAGGTGGGGATTGATTTTGAGCAACTCCGGCAGCAGGTCCAGTCCGCTCTCTCCCCGCAGTTTCAAGTCCAGAAACGCCAGGTCGAAAGGGTCGCTTTCCAGCTGTTTGAGGGCAGCGGCACCGCTATCCACACCGACGGGTTCGTGCCCCATCGCTTCGAGCACTACCGCGGTCGTCCGGCGAATATTGTCCTCATCGTCGATGATCAGTAATCGCATCGCGCCACTCGACTTTCTGGGCTGCATGGCCACCATGCATAGCAGGACGCAGACTGGGAAGCGAGAACGTTGATTCCTGAAAATGTCCGGATCCTCAGCCACCGCGGCCGGGTGGCAGGGATTCGGGCGGCAGACGTCAAAAATCTGGGGTCGGGGGGAACCCCAAAAGAGAACGCTCTGCCACCCGAATCAAATCGCTGAAACTGAACCATTGAACCAGAAAGAAACCGGCTCCATCCGGCCTTTAGCAGCGAAACGCCCGACCTGGTTCTTGTCCCCGGTCAAGCCGGTCCTGGAGGTTTTCGCGCTCGAGTTCATGCTATCCTCACGGTGAAAGCTCGCTGAGTCTGGACTTGGCGTTGTCGCAGGACTTCTCCAACTCGCCCACGGCGGAGAAAAAGCCCGTTTTGGCCTCATTCCAACGCTCCGCGCTCGCTTTCTTCATCTCCTCGAATTTTTCACTCACCAAATTCCGCTGCGCGCGCAGTGCTGCGAGAGTCTGCTCGGCTTGGGCTTTGGCGTCGTCTTTGTAGCTCGCGGACTTTTGTCCCAGTTGACGGATTTTTCCGTCCAACTCTTGCAGTTTCCGATCCATGGCCGCAACGAATTCATCTTTACTCTCCACCACATAGTTTTTCGCGGCGGCCACTGAATCCTGATATTGCTGTCGGGCTTCCCTGGCGGTGACGGGTTGGTCTGCCTTCTTCGACTTTTCTGATTGATCCGTTTGGCTGCAACCAACGAAAAGCGCCAGGAACGCGGCGGTAACGACGGGCTGTTTCGTGGTCCTGTGAGCCTTCCCGAGCTGACCGCGCGCCGGCCTTGGCGGAACTGAGGGTTGCGAATTCACCGCACCCTCAGCTCCTTGGAGCAGTGAGGCTGCTCTCAGTTCTAGTCCTCCATTGGTTCTAAAGTTCATCGCACCTTAAAGGTCCGTAACCAGTTGTCGATCGATCCAACCAGATCCCTGGCCTCTCGAAAGGTCGTCAGGTCCCATTCCGGGCCGAGTAGATCCTGAACCATGCTCGGGCCAAACCCTCGGTGGTCCGGGCCACGGCCAGACAGGATGCTTGCCGCGCCAGCATCAAAGAAACCAGCAGCTACCCAAATGCCGGCCGGCCACTGCGCCTTGCGCATCCGTCCGACACTCCTCATACTCGCTTGCCTTGCGCGCGATCCGAACTCTCTCCGCTTCACTTCGACCGCAAAAGAAACCGCTTCCGACCATTCGATGGAACATTTCCGATGACTGGCCGAAACGGCTTCTCGCTGGCTTTGAAGGTTCGCGCTTTTCATAACAACCGTCCCGCCCAAGTTCGTTGCAGCTTTCTTTCGGGAGTCCATAAGCGGAGGCCATGCCAGTTTTGCGTCGACGACGCTAAGATACTGAACTCAAGTTGATAAGGTTCCGTAGCCGTACCCATCCTGCCGGAAGGCGCGATGGTTTTCGTGCAAATTGCAAGCGGTGATGAAACGGCGGCGTGCATCCTGCAACTTGCGGCAGCGCAATGGCGCGAACCGGCAAGCTCGATCAGGCCATTGGATTTACCACCTTGTGCGCAGAGTATCGGGAGGGGCGCAACGACAAGCTTCTGCTCCGAGTGCCGACTGCCCAGCCTCCGGCGAAGCCGGGAAGGAAAGTCGTGAACGAATTGAAGACCGGAAAAAACGAGCACTCGACTTAGCAGGCGAGCCGCCTGCGCAAGTGCGTCAGGTGACTGCGGAAACGAGGCCACGCTTTCAATCTGAGGAGCCGTTGGTGATCGACCGTGCCGCCTTCCAGGGCAGCTTCATAGCTCTCGACCAATTTCTGTGCCCGATTCTGGCCGATCTGCACGGAAACCGGAGCGTGCACCACCCAAATCGCCTCCAGTGGCTTGCGCTCAGCCGGGGATGCGGTTTCGGCGGCCTGCGTTTGTTGTGTCGGTTGCATAAGGGTTTTAACAAGCCGTCTCGGACGCACGCTTCGTGCCAACTCGGCTTCCTCGCACAAATCGCTGCAGGTCAATGCACCGGCCGGTCAACGCCCTGTCCTGTCTGTCCACGAGAGTAAAGTTTTTTGACTCCTTGGATCCCCTCCGTCGTCCAGGCGGGCAATCGAGGTTGGCCAGAGGCGGGACCGCCAGTGCGGAATCAGCGCCGACCCGCTCCGGTGCGTTGACCAACTTCCAGTCGTGCTGAATACTATCGCCGACTTGAAATTGGTCATCTTCCACTCTCACCTCCGTCCCGGCGGCGTCCGGCGGATCATCGAGCTGGCCACGCCGCATATCGTGGACGGGTTTGCTGGCGCGATCACTGGTGTCACCCTGGCCACCGGGGAGGCTTCCGACGGTCATTGGCGCAAGCTTTTCCTGGGCGTCCTGAAGGAGACGCCAGTCGAGTTTTTCGTGGAACCGGCGTTTGGCTACTTTTCCGAACAGGATCGAACGACGGCTGCAATGCGCGGGCAGATCCAGCGCAGCTTGCAGCGATTGCTCGACCCACGGGCCGTCGGCGTGGTCTGGGCCCATAATCTGGGGCTGGCCCGGAATCTTCTGCTGACGAGCGAATTAATCCGCGTCTGCGACGAGCGGCGCCTGCCGCTGCTGGCCCATCATCACGACTGGTGGTTTGATAACCGCGCGCAGCGCTGGCTCGAAGTGCGCCGGGCTGGTTTCCGCACGTTGCGCCACGCGGCGACGGCCGTGTTCGGCTCTGCGCGCACCCGCCACGTCGCGATTAACCAGGCCGACGCCGGCGTCCTGCAAAAGCACTTCGGCGCGCGCGGCGCCTGGTTGCCGAATCTGACCGAACGGGCCCCGGAGGCGCCGGTGGCCCGGGTGGAGCAGGCGCGCCGCTGGCTGCGCGGGCTGCTGCGCAGCGACGCGCCCGTGTGGATTCTCCCCTGCCGCCTGCTCCGTCGCAAAAACGTGTTGGAGGCGCTGCTCCTGACGCGTTGGTTGCGGCCTGGCGCTTGGCTTGTCACAACGGGCGGCGTCAGTTCCGCTGACGAGCAGCCCTATTACGACAGGCTCACCGCGGTGGCCCGCGCTCAGGGCTTGCCGTTGCGGTTGGCGCTGCTGGCGGGCGAGGAAAGGCGCAAACCGGCGGTGCCCGAACTGCTCGCCGCGAGTGAGGCCGTGCTTTTGACCTCACTTCAGGAAGGCTTCGGTCTGCCCTTCCTGGAAGCCGCCGCGGCCGGGCGTCCTCTGATCGCGCGTCGCCTGGCGAACATCGCGCCGGATCTGGCGCGGTTCGGTTTCCATTTTCCGCAGTATTATGATGAAATCCTGATCGAGCCGTCGCTCTTCGACTGGCCGGCGGAGCGGCGGCGCCAGCAACGGCTCTTTGCGCGCTGGAAGAGCCAGTTGCCGCGCGGTTATCGAGCCTGGGCCGGCGTGCCCCTGTTGGTGGCCGCCGGCGGCCAGCCCCGGGCGGTTCCCTTCAGCCGGCTGACACTGACAGCGCAAATCGAAGTGCTCGCGCAACCTGTGCAGGATTCCTGGGAGTGTTGTGCGCCCCTTAACCCGTTTCTGGTTGGGTGGCGCCGGCAAGCCGGCCTGGGAATGCTGGGCGTGACGCCCTGGCCACGAACGGCGGAACGCTGGCTGAGCGGGCCCGCCTGGGCCAAGCGATTCAAGAAGATCGTGGAGAGCTCTTTGCCTCTGTCACAACTGCTCACCGGCAATGAAGCTTGTTCAAGTGAATCCGGCGACAGCCTCCCCCTCCCCGCAAGATTCATGGAACGCGGCTCCCGTCTTCGCGCTTCCGATCGCGCCGCCCTGGACGGCCAGGAGGAGCTCATCCGTCTCAAGCTGAGGCCGGCTCATCTTTACCCTCTGCTTTGGGATCGTAATTCGTGAAGCGCGGGACCAGTTTCCAGTGCCGGCTTGGTTGGCCGTCCGCGGTCCTGTCCTGCCAAATGAAAGCCCATTGCGCATAGCTGTCCAGTCCGTCGGGAAGACCCGTGGGTAGCAGAGGTGGTCCTGCGGCTCCTGCCGGGAGCGAGTGGAGAGGGACGGGAGAGGCGGAGGCGAACGCACCCAGCTGCCCCGGGTTGGTTGCGATCGCATGGCCTCTCTTTTCCAGCAGGTAAGCGCGGTATAGGACCAGACCTCATGCTACCCTTGAGAATTAAATTTGTGGAACCGCTGCGGTGACGACGACACGGCCGCGCCGTGTCGTGCCGCAGGGGCGGAGCGGTACGGTTACTTTTGCGCAACCTTGGCGCCTCTGGTGAGCGTTTCGGCCAGCTTGGATGCCGCCTCAGTCGGCTTCACTTTGCGGTCAAAGAGGATGTCCTGCATCGTCACGAACTCGCCGTAATAAATGCGATTGGCTTCGGCGTCGGGCGCGAGGGCACCGGCTTTGATGGCGGCACCGCCGTAAAGCCCCTTGCGGTCGTCGTAGACCAACACAGGCCGTTCGACCGAGGCGATGGTGCCCTCGGCGCCGGCGGAGGAGTTTCCGGCGGTACCGCTCGCCTCGCCGCCGAACTCGAAGCTGGGCTCGGTCAACAGGCGGGTGGCGTTGGTGTTCATGAGGAGGATGACCACGAACGAGTGTTGGCCGCCGACCTGGAATCCGAGGCTCCCTTCGTTGGCCGTGAGGAACGCGGCCGGACTCCACTGCTCAGTCTGCGGTTCCTTCACCAGGGCCACGCCTGCCCCGCCTTGGTAGGCGAAAATAAAGCCGGCCTTAACCCGCTCCAGCAGGATGACGCCATGGGCGCGGCGAAGATTTTCCGCGGGGATGGCCTTGTCCGGTTTGGCCTGCATGGCCTCGAACTTGGCGATGAGTGTGTGGATACGGTAGTCCAACTCCGCCTTGTCCATCGCGAGCATCGAGCTGGCCGTGCCCGCGATGAACAAACCAAATGTCAACGTCTTCACAAGGGTCAACGTTTTCATACGCCAACCATTGAGCAGATCGGTGGCCTCGGCAAACTCTCCGCGCCGCCTCGGCCGCCCAGCTCATTCCAGGGACGTTGTTTGCATCTGAAAGGTTTTTCCGAATGGGCCCGCCGCGGCGGGGCCGTCGGGCTGGCGGAATGGGTCGCCGCCCTGCAAATTGCACGGCGACTCCATGGCCAATGAGCAATGAGCAATGAGCAATGAGCAATCTGAATGGCCCCGGATATTGCACATTGCTCATTGCACATTGCTCATTGCTCATTGTGGGGCAAGAGTCCTCGCGGTGGTTCATGGTCCCAAAGCGCGGTCAATTAACCGTGGAGGCTCTCCATGTTCCGTACGGACCCGGCGGGAGTCATTTCCTCGGCAGCTTGACCTTCGCCAGGTAAATGCTCGTTCGGCCTTCGTGCGAGGAATAGTAGCTGACCCAGAGCCAGCCATCATGCCAGGCGAGCCCGGCGTAGCCGGTGTCGCCGCCGGAAGGGAGTTTGAGGAATTCCGTGAGTCTGGCGTCCGCGGCGTCGAGCCACAACAGCGAAGTGCGCACGGCGCCGTCGTAAAGGCGCGCGGCGGCGACCATGCGGCCATCCGGTAAACGGAGCAGGTGCGGCCCGCCGATCCTGATTCCGAGATCGCGCCACTGCCAAGTCCGGTAGGGCGGGTGCGCGGTGCCGAGTTGGCCCGTGCCGGGTTGCCCGTCGCGCCGCAACAGGCAAAGCGCGGTGTCGTCGGGAAGGAAAAGGAGCGAAGTCTCGTTGGGACCGCCCTCGGCGAAGAGTTGCGGGACCAGCGTTTCGAACCGGCGTCCATCGCGGCTTTCGTATAGCCGGACGAACCTCTCGCCCGTCGTGTCGTAACCGATGCTGTAAGTTGACCTCCGGGCGTGATCGTGATTTTGGGGTCCCGCAGGTCGCCGTTGGTCGAACTCAACCGCGCCACCGCCGCCCAGGCCCGGCCGTCGCGCGAAGCAATGACCCGGAGCGCACCGTCCGGTGAGACGTGGGCGCGGCCTTCACGAAAGACGCAATACCATTGCCCCTTGAACCGAACCAGATCCGTGAAGGCGTTGTGGGGCGCGTGGTCCCAGATCTTCCACACGTCGATCCCTGCGACCTTCGGCGCGGTCGAAAGTGATTCCTGAGCCGGGCTGACCGGCGCGAAGCCGAGCACGCCGGCAAACAGGACGAGAGACTCGAGGCAAGCGATGGAGCGAGGCATTGAAGAGTTGGTTTCGGATCAAATCGAATCTGGTTCCGGTTCAAATTGGCGGCAGATCCACTTTCCAGGCCGGTTCAGTCGCGACGCCAAGGAAGCGTTTGGCCAGCTCCGCGAAGCGATCGGTCTCGTCCGTGACGAACGGTTGAATGGCGCCGGCGCGCCGGCGGGTTTTGCTCAGGAGGTTGAGATGCTCCAACCGCTCCTTCACGTAGAGGGCGCAGCTCTCGGCGGAGTCGACCAGGGCGACGTTCGCGCCGGCCACGCCGCGCAGGGCCGGCTTGAGCAACGGATAGTGCGTGCAACCCAGAATGAGCGTATCGATGCGATGACGTCGGAATGGCGCCAGATACTCCGTCAGGATTTCGCGGGTGACACGATGGTTTGTCCAGCCTTCCTCGACCAAGGGCACCAGGAGTGGACAGGCGCGGGCGAACACCTTGACGGTATCGCTCCGGGCGAGCAGGCCGGTGCTGTAGGCCTTGCTGCGGATGGTCGCGCCGGTGCCGATGACGCCGATGCGCTGGTTGCGCGTTCTTTCCAGAGCGGCGCGCACGCCAGGCAAAATGACTCCGAAAATCGGCATATTAAACCTCTTTTGCAGGACGGGCAGGGCCCACGCCGACGCGGTGTTGCACGCCACGACCACCGCCTTGACGTTTTGTTCCAACAGAAACTGGGTGTCCTCGCAGGAGAAACGAACGACCGTGCTGGGTGATTTCGTGCCGTAAGGTACGCGCGCGGTGTCACCCAGGTAAACCAGGTCCTCGTGCGGCAGCGCCTTGTGGATCTGGCGGACGACGGTCAACCCGCCGATGCCGGAGTCGAAGATGCCGATGGGGAGCTGCGCGTTCAATGGTCTGTGGTGAGTGAATCAGTAATCAGTAATCAGTAATCGGTAAGCAGTAATCAGTAATCGATAAGTGGTAATCAGCGATCGAGAATCACTGATCGGTACTCAGTGATAATGAGTCGTCGGTAGCGAGTCGCCCGTCGCCAAGAATGTTGTGCGTTGTCCACAGTCGCTGCGCGTCCTGATGCGGTGACATCATTCACTCCCACCGCCAACGACGGACCATTGATTCCTCTCCCCTGCCCCCTGCCCCCTGTCCCCTGATTACCGACCACTCGCCCTGGCACCTTCCACGACATTCTTATACGCCAGGATCCCATCCGCAATGGCCTGGGCCATTTGTTTTCGTTGCGACGGATCAGAGATGCGTTTGGCGTCCAGCGGGTGAGTCATGAACGCGGCTTCGATGAGCACAGCCGGCATCTCGGCGGTGCGCAGCACGGCGTAGCGCGCTCGTTTCACCCCGCGATCTTCCGCTCCGGACTTCTCGGCGAGGGCCTTCTGGATTTGCCAGGCGAGCAGCATGTTCTTCGCATCGAATCGATTGCCCGGAAATCCGCCCGCCCCCCCACCTTCGCCGCGCGCATTGGTGGAACTGGTTCGCGCCGGCGTCATGCAATAAACTTCGGATCCCTTGACCGTCGAACTGCCCGCGCCGTCCGCCGAATTGAAGTGCAGGCTGATGAACAAGTCGGCTCCGCGTCGCCGCGCAATATCCGGGCGCTCCGGCAGGTCAATGAACGTGTCGCTCTTGCGCGTCAGACTGACGTTAAATCCGGCCCGGTTCAGCACGTCGCTCAGTTCCTTGGCGAAAGCCAGCGTAAATTGTTTCTCCTGCCGCCGGCCTTCTTCGTTGCCAGGATCTTTTCCCCCGTGCCCGGGATCGAGCACAATGGAGTGGACCGGTTGACCGGACGGATTCCGGGAGGGGAAAAGCACCGGATTCAACGCCGCCCTGACATCCACGGCCCCGATGTAGGCCGAGCCGTTCTTGAACGCCACCGGCAGGGACAGCCAGACGTAGGTTCCTTTCACCAGCGCTTTGTGCGAATCCACCGTGCACGACAGACTGGCGCCGGGCAGCGAGACTTTGACGTCCTGTTTCGGAACGGTCCAACGGACCTGGCCACCGTTGGCCCGGGCCCAGTCGTCCAGCCGCACATAGTCGCCGCCGAAGAGCGAGGCGCGCTCCAGCCGGCCGGGTGGACGCTGTTCCGCCACCGCCCAAAGACTGAACCAGACCAAGCCCACACTCAAGGCGACCTTCATGCGCGCGCAATCTGCCAACGGTCCCCGGGTCAGTTCAAGGCAATTGCCATCGGAACTACGAACTCAACCCGGCGGATTCCGGGAAGCCGCAGACCAGGTTCAGGCTTTGCACGGCTTGACCGCTGGCGCCTTTGACGAGGTTGTCTTCGGCGCTCAGCACGATCAGCCGGCCGGTGCGCGCATCCAGGCGCCAGGCCAGCTCGAGGACATTTGTGCCGACCACGTTCTTGGTGTCGGGCAATGTCTGGCCTTGGAGCAGCCGCACAAACGGCTCGTGACCATAGGCGACTTGGTAGCAGGCCGCGACCTTCTCGCCAAACGCCGCCGCCGCTCGAGCGTCGCTGAACTGTTCAGTGGGCGCGGCGTAAAGCGTGGTGAGGATGCCGCGATTCACCGGGATGAGGTGTGGGGTGAATTGGATCGTCACTTTCGCCCCCGCGGCGAGCGCGAGTTGTTCCTCGATTTCCGACAGGTGCCGGTGCTGGGGCACGCTATAGGGGCGCATGCTCTCGTGGCATTCACAGAAGAGATAATCCGCCTCCACCTTTCGACCGGCGCCACTGACCCCGCTGAGGCAGTCGGCGATCAGGCTGTTGGGATGGATCAATTTTGCGCGCACCAACGGGACGGCCGGCAGCAGAATGCTCGTCGGATAGCAACCGGGCGAGGCGATCAGCAACGCATCTTTGATTTGCTTGCGATAAAGTTCCGGCCACTTCGGCCTGTCTGGCCAGCAAATCGGCATTCGGCTCGGTAAAACGCAGCGCCTTCGCCTTCGGATGGCCGGCAAACCTCGGGAAGACCTGCGCGACCGTCTGGCCGGCGCGCTGGCGCGAGGTGACGGCCGTCAGCTCGACGTGGGGATGGTGGAGCAGCAGCCGGACAAGCTCTTCGCCCGAATAACCGGAGGCTCCGACAACGGCAACTTTCTTCATAACCAGGAAATGAAAAAACCCCGCCGGTTTGGATCAGCGGGGCTTGGACAACCGGAGTAACTCTAACGCTTCGAGAACTGGAAGCGCTTGCGCGCGCCCGGCTGGCCGTACTTCTTCCGCTCCTTCATCCGCGGATCGCGGGTCAACAGGCCGTCGCCTTTGAGCGCCGGGCGCAGGTTCGGGTCGGCCACGAGCAGCGCGCGGGCAATGCCGTGGCGCACCGCCCCGGCCTGCCCCGCCGGACCACCGCCGCTGACGTTGACCCGCGCGTCGAACTTGCTCGACATCTGCGTGCTGCTGAACGGCTGGGTCACCATGCCGCGGAGCACCTCCGTCGGAAAATAATTCTCCACCGGACGTCCGTTGACGATGATTTTGCCCGAACCGACGGCGAGTCGGACCCGGGCCACGGCGGATTTGCGCCGGCCGGTGGCGACTACTTCAGAACTTTTCGGATCAGCCATGGGACAAGTTACCAGTTTCGTGGGTTAGCTCGCGGGCTTGAGCGCGGCGGGTTGCTGAGCGGAGTGCGGATGATTGGGCCCCTTGTAGACCTTCAGCTTGGTCAGGAGCACGCGGCCCAGGCGGTTTTTGGGCACCATCCCCCGCACCGCATGGTGGATCAGCGCCTCGGGATGCCGGGCGCGAACCTGCGCCACGGTGCGATACTTCTCCCCGCCTCTCCATCCAGAGTAGGTCATGTAAGCCTTGTCCGTCTCCTTCTTGCCGGTGACTCGCACCTTCTCGGCGTTGACCACGACCACGAAATCACCCGCGTCGAGGTGGGGAGTGAACACGGGCTTGTTCTTGCCCCGGAGGATGTCGGCCACCTGGACCGCCAGCCGGCCCAACACGGCGCCCTCCGCGTCGATCACGTGCCACCGGCGCTGATCCAGGTTCACTTTCGGCAAATACGTTTTCATTTCCACCGTAATTAAGGAGCGGCGAAACTAACAAACGCGAAACCCAAGTCAATAGCCATTTTTCAGTCGGCGGAGACGTGGAGACCCCGGATTTCGCGGGTGACACCGATGGGAGACACGAATTGCACGAATTGACACAAATTGGAGACACGAATTGCACGAATTGACACAAATGGGAGACACGAATTGCACGAATTGACACAAATGGGAGACACGAATTGCACGGATCGCTTTCCCCAATTGGTGTTAATTCGTGAAATTGGTGTCTTCAGGGAGATTCGTGTTAATTCGTGAAATTCGTGTCTTCAGGGAGATTCGTGTTAATTCGTGAAATTCGTGTCTGGGTTCGGCAAAGTAATCGCCTATGTCCTGTTCCTGCCGGAAGCCGCTGCTCGGGGCCGCCCTGGTCCTGGCGGTATCCCTGCGCCTAGCCGGCGCCGATGCGGAGCCCGAAAAAACCGCGCTGGCCGTCGAAGCGCTCAGCCGTTTGCAAGGAATGGATCTCAACGCCAACCCGAAGCTGAAGCAAACCGTGCTCAAGGTGCTGCAACGAACCCGCGGCACCCCGAGTTTCGTCAAGCTCGTGCAGCAGTTCAACCTCACCGGCCAGAATGCCGGACTGCTCGAAGTCGTCGTCGCCCAGCCCGCCAGTGAAAGCGGAGTGGAGGCGATGCGCCTGATCCTGGCCAGTGGCGACACGGCCCTGGTGGCAACAACCTTGGCCGGCACGAATGCCCTGGAGGCGACCCGGGCGGCGGAAGCCCTCGGCTATACGGGCGACAAGCAGGCGGTCAAGCTCCTGCTCCCCGTCGTGACGGAACCGACCCGCGAGGTCGCCCTGCGCAAACAAGCCGTCCGCTCCCTCGCGAGAATTTCCGAGGGCGCGCACGAATTATTGAACCTGGCGAAAGAGGAAAAACTCGCCGCGGCCCTGAAGTTCACCGCCCGCGCGGAGTTGGACCAGGTCCGCTGGCCGGAGATTAAAGCGGCCGCGGCGCTCCTTCTGCCCGCCGCTCCGGGGTTCAATGCGCAACCGCTTCCGCCCGTCGCGGAACTGCTCAGGATGAAGGGCGATGTCGTCAATGGGTCGCGTCTCTTCACCAACGCCAGTCCCGGCTGCGTCAATTGTCACGTGATCCACGGACGCGGCACGGAATTCGGGCCGAACCTTTCCGAGATCGGCACGAAACTGGGCAAGGACGCGATCCTTGAATCGATCCTCGAACCCAGCGCCGGCATTTCCTTTGGCTTTGAAGCATTCAACTTCTCGCTCCGGAACGGCGACGAGGTTTATGGCCTGCTCGCCAGCGAGACGGCGGAAGAAGTCATGGTCAAGTCGGTGGGCGGCATCATCACGCGGCTCAAAAAAGACCAGATCGTCTCGCGCCAGCAATCGAAAGTCTCGATCATGCCGGCCGGCTTGCCGGCCGCGCTGACGCCGCAGGAGTTGATGGACCTGGTGGAATACCTCGCCTCGCTGAAAAAGCCGTAGCGGCCGGCTGGCCACAAAAGAGAAAAATATCCCTGCGTTCTTTGTGTTCTTTTGCGGCCAATTAAGCGGCTCCAGAATTCAGGCGAACGCTCTAGCCAGGCCGTTTCGTTTCCACGCGCTTCGGGGTCGCGTCCGCGGCGACCCGGCAGGCGTCGGCGACCAGCGCCAGGTGTTCGAGAAACGCCTCCCGCCGGCCCTCCGCGACGACCGCCAGCACTTCGGATTGCAGCAACACGGCGACTTGACGGGCCGCTTCATATTTGCGCTGGCCGGCGGAGCGCAGCTGGATGCGATGCGCGCGTTTGTCTTTCTCGTGCGGCCGGCGTTCGACCAGGCCCGCTTCCTCCATGCGCTGAAGCAGGGAGGCCACGGTGTTGGGGTCACTGGTCATCAGTTGCGTCACTTCGCGCTGGGTGAGGCCGGACGGATCGCCTTCCAGCAGCGTGCGCATCACGGTGAACTGGTCGGGGGTGATCTCCAGGTGGGCAATGCGGCGGCGGAAAGCCTGGTTGAGACCGTACCAGGCGCGGCGCAGGAGCGGGGGCAGCCGTTTGCGTTCCGGGGAATCGATCGGCAACCAGCCGTCGGCGCGATTTAATTTGGCGGAGGCCATGAGTCAGATTGAATGCCTGGGGCGGATTATACGTATAGGTATTATTGCCATTGCAAACCTTTTCCGTTTGCGAAATAGTCCCGCCAGATCGCGCGCCTTGAACCAGCGCCGTGTTCGCGTGAACCGGCCGCGCGGTCGGGTTCGTCTTGGGTCACGCTGTGCACAACAATTTTGCGAACCGCTCGACCATGAAATCTTCTCTGTCCCTTCTCGCGGGCGCCGCCGCCCTGTTGGGCGCCACCCAACTGTCTGTCTGCCCTCTGCGGGCCGCGCCCGCGCGCGGCTGGCTTACCTGGCGCGGGCCGTCGCAAAACGGCACCTCGCTGGAGAAGAATCTCCCCGATAAAATCGACGCCAAAGCGGCGCTCTGGACCGCGGACTTGCCCGGCCAATCCACGCCGATCGTCGCGGATGGAAAGGTCTACCTGATGGGATTCCGCGGCGAAGGGCCCGAACTGCAGGAAGTCATCGCCTGTTTCGACGCCGACACCGGCCGGTTGATCTGGCAGCACGGCTACAGTGATTTCCTGAGCGACACGATCTACAAGCGCTACGCCACGTCCAGCGCCACGGTGGACGCCGAAACCGGCAACGTTTATATGCAGGGCACCCAGGGCATCCTGGCTTGTTTCACGGCGGAGGGAAAGTTGCTCTGGGAAAAGTCGATGATGGAACTCTACGGCCGGCTGACTTTCCCCAACGGCCGCACCGCCTCGCCGATTGTCGACCAGGACCTGGTGATCACGCGCGGCATTACGGCCAACTGGGGCGCTCACGGCCCGGGCGCTGACCGCTTCTATGCCTTCGACAAGAAGACCGGCGAACTGGTCTGGGCCTCCTCCCCGGGCGATCGGCCGACCGACAATTCGTTTTCCTTGCCCGTGCTGGCCTGGCTCGATGGCCGGCGCGTCTTTTACGCTTCCGCCGGCGACGGCAGCATCGTCTGCGTCAATGCGCGGACCGGAGACCCGCTCTGGCGCATCCCGCTCTTCAAGGCGGGCATCAACTCGTCCGTCCTGGTCCACCACGATGACAAGATCATCGCCATTTACGGGACCCCTTACGAGCCGGGACAGATGGTGGCGTTGCGCATCCCCCATGCCAGCCCAGCGAACCCCGCCGCCGGGGCGGTCGTCGTGCCGCGCGCGAAGGTGGAACTCTGGGCCAACGAGCTGCGGACTTCGACCAGTTCCCCCATCCTGGTCGGGGACCGTGTTTATGTGACGAGCGAAGTGGGCGACCTCGGCTGCATCGATGTCAACACGGGCAAGGTGCAATGGAAACTCAAGCTCGGGATCGAGCAGCGCAATGCCTGCCCCCTGGCCGCCGACGGCAAGCTCTACGTGCCGCTGCTCAACGAGCCGGGCCAAACGGAGGCATCGACCGAAGAATCCGCCGGCGGCAAAGGTGCGTTTTACGTGATCCAACCGAGCGAGGAAAAAGGCGAACTGCTCTCGCACGCGGTGCTCGACGGACGCTGCTTCGGCTCGCCTTCGGCCTATAACGGCAAGGTCTACGTGCAAACCAGCAAGAAACTCTATTGCTTTGGCCGCAAGGGAAACAGTCCCGGCCTCGCGCCCGAACCGGCCGCGCAATCGTGGCCGGCGCCCGGCCCCGCGACCCAGCTGCAAGTGATACCTTCCGAAGTGCTGCTGCGGCCCGGCCAGACGGCTCAATTCCGCGTCCGTTCGCTCGATGCCAGCGGGCTGACCGTCCAGGAGAACCTCGATCCAAAGTCGATTAAGTGGGCGCACTATGTCCCGCCCACCGCCAAAGTGCGAGCGTCGCTCAGCGGCGAATTCGACGAGTCCGGCCAGTTCCTGGCGGCCCCCGAGCCGAAGCCTTCCGCCGGCGCGTTCGAAGCGTCGCTGGGCGACTTGAAAGGTTATTTCCGCGGCCGGGTGTTGCCGGGTCTGCCGATCAAGCAGGACTTCGAGGCGTTCACCCTGTCGGAAACCACGACCAATTCCATCGAGCCGCCGACGCCGTTCGCTTACCCGCCGCTGCCCTGGATTGGCGCGCGTTTCAAATTTGATGTCCGTGAGAAGGAGGGCAACAAGGTGATGGTCAAAACCATCGACAACCGGTTCTTCCAGCGCGCGACGGTGTTCATGGGCGACCCGGATTTGCGGAATTACACGATCGAAGCCGACGTGATGAGCGAAGGCAACAAACGCAAGATGTCCGACGTGGGGGTGATCAACCAGCGCTACAGGATTGTGCTCAAGGGCAATGAAAAAAAATTGGAAATCAGTTCGAACGATGAGTTGTTCCGCTCCGGCGTGCCCTTCAGTTGGTCGCCCAATGTCTGGTATCACCTGAAAACGCGGGTGGACGTGGCGCCGGACGGCTCCGGCGTGGTGCGGGCCAAGGCCTGGCCCAAGAGTGAGGCCGAGCCCTCCGCCTGGACGCTCGAAGTGCCCCACCGGCATGCCCACCAAAATGGCTGTCCGGGATTGTTTGGCTTCTCTCCGCAGGACATGCGCGTTTATCTCGACAACATCCTGGTCACCGCCAACAAGTAATGCGGCAGTCATTCAGCCAACTGGAATTTCACAACATGAAAACCATGCACACTACTCTTCCCTCCTTCCGGTTCGTGACGCTGACGGGCCTGCTCGGCCTGCTGGGGCTGGGGCTGCCGCCGTCCGAGGCGGAGGACTGGCCGCGCTGGGGCGGCAATGATCCCGGACGCAACATGTATTCGCGCGCCAAGGGATTGCCCAGCGAGTTCGATCCTGGCAAACCCAAGCCTGGTTCCGAGGAGATCGACCTCAAGACGACCCGCAACGTGAAATGGGTGGCCAAGCTCGGCTCGCAGTCTTACGGCAACGCCGTTGTCGCCGGGGGCAGGGTCTATATCGGAACCAACAACGAGAATCCGCGCGACCCTCAGCATACGGGCGACCGCAGCATCTTGTTGTGCTTCGATGAAAAGACGGGCGACTTCCTCTGGCAACTGGTCGTGCCCAAGCTCGCTTCGGGCAAAGTCAATGACTGGGAAAACCTCGGCCTGCTCTCTTCTCCGTGCGTGGAAGATCATCGCGTGTATCTCGTCACGAGCCGTTGCGAAGTGCTCTGTCTCGACACCGAAGGCCAGGCCAATGGCAACGACGGCCCGTTCAAGGACGAGGACCAATACGTCGTTGGCCCGGGCAAGCCCAAGGCCAAGATCGGCCCGAAAGACGCGGATATCATCTGGCGCTACGACATGATGGATGAGCTGGGAGTCTTCCCGCACAATGCCTCCAATTGCTCCGTGCTCATCCTCGATGACCTGGTTTACGTCTGCACTTCCAACGGCCAGGACTGGACCCATGTCAACATCCCTTCGCCCAATTCACCGAGCTTCATTGCCCTGGACAAGAAAACCGGCAAGCTCGCCGCCGAGGACAATGCCGGGATCGGTCCGCGCATTTTCCACGGTGAATGGACCTCGCCCTCCGCCGGCAAGATCAACGGCCGCTGGCAGGTCTGCGCACAAATATCCGGCAGCGGAAGGCCCGAGCGAAGTCAACGCGTCCCCCGTGTTCTGGAAGAACCGCATTTACATCGCCACCGGCCAGGACCCCGAACATGGCGAGGGCGTCGGCCGACTCGTCTGCCTGAACGCAACCCGGACCGGCGACATCTCGCGCAGCGGGGTCATCTGGGACTTCAAAGCCATTCATCGCAGCATCTCGACCGTGTCGATCGATCCGGCCACCAGCCTGCTCTTCGTCGGTGATTTCTCCGGCTTCCTCCATTGCCTGGACGCCGAGACAGGCAAACTCTACTGGACGCACGACATGAAGGCGCACATGTGGGGCTCGACCCTCGTGGCCGACGGCAAAGTCTACCTCGGCGACGAAGATGGCGATTTCACAGTCCTGGCCGCGAGCAAGGAAAAGAAAGTCCTGAGCGAGGTGAACCTCGGCGCGCCCGTTTACTCGACGCCGGTGGTGGCCAACGGCGTCATTTACGTGGCGAGCAACACGCATCTCTACGCCTTCTACGACCCCGCCAGAAGCGCGAAGGACGAAGTGCCGAAACTGGAGATCAAGTGACCAATGACCAGCCTTTTAAGAAAGTATGAACACCGTCACCCCTGGAACGATCGAGGCTGCTCAAAGCCAGCTCGACGCCCACTTGCGCGACATCATCGCCTGGCATTTCTCGCCCGAGTCCGGTTGCCCCTTCTGGCTCGAGTGGGCGAAGAAGCATTTCGACCCGCGCAAGGAAGTCAGGAGATTTGAGGACCTGAAGAAGTTCCCGCACTTCCAGGACGAGTGGTTGCGCGACCTCCAGCCCGAAGTCTGGGTGCCGGCGCAGTTCAAGGGCAAGCCGTTCAATATTTTTGAAACCGGCGGCACCACCGGCATGCCGAAGCAGCGCATCGGCTGGGAGGATTACAAGGTCGATTACTCCGAGTTCAGCGACAAGATCGCCGATGAACATTTTCCGCGCGGCCACTATTGGTTGATGGTGGGACCGACCGGTCCGCGCCGACTGCGCCTGGCCATCGAGCACCTGGCCAATATCCGGGGCAGCTCGTGCTTCTTCATCGACCTCGACCCGCGCTGGGTGAAAAAGCTGATCGCCAGCAAGCAATTCGACCAGGCCCGGGCTTACCTGGACCACGTCATCGATCAAGCCGTGACCATCCTGAAGCATCGCAAGGTCTCTGGCCTCTTCACCACCCCGAAGCTCCTCGAAGCGCTCGCGGAGAAAATCCCGCTCTGGGAGGCCGGCATTCGTGGCGTCTTTTGCGGCGGAACCACCATGGCGCCGCAATACGTCCGCTTCATTGTCGAGGAGGTGCTGGAGGGGCGCATCGGCTTTTATCCCACTTACGGCAACACGCTCATGGGCCTGGCCGCCAGCGTGCCGCTCCGCCCGGAAGATCACTGCTCCATCACCTATTACGCCCCGCAACCGCGCGCCGTCCTGCGCATCGTCGATCCCAACAACTCCGCCGAAACCAGGGGCTACGGCCAATGGGGCCGCGTCGAACTCACCACCCTCACCAGGGAATTCTTCATGCCGCGCTTTTTGGAGCGCGACGAAGCCATCCGCCGCGAACCGCGCGCGCCTTACGCCTGGGATGGGGTGGCCGAAGTCCGCCCGTTTGGCGCGCTGGAAAAAAACATTGTCGAAGGGGTGTATTAGTTCTAAAACCGCACCGCCTGAACGCTGCGGGTCTCGATGATCTACTACACCATCTTCGTGAAGGGGCTCAATAACGGGACGGGTTACATCGACGTGGCGCTGGCCGACGATCAACTGCTCAAGGACTTCATGCAGTACCTGGATATCGGCATCAAGGCTCACCGGACTTACGTGATGACGGCCCCGCCCAAGGCCCAGGGCAAACCGGTCTCGACCACCGCCCTGTTCACGATCAACCTGGCCGACGTCACCGCCATCAGCGCGCTCAAGCCTGGTTGAGGACCGCCCGTTCGTAGTCCCGCCTTTAGGCGGGAGTACAAGCCACGGCCCTTCCCCTGAACCGACTGGTCACTGGTAACTTGTCACTGGTAATTGGCAATTTGCAGAAGCTCATCCCGAGTGTAATCCTGTTTTCAATTTCCAGTTACCAGTTACCAGTTACCAGCTACCAGTCTATCGGTTCATGGCCCCAAAGCGCGGTCAAGAAACCTTGGAGGCTTCCCAGGAACCTGGCGATTCGGACCGGGCGGTCTCTCGGGCCCAGCGATTTACGATGTACGATTTACGAGGCTCTGATGGAGTGATCGCGCCTCTACGCGATTCGCGCGCCCGGCCATCTGCGCTGCGCGGCGCTCGTAAATCGTACATCGTAAATCGTCAATGGCTGCGGGACCGGCGGTGGTCCGGTTCATGGTCCCAACTCACGTCAAAATTTTTGAGGTGTTCCCTTCCCCTGAACCCTGCGCGAAAAATCTCCACTGGCATTTCATACGCAAACGTATAAGTTCACCGCACCCTTGGCTCGCTATGCCGCCAATGAACACTGCCCAACGCCGCGCCGTCTGAACCCCGATGAATCCCGAGCCGCCTTCGCTGCTCCCGCCCTTTGACAGCCAGCTGCGCACCCGCCTGGTCTTCGGTGTGAACAGCACCCGGCGCGTCGGCGAGCTGGCTCGCGAATTGGGCGCGCGCTGCGTGCTCGTCGTCACCGATCCCGGCATCGTCACCGCCGGTCACGCCCACCGCGTCGAACATTCGCTCCAGGCCGCCGGATTGGGCGTCGTGATCTACGATCAGGTCCGGGAAAATCCCACCACCAGGGACGTCGACCAATGCGTCTGCGTCGCGCGCAAGGCGGGCACCGACACGTTCGTCGGGCTCGGGGGCGGCAGCTCGATGGACACGGCCAAAGGTTGCAATTTCATTCTCACCAACGGCGGACGCATGCAGGACTATTGGGGTGTGGGCAAAGCCCGGCACGCCATGATGCCGCTTATCGCCATTCCCACCACCGCCGGCACGGGCAGCGAATGTCAGTCCGCCGCGCTCATCGCGGACGAGCAGACGCATCAAAAGATGGCCTGCCTGGACCCGAAAGTGGCGGCCCGCGTCGCCTTGCTGGACCCGGTCCTGACGCTCTCTCAGCCGCCGCGAGTCACGGCCTGCACGGGCCTGGATGCCATCGCGCACGCCCTCGAGACGGTGGTGACGAAAAAGCGCAATCCGCTTTCGTTGATGTATTCGCACGAAGCGTTCAGGTTCACGGCGGGCAGCTTCGAGCAGGTGCTGAGCCATCCGCTGGATTTGGAGGCGCGCGGCCGGATGCTTTTGGGTGCCGCGTTGGCCGGCTTGGCGATCGAGAACAGCATGCTCGGTGCGGCGCATTCAGCGGCCAATCCGCTCACCGCGCATTGCCACCTGATTCACGGCCAGGCCGTCGGCCTGATGCTGCCCCACGTGGTCCGGTTTAATTCCGCAGACCCGGCGGCGCTGCGCGGCTACGCCGAACTGGCGCCGGCGCCGGGGAGGGGGGCCCAGGCCGGCCGATTGAGCGAGCGGTTGGATATGGCGCGGGATGCGTTGGTGGCGCGGTTGGAGCGGTGGTTGAACCGTGCCGGATTCCCTCGTTCCCTGGCCGAATGCGGCGTTCCCCGTTCCCTCATTCCCACGTTGGCCCAGGAGGCCACCCAGCAATGGACCGCCGGGTTCAATCCGCGCAAGGTTGAGCTGGAGGATTTTGTCCGGTTGTATGAAGCGGCCTTCGAGCGGCGAGGAGATGGAGCAGATGCGGCAACCGGCTAAACAGAAAAATTCCGCGTCAGCATTCAGCTCACGAGATGCTTCGCCCTCACCCCGGCCCTCTCCCCCGGGGAGAGGGAGAACTATTTTCCGCGGTGGGACAGTATCGTGCGGTTCGGCGGTTGGAGCGTCTTGAGCGCGGCAACGGCAAGAGAAGCTCCAGAGTTTTCACGACGCGTCGCCACGATCTCCCTCTCCCCGGGGGGAGAGGGCTGGGGTGAGGGCGGACGTCTTTTCCCACAGGCGAGTCTCCAACTCACGAACCGAGCGGCCACGAACTTATTTGATGTAGAGCTTGAACTCCTCGGATCGCTTGCTGTCTTTACCTGGTTTGCCGAACCGCGCGTAATCGTAATCCACTTTGAACCAGTAGGTGATGACGTCCTTGTCCGGCGGGACCGGCACGAGCGCTTCCCAGCGGTTGCTGGTCTTGAGCGTCGGCCGCATCTCGTAAGTGTCGAAACCGACGACGACGTAAGGCTTGATGCTGTCGGGCTTGATCGATTGCTGGGTGGTGTCCCACTGATACTCGATGAGGTAAAGATTGTTCGGGTTCCGCGGCTGGGCAGTGGCGGTGAGGTTGGTGACCGACGTGACGCAGCCCAGGAGCAGCAACGGCAGGGAAGCAAGCGCCAACAATTTCTTTGTCATAGCGCGCGAGAGTTACACACGGCCGACGGGGTTGTAAAGTTGCATTTGGGAAAGCGGGACTACCCCCCGATCTGCTTCAGGTAATCGGCGCTGCTGAGCAGGTTGCCCAGTTCCGCCGGCTGGGAGAGCTTGATTTTGTAAAACCAGCCTGCGCCGTAGGGGTCGGTGTTCACGAGCGCCGGGTTGCTCACGATGGCCTGGTTGGCTTCGAGCACGTCGCCGGACACGGGCGAGTAAATGTCGCTGGCGGTCTTAACCGATTCCACCACGGCGCAGGCTTCGCCTGCCTTCAACTTGCGGCCGACGGCGGGCAGTTCAACGAAGACCACGTCGGTCAACTCGTGCTGGGCGTGGTCGGTGATGCCGACCGTGGCGGTGTCACCGCTGACACGCACCCACTCGTGGGATTTGGCATATTTCAATTCGGCGGGAATGTTGGCGCTCATAAGTTGTCTGTTGCCGGTGCCGGATTTCACAACAAAGGCGCGCAGGCGCAAAGGAAAATATGCCAAGGGCTGAAATCCGACGGCCGAAATCCGAAATCCGAAATCCGAAATCCGAAATCCGTCATTGTCCTTTGCGGTAAAATGGCTTTTGCACGATCACGGCGGGGGCGCGTCGGCTGCGGATTTCAATTTCGAGGAGCGTGCCCGGCCGGGAAAATTCCGGCGGAACATAGCCCAGACCGATGCCGATGTTCAACGAAGGGCTTTGCGTTCCGCTGACAACTTCACCCAGGCGGGCGGCTTCCGCGCCAGTCCCCCAGATCGGATAATGCGGACGGGGCGGCGCCGATTTGTCCGTCATCTTGAAAGCAACACACTTTTTCGTCGTGCCATTGGCTTTTTGTTCCGCCAGCACGGCGCGCCCAACGAAATCGCCTTTGTCGAAGGCGACGAAGAAACCCAGTCCCGCTTCGATGGGCGTGGTCTGCTCGTCCAATTCGTGGCCATAGAGCGGGTAACAAACTTCCGTCCGCAACGTGTCGCGGGCGCCCAGGCCGGCAGGCTGCAGACACCAGGCGTGGCCGACGGCCAGGAGCTTGTTCCAGATTGGCTCGATGACCTCCCGGGGCGCGATGACCTCGAAACCGTCCTCGCCGGTGTAACCCGTGCAGCCTATATCAACGGCCGTTCCCTCAAACGGCGTGGTGAGAATCTCATTTTTCTTCAGCTCACTGGCCTTGGTCACGCCGGCGCCGCCGAGGATGGGGCCGGGAAAGCAGGCATCGATGAATTGGCGCACGCGCGGCCCTTGCAAGGCCACCGCCCCGGTCTGTTCAGAGAGATCGCGCAGTTCGACCGGCGCGAATTTCGACCAGCTGGCGTGCTGGCGTTCCAGCCAGGCGAGATCGGCGTCGATGCGGGAGGCATTGATGATCAGCAGGTAGTCCTGTTCGCCCAGCCGGTAAGCATAGAGGTCATCGATCACCCCGCCCCGTTCGTGGCACAGCAGCGTGTATTGGCCCTGGCCGACGGCGAGCTTGCGCGCGTCATTGGTCAGCGTGTGGTTCAGGAAGCCGAGCGCGCCCGGACCGCGGACGCTGACTTCGCCCATGTGAGAGATGTCGAAAAGCCCGCCCGCCCGGCGCACGGCCAGGTGCTCATCCCGGATGCTGGAGTAGTGCAGGGGCATTTCCCAGCCGCCGAATTCGATCAGTTTGGCTCCCAGCCTTTGGTGGGCGGCGAAGAGCGGCGTGCGTTGCATGATCATCGCGAAAGAGCGGCCAAACTAGCAGCTTGGCCCGGCACGTTATAGTTCAAAGTTCACGGTTCAAAGTTCAAAGGGAAGTTCTGTTTGCCTTCCGTCGGGGCGGCGGATATTTTCGCCGACGTCCAAACGGGCGAGCACTGGCCAGCAGGTTCAAAGTTCAAGGTTCGAAGTTCAAGGTTCGAACTTTGAACCTTGAACTTTGAACTAATTATGTCGGAAATATCATCAACCGGAACACCCGCTGCCCCGCCATATACCCGCAAGAATCCGTTTTTGGCGGAGCTGATCCTGCACCAGCACTTGACCAAGCCGGGCTCGGAGAAGGACACGCGCCATTTCGTTTTGAGCCTGGCGGGCAGCGGGATCCATTATACGCCGGGCGATTCGCTGGCGGTGTTCGCCCGCAACCCCCCACAGTTGGTCGACGAAGTGATCGGGCTGCTGGGTTTCGACTCGGAGACACCGGTGAAGGATGCCAAAGGGCAATCGTCGAGCTTGCGCCAGGTGTTGCGGCACGGCTATGTGCTGAACCGTGCGAGCAAAAAAATCCTGTCGGCCCTGGCCGAGTGCATTCCGCAAGGAGAACAGCGCAACCGGCTCATGGAGATCGTCGACAACGGCGAGGTGCTGAACGAATATGTCCACACCCGCGATTACGTGGACATCTTGAAGGAGTTCGACGAGGCCAGGTTCGACACGCCGGAAGCGTTCTTGTCGCAACTCTCCCCGATTCCGCCCCGGCTCTACTCCGTGGCCTCCTCCCTGGCGGCGCATCCGGATGAAGCGCACCTCTGCATCTCCATTGTGCGTTACGAAACGCACGGCCGGAAGCGGACCGGCTTGTGCAGCGGTTTCATGGCCGACCAGGCGGAGTTGCACCGCAAAAACATCCCGGTTTACGTGCAGGAATCACGTCACTTTCGGCTCCCGAAGGAGGCAACGCGGGACCTCATCATGGTGGGACCCGGCACGGGCATCGCCCCGTTTCGCGCGTTCCTGGAGCAGCGCGCCCTCGAAGGGGCGACCGGCCGTCACTGGCTCTTCTTCGGCGAGCAGCATCGCAAGACGGATTTTCTGTACGAGGCAGATTTCCGCGCTTTTCAAAAAAACGGGATCTTGCACCGCTTCGACCAGGCATTCTCGCGGGACCAGCCCGAGAAAATCTACGTGCAACATCGGCTGAAGGAGCATGCCGCGGAGGTATGGGCCTGGTTGCAAAATGGGGCTTACTTCTACGTCTGCGGCGACGCCCGACGGATGGCCAAAGACGTGCACCAGGCGTTGATCGACCTCGCCCAAAAGCCGGGGGGCTTGAGCCCCGAAGCCGCGGCCGAATACGTCAACGTCACCCTGATGATGACGGAACGGCGTTACCTGCGTGATGTGTACTGAACGGGCGTGCTGGAAGTTTGCCGGGCCAAATTTCAACCCCGTTGCTGGGCGGAATCGCATTGCCACAGTTCCGGGCGGCGTCTATACCGATCGCAGTGAGGTATGAAAACGGATGAGCTTTCCCTGCTGACTCTGCTGAAGCAATACTTCGGCTTCAGCTCCTTTCGCCCCTTGCAGGAAGAAATTATTCGTGACGCGCTGGCGGGCAAGGATGTCTTCGCGCTGCTGCCGACCGGCGGGGGCAAGTCGTTGTGCTTTCAGTTGCCCGCCCTGGCCACCCCGGGTCTGACGGTCGTGGTTTCCCCGCTGATCGCCTTGATGAAAGACCAGGTGGACGCGCTCCAAGCCGGGGGAGTCGCCGCCACGTTTCTCAACTCGTCGCTCCCGCCGGGCGAAGCCAGGGCGCGTCTCCGCGGACTGCACCAGGGCGAGTTCCGCCTGCTTTACGTGGCGCCGGAGCGGTTGATGTTAGCGGGGTTCCTGGACGATCTGCAGCGGTGGAAGACGAAACTCATCGCGGTGGACGAAGCCCATTGCATCAGCGAGTGGGGCCACGATTTCCGGCCGGAGTATCGACAACTGAGCCAGCTGCGTGACCTTTTTCCCCACGTGCCGATGATGGCGCTGACCGCCACCGCCACCGAGCGGGTGCGCCAGGATATCCTCCAGCAACTGCATCTGCGCGAGCCCAGTTGTTACGTGGCCAGTTTCAATCGACCCAACCTGACTTATCGCGTGCTGCCGAAGGCCGGCCCGTATGAGCAGACCCTGGAGTTTATCCGGGCGCGCCCCAAGGAGAGCGGGATCGTCTATTGCCAGAGCCGCAAGAGCGCCGAAAGCGTGGCCGAACGCTTGAACGCGGACGGCGTCCGGGCTGCCCCGTATCATGCCGGCATGGAGGGCAAGGACCGCACGGCCAATCAAGAGCTGTTTTTGCGGGACGAGGTGCGGGTGATCTGCGCGACCATCGCGTTCGGCATGGGCATCAACAAGCCCAACGTCCGTTTCGTCATCCATTACGATCTGCCCAAGAATGTCGAAGGCTATTACCAGGAGACCGGCCGCGCCGGACGCGACGGTTTGCCCAGCGAATGTCTGCTGCTCTTTAGCGCCGGCGACGTGGTGAAACAACGACAGTTCATCGAGGAAAAGTCCGACCCGAAGGAAATCCAGCTGGCTCGCGAGCAGTTGGCCCAGATGATCCATTACGCCGAAAGCGCCGGTTGCCGGCGAGCATCCTTGCTGGGCTATTTCGGGGAGACGTTCCCGCACGCCCTGTGCGGCGCCTGCGATAATTGCCTCTCCCCGCGCGAATCCTACGATGGCACCCTCGCGGCCCAGAAGTTTCTCTCCTGCATTTACCGCATTCGCGAGCGGAGCAGGTTCGCCGTCGGCTTGAACCACGTGGTCGAAGTCCTGACCGGAGCAGACACCGAAAAGGTGCGCAAATGGGGTCACACCGACCTCTCGACTTACGGCATCGGCCGGGAACACAGTCGCCCGGAATGGGCGGCGATCGGACGGGAATTGATCCGGCTCGGTTACGTGATCCAGGATGCGGCCAGGTTCAATGTCCTGGAACTGACCCCGCAAGGCCGCACCGTGCTGCGCGAGCGCCAGCCCATCCCTCTGACCAAGCCGATGAAGTTGGCCGAGGCCAGCGCACCGCGCGCCGGCCAGATCTCCTGCGATGAAGCCCTCTTCGAACGCCTCCGCGGCCTGCGCAAGCGGCTGGCCGACGAACGCGGCGTCCCACCCTACATCGTGTTCTCGGACGTGGCGCTGCGCCAGATGGCGCGAAATTATCCCACGCAAGAATCTGAATTCAGGCGAATCAGCGGCGTCGGCGAACGCAAGTTGGCCGAGTTCGGGATGCCGTTCATGGCCGAAATCGCCAGCTTCCTGGAATGCCATCCGCGCCAGATTTTCGCCGAGGAATCCTTTGCCATCCCGGCGCAAGCCAAACCTCGTCTGTCCGATACCGTGCACGACACGCTCCGACTGTTTCGCGCCGGCCAAACCGTCGCGCAAATCGCGGCCCGGCGGGCGCTGGCCATGAGCACGATCTACAACCACCTGGCCACGGCAATCGAGGCCGGTGAGCCCTTCGAGTTGGCGCAGTTCTTCAGCCCGCCGGAACAGGAGCAGATCGCCGCCGCGTTCGCCCAATGCGGCTTCGGCAACCTGACCGGAACCCACGGGTTGCTCGGAGGGAAATTCGATTACGGGGCGCTCCGGGTTTTTCGCGCCGTCCGGGGCCGTCCTCACTAGGCCGGCCCGAGGCCGCGGATCACCGCCGCGCGAGATGCCGATTGAGTAACTGAATTCCTGCGCCGGTACCCAATCTGCCATCGGTGCGACCCAACGGGCCGATGGCACCCAATCCAGGGCCGGGCGAACCGATGGCCTGACTGCCCGTCGGCCCGAGAACCTGTTGAAGCGTTGCACCGGTAGCTATCCGTGCCATCAGGGACATCCGTGGTCACCTCAGACTATTGGTTTTGCACAATGAGTACAGGCAACATCGCCATCGTTGCGCCAAGGATCTGGTGAGGGCGGCCCTTGAGTTGCGCCAGCAGAGGTTGACCACGGATGCCACTGATTTCACGGATAAAGAAGATGGTGTCGGAAATGAGTGACTCTGACGTTTGCAGCGCAAAGCAGAGAAAGTTGCTTCGTCGTCATCGATTTTCTCAAGGATTTGTCTGAACCCGCGGTGTCCAGTGATTAAGATGTGGGACATAGCGAGCCCGGGGAAAGGGAGGACTATTTGCCATGGTGGGACGGAATGGAGTGGGTCGGCGGTTGGAGCGTGTTGGGCGCGGCAACGGCAAGAGCAGCGCCAGAGTTTTCACGACGCGTCGCCACGCTCTCCCTCTCCCCGGGGGAGAGGGCCGGGGTGAGGGCGAACTATCCTTCGAATTGAACACTTATCACGGCGCCGGTTCGATCGAAACCCGGCCGCTCTGATTCGTGCCTAAGAAATAGCCGGAACCCAACCCGGCCTTTTGCAGGACCGCCCCATTGAAGGAGATGGCCTTGGTGTTGCCCGCGGGAACAAGACTTCCCCTGAACAATCCGGAAGACAGGCGGAAGGTCATGGCGAGGCTGTTCGGCCCGGCGTTGGTGATCCTGTTGGCCGAACCGAGAAGAACGGCGTTGGTCAACGAGTGCGGAAGATTGCCGCCGCTGAACACGACCAAACCGTTGGTCAAATTGAGAATGCGGTTCGTGACACCCGCGGGTGGCGTATAGTGTGAGCCCGTCAAGACGGCTTCGCGGCTGAACCCGTCCGGGTAATAGGTCGCCAGGGGCTGGGGCGATTTGATCCAACTGATCACGCCATCGAAATCAGACGCCGGCCGGTCCGCGAACCCGGCCCAGCCAAGCAGCGCCCCCTTGCCGCCGTAAAGTGAGGCATAAACAGGCCAATGGCCTGCTTCGGACAACGCCGCTCGGACCGCGATGGAGGAGCGGTCGGGGAGGGAGCCTTTCAGAACGACCATGCCTTTGGCATTGACGGTGGCCGTCCCATAACTGGCTCCCTCCGGGACCGAAGTCGATCCCGGGGCGCCGGGCAGGATCAGAGTGTAAGCGCCAGCCGGCGGAGCGGGACGCGTGGCGCTGAACACCGCGCGATCGCCCAGCAACTGGGCGGTCCAATTGCCGTCGCTGATCGTCCCGGTGATTTGATGGGCGCCGCTGAGATCGACCATCCAGGTGACTCTCAGCGCGTTCGTGCCGGAACGCGTGATGAGGTTTGTGGCCGTGCCCTGGAGATCCAGTCGCCCGCTGGCCACCGACTTCTTTCGGCCGATGAGGAGCGAAGCGGAGTAGCGACCACGGTCGGTCAGTTTGAACGTGAAGAAACCGGAATGGCCGAGACGCACTTCGTCGGTTTCGTAAAACAAGCCACTGAATGCACCGTTGGCGCGAACAAACGGGTTGGTGACGAAGTTAGCCGTTACCGCAAGATTCGACTGCATCACGAACGCAATGGAGGGTGAAACGCCCGCGAGACCGCCTGTCCAGTTGGAGAAGACGCAGCCGGGGGCCGGCTCGGCGGTGAGCTGGTAAGCGCGGCCGATCTCCAGGCGCTGGCCGTTGGTCCCGCCCTTCACCGATCCCAGGCCATTGATGGCCAGACTCAACGTGGCCGGCACTGCGCAGAAAAAGCTGCGCGTGTTCGTCAGGGAAATGTTCCCGGAAAAATCCACGCTGCGGACGCTCACGACGTTGGAACCCGGCGACAAGGTCACCGGCGCGGTCCAGGCGGTCGTGCCGCTCGCCGGCACGAATTGGTCGGAACCAACCCGGAACTCCACGCGCGCGAGACCGCTGTCGTCGTCCGCGGTTCCGCTCACCGTGATGGCCGCATTGGTGAACGAGACATTCGCGCCGGGGGCAGTCATGCTGACGGTGGGGCGGGTCAGGTCCGCGGCGGACTGGCTGACGGTGTAATTGCGTCCGCCGATGCTGAGGATCGCGCTGCGGGTGAAGCCCGCCGGGTTGCCCGCCACGTTGTAGTCCACGGTTCCGTTCCCGCTTCCTCCA
>WNFZ01000519.1_pt1 | contig 37583 bp, 40 predicted proteins | sample 5400081 | NCBI WGS metagenome assembly WNFZ01 (sample SAMN13153365, study PRJNA577476) | soil metagenome | isolation source: 80 cm soil or saprolite under grassland replicate 1 | place: USA:California | collected 2016-06-15 | reverse complement strand
TTTGTGATTTTGGCAATGATTTCTTCAGTCATTATGTGCTGGAAGAAGCGCGCAGACAAAATCTGAGTTCCCATCTGTTTCGAATACATGATTATCCCTTACAGGCAATCTCGGTTGCTTATTCATTTACAAACGATCGTGCTTTTCTCAGCTACATGGATCCGCTGCCTCCTATGAACTTAGTGGATTTGGTGCAAAAAAATCCTGCTCGCTATCTTATGTTCATGTCTTTTCAACATGGTCCTGATTTTGCTGAAGTCGCTGATGCTGCTCACGCCGCAGGTGCAAAAATCTTTGTGGATGGTCAAGTTGCTGGTGGCGCTAACATTACATTTCCACAGACCATAGCCGCCCTGCGATCTGTCGATATCTTCGCATTGAATCAAAAGGAAGCTTTAGAATTAACTGGAGAGAACACTGCGGAAACTGCTCTAGCAAGCCTGGCAAGATTTACTTCCATAGTGCTAATCAAACTAGGTCCCGATGGAGCAATCGCTCAAAGCAACGGGAAACGAGTGCATATGCAGGGCACTCCTACAACTGTTGTAGACACCACCGGCGCGGGTGACAACTTCAATTGCGGATTTTTATATGGATTGTTGCATCATTACTCTTTGGAGAATTGCCTGCGCTGTGGAAATTTTTGTGGCAGCAGTTCCACACCTGGTTATGGAGGGTGGGAGACATCGCCCACCACCAATCAATTAGAATCCTATCTCAAAGCAAACAGCTAGTAACTTTCGATTTCGATGCCCGTTGGGTTGGTCTTGTGTTAGCGTGGGCAGAAAACTTGCATTTCCAGTGATTTTGTGTCGCACGGGTAAGCGAAATGCTCAAACGGTATGTGATGTGAAAGAGCCCCCTGCTAGGATAGCAAAAAAGTTTCTTAGAGCTGAAATCTCCTCAATCCAAGTAGTGCACCGCATATAAAGAAATAATTTGGTGCATATCATCAATATGAGTTAAATCACCACATACTTTGAGGATCAAAAACCTTTATACAAGTTTTTACAATTCGAAATCCAGGTTGGGTGAATTCAAATCGGCAAATTCCGTTGGAGAAGTACTCGTTGCATTCCTCGATGTACGTTCACGTTTGACGAGCATTTGGCGCTTGTGACAAAGACATAATGGCAGCCCCCAGATCCGCGGTCATTTTCTATTCCCAGCTTGTTCAGTTCTTCAACAGCGTGTCTGCTCTCCGGATGACGTCGGCAATGATCTTTTGTTTATCGGCCAAAAGAATTTTGCCATCTGTTTTGCCAGTCGAGGCGAATCGGAATAACTGTATCTTAGCGTTGAAATCTCTGCAGATGATAATTAGATCTATGAATTCCTGTTACCGGATATTCATAGAAAGAACCGGATGTTGATGCTGTCCGGTTCTTTCTATATCAGACTCTCTTATTCAGTTGCTTTATAGAAGTAGTAATCGGCTGTGTAAGGGACCAGCGCTTTGTCGCCGGGGGCACAGGTTCGAGTGGGAATGATGCCGCCAGTCGTGTTGACGCGCTGAATATAGGTGGTGACGATCATCTTGTTGCCGCCAGTGGGTCCGGCTGCCTTCCCGACAGCTTTAAGGAGCAGCCAAGGAATAGCAGTTGGATCCGGGGTGTACTTGGCATCCTGAACTGCACTCGCCCACACAATACTCGTGTCGCGCGAGTCCTGCCATACAGGGAAGAATGTATCTGACCCAACCGGGTATGCACTGAGAAAATGGGTGAGGATTTGTTCCTTGTCATCATTAAACAAAGTCGCCTGCGGACCATAGGCAGCCGAGGCCCAGCCTGTAGAGAGACAGACATAATCCTGTGTACCAACGGCATGGCCAACACGGAACGGTTGATTCCCCGCTGGTACCTGAATGATCGGCGGTACATCTGGCGGCATAATTGGCGCACTTCCGGCCTGCGCGAGTTGCGACTGTGAAACTGTCAGAGCCAGGGCGAAGACAATAGCACCGACGATGAAAAAGATGCGATAGTTCTTACCAATATTTGTATTCATATGATTCTCCTTTGGCGCTTGAGGCGCAAATTTTAATTACCGTCTCGACGACGAAGTAATTTCTACGTTTATTCAAATTTCTTGTTCCATAAATTCTCAAAGTTGACCGCCTCCATCCACGCGATCCAGGGCGCTAGCCTTGCTTCATCCGTGAGGTTTATCTGTTCTGATCTACTTTGCTGATAAATCCCCAATGTGTGCAGTGCGGATTCGTTTCCAGCTTTACGAATGACTGTCATGAACCTCGGTGTCCGGGTCACGAGCAGGCATTGTCCGCAGGTGGGGCAGCACCACTCCTGCACACCGGACGGATGGTTGTGTTCCAAGATCATTTCATGTCGTTGTCGGTTGTCCATTTCGTTACTCCTTCGAAAAGGCATTAGTAATTTCTGTTTTCCTCGTTGCTCTGTAATTTACCTATAATCAAACATTACCTTTTTCTGTCCGCCATTATCGCCCGGTGGTGGAATTAATGCTGCTGTCTTTAAGGACAGGCGACTCGATCTTTAAGAATAGGGGGATTTGTCAAAAAATACAGGTGTATTCCAACTCCAAAACTCGTAAGCTATCCACATATTTGATTTGCCCTTTGCATTTCAGCATCGAGATAGACACTCAACATTCAAACAAATATTTCTACCTCGATTGGTGGATGCAAAACGGAGAACCATCATACGTCTGCTTCTATGCGTTTCTCGATCGGACATCGAAAGCGCATGTGCAAGACCACGCAATTCTCCTCATCCCGCGAACGAAAGGAGGCTTGAGCATCAAGTCGAAAAATGAGAGAAGGATATTTACCAGCTAGAAAACTTCATCGTCCGGGAATGTCCGAGCCATCCCATGCAAATGGTCCCGCAGAATCGTGAACAACTTTATTTGTATGAAACCAAATATTCAATAACTTACAAGGAGTTCTATCATGAGTCGTTTGAAACCTGATCCCACTTTTTATCCTTCGCCCAAGATGGCAATGGAAGCCCCGCAAGAGACCTATGGATATGTTGCCGCCCTGAATTACGGCCGCAACGGAAAACCCGATGCCATACTGACCATCGATCTAGATAAGAGTTCCGAGACGTTTGGCAAAGTCATCAGCCAGACAGATCTGCCCTTTGTTGGGGATGAGTTACATCACTTTGGCTGGAACGCCTGCAGCAGCGCGCTTTGCCCGTCTGCAGGACACCCTCACTTGGAGCGCCGCTACTTGATCATCCCCGGACTGCGCAGCTCGCGCGTCTATATCTACGACACCCAACCCAACCCGCTCCAACCGAAACTGGTCAAGACCATCGAGCCGGAGGAGATCATGGCGAAAACCGGCTACAGCCGTCCGCATACCGTGCACTGTGGTCCGGATGGTATCTACATCAACGGCATCGCATCTGCGAATGGCAACGGCGGACCCGGCGGCATTTTCATGCTGGACCACTTCAACTTCGACGTGATCGGGCCCTGGGAAGTCGACCGCGGCGACCAGGAGCTTGGCTATGACTTCTGGTGGCATCTCATGCAGGATACGATGATCACCAGTGAATGGGGCAAGCCGAATCAGTTTGAGAACGGCGTTGTGCCCGAAGACCTGCTGGGCGGCAAGTATGGTCATCGCCTGCACTTCTGGGACATGCGTAAGCGTCGCAAGATTCAAACTGTCGACCTCAGAGCCGATCAGCAGATGGTCCTGGAGTTGCGTCCTGCTCACGACCCGCGCAAGACATATGGCTTTGCCGGTGTTGTCGTCAGCCTGACAGATTTATCTGCGAACGTCTTCACCTGGTACAAAGAGAACGGCAAATGGGCAGCCAAGAAGACCATCACGATTCCTGCCCAACCGGCGAGCGAGGAGGATCTTCCGCCATTGCTCAAGGGATTCAAAGCCGTGCCACCCTTGGTCACGGACATCAACCTGTCCCTGGATGATCGCTTCCTGTATGTCTCCTGCTGGGGGACAGGCGAGTTCCATCAATACGATGTTTCCGATCCGTTCAATCCAAAGCTCGTGGACAAGATCGAGATTGGCGGCATCGCGCGCAAAAAAGGACATCCTCAGCACAACGGCAGGCTTCTCGGCGGTCCACAGATGGTCGATATCAGCCGCGACGGCAAGCGCGTATACGTGACGAACGGCTTGTACAGCACCTGGGATGACCAGTTCTATCCTGACCTGCTCGAAGGATGGATGATTCGTGTCAACGCTAATCCCGATGGTGGCATGGAATTGGATCCGGATTTCTTCCTGCAAACCGGCGAAATGCGTCTGCACCAAGTGAGATTGGAGGGAGGCGATGCTTCCACAGATTCTTACTGCTATCCCTCATGAGGCTCTGGCACCGATACTCACCATGATGGCATTGGGTGCCTATCATGGACTGAATCCCGGTATGGGCTGGTTGTTTGCTCTCTCTGTGGGATTACAAAACCAAAGCGACAGAGCGATATGGCGTTCACTCTTCCCGATTGCTGCCGGTCATGCCTCTTCGTTAGCGCTTGTGGCGGGGCTGGTGTTTGTCAGTGCCCATTACATCTCGACCCCCATGCTGGAGATCACAACCGCGCTGATTTTGATCGGCTTTGGAATCTACAAGATCTTCAACTACTACCGTCATCCGCGCTGGGTAGGTATGCAAGTTGGAGCGCGTGACCTCACCTGGTGGTCGTTCCTGATGGCAACAGCGCACGGCGCGGGGCTGATGATTGCTCCTCTGGTATTGACCCTGGCTCTACCCTGTGTTGAATCGGACATGTCATCAATGACGATGACAGGAGGTCATGCTCACATGGCTATGGTTTCTCAAAATGCAGCGATGGGTGCTGACTTGTCAATTGTTCTGGGCATCCTCATGCACACGTTGGCGATGCTGGCGGTTATGGCGTTAGTAGCCTGGTTCGTATACAAACGATTTGGATTACGAATCCTGCGCAGTCACTGGATCAACTTTGACTTGATCTGGGCTGCTGCCCTCATCATTGCAGGCGCTGTCGCCCTGCTGGGAAGTATTGGTTCAGCTTAGTACCTAAGGCATCCGGGACAGATGTGTCCCGGATGCCCCTTTTGTTCGTTAGGGACTCGAAATTTAGAGAATATTCTCTCAAAAGACAGCCCCCATACCATCCAATAATATTTTACAAATAGGAGTGACCATGACCAGCCAAGTTGATTTATTCAACGTCACATATGGAAACTTTCAAAAGCAGGTGTTGGGAGAAATTCGGCGGGAAACATACGGAGAAGATATTGGCCAAACTAGCTGGATCACGACCGATGAATATGATGCCTTTTACAATTGGCTCAACCTCTATCCAGGTGACCACCTCCTTGAGGTCGCCAGTGGCTCAGGCGGACCGGCCATTTATCTTGCCCAGAAATATGAGTGTCATGTTACAGGGATTGACATTAACGAGGAGGGGATTAAGATAGCCAACCAACAAGCGCGTGAAGCCAATATCATGGACACAAAATTTCAAATCGCCAATATGGATCAGTGCCTGCCCTTTGAGGAGGAGACCTTCGACGCGGTGATATGCGCCGATTCCATGAATCATTTCCGTGACCGGCTTGCGTATCTAATAGAATGGCACCGGGTCCTGAAACCAGGAAAACGTGCTTTATTCACCGATCCTATCGTGATTACAGGCTCTGTGTCAAATGAGGAATTAGCCGCACGCAGTAACATTGGTTTTTTCCTTTTTGTCCCGCTGGAAACAACGAAAAAATTTATCAAGGAAGCTGGCTTTAACCTGATCCGCTGCGAGGATGTGACAGAGAATATCGAACGGACTTCCGGACGGTGGCATGCCTCTCGCCAAAAACATCGTGAGGACTTAATCCAAATCGAAGGGGAGGAACGATTTGACGGATTACAAAAATTCTTCTCGACAGTTCATAAATTGACAAGCGAACGGCGGTTGTCGAGGTTTGTATTTGTGGCAGAGAAACCATAGTGGATGTCCTATTGATCTGGCTAAGACCTCTAACAGAAGAACGTGACGAATGAAAGTGTCACGTTCTTCTGTAATTTATGTCTTTCCCCATCTACCTCGCTTTCGTCATTGCGAGCGGAGCGAAGCAATCTCATGCGAAATTACTGCTTTATAAGCGTGGTTGAGATTGCTTCGTCGGGCATAGCCCTCCTCGCAATGACGAAAATATATTTTATAAAGAGTTTCGTTTAACTGCTTAACGAATCATGATGTTTTGACCATCTGATTAATTAGCGGTACCACTTGTTCCATAAAGATTTTGATCTGTTCCAATTCATCAGCCAAGGGCCATAAATAAATTCGTTGGACGCCGACGTTTTGATACGCAGCAAGTTTCTCGGCACAATTCAGAGCCGAGCCAATGGGAAGCCGCTCTCTCAATTCTGTGACCGGACGGTTGAGCGCTGGAGCCAGGACTTCATTCAGCATCCGTTCAGCATCTCGCTCATTTTCCGTGATATACATCCACATGGTGGCAATAGCATTTGGGAAAGAGGACGCATCTTTGCTCGCTGCGACCAGGAACTCCTGAAGTTGTCGCCAGGCTTTGGAAAACAATTCTGGCGTTGTATTGTATCCGGAGGCTAACCAGCCATCCGCCAGGCGCGCAACCCGCCGCAATCCCGCTTCGGAGCCCCAGCTTCCCACCCAAATCGGCGGACCTGATTTTTGCGCTGGGAATGGCTCAAGCACGATCCCTTCTGTGTTGTAGAAATTCCCTTTAAAGACTGTGCCCTCACGATTCCATAAAGAGCGGAGAGTTTGAATCGCCTCGTCTAAGCGTTTCCAACGTTCTTCAAAAGGGATGCCGACCGCAGCATAATCTCGAGCCGAGGAGCCAGGTCCAACACAGGCGATCAGGCGTCCACCCGAAAGGCGATCGATGGTACCCAGCGATTTTGCTAGCGCAACTGGACCGCGTATGATCGGTAGTGACACTGTAGTTGCCAGATCCATGTGACCAGAGTGCGAAAGAACTGCCGCGAGCGCGGTGGGACCATCCAGCCAGGGTTTGGAGTAGACCAGATGGTCATTTGCAGCCAGAGCACTAAAACCCAGTTGCTGGGCGGTCTCGGCATAAGCGATGAGATGGTCAAGCGTGAAGGGATTGCCGCCAAAATCCAAAAGTGGCAGATGTAAACCATAATCCATAAGATTCCTACTTCTTGCTTGCACTATCAACAGGGGACAAGCATTCGTTCGAGTTCGTTTAGATTTGCGGCACTGGTTGTAAGCCTCGGCGTTGCAGAGCGGCTTGGGTCATGGGACGCAAATCGGCTGCATAAGTACTGGCACGACGATAGGATTTTGCACTCCACTGTCGAGCTTGGTGTCGGTATTCGTTCATTGCGGCTTCCCAGGTGACATCTGCTTTCAGCCATCGATTGAGCGAATCGGCGAGGAAATCGCTGTGAGTCGTGGCATGATCGATGCCCATACCGCTCCACGGATCCATAACTTGATGGGAATCGCCCACCAGCGCCCAGCCTGGTCCAAAGGGGATGCGCTGGTAGCAAGGAATATTGCCAGAGCCGTAGACCTCTGTAGCAATTTCCGCTCGGGCAAGCCTGGAGGGAAGCAGCGGAAGTGATTCCAGGTGAGCTTGCAACCGTTGTAGGGGTTCTTTTTTGAAAGAACGGAATTCACTGAAGGGCAGGCTCAGGGCAACCATCGTCAGGTTCGCATCGGTGGGAAAGACGTAAGTCAGTGTGTTTCCGACAAAATAGTGCTCAGCGGTAGATTCTTCCAGAGAGTCAAGCCCTTGAAAATATGTGTAATAGGTACAACGTTGCACAGGAGAGAACGTCTCATAGATAGGATTGAGGATTTTGGCAACTGTAGAATAAAACCCATCTGCACCAATCACGGCTCGTGCCGTCGCTTCCCTCATTCCATCCTGTTCGCTCCACCGGACACCTGTCACGCGACTGTCTTGCCAGATCAAGTCCTTCACGTTTGCACCCAGGCGGATGTCAACATATGGTTCGCGTTTCACGCGCTGAAAGAGGATCCAGTCCAGTGTGATCCGCCGCTCGCATAGGAAGAAACGCAGGCGCTCCTCGGCGGTATCTACAGGTTCGCTGATCACATGCCCGTCAATGTTATTCCAAAGGATGTGCAAGGGAGGAGCAGCAGATTTGATCTCCTCCAGCACGCCTATCTTTTCGAAAACGCGTAACGACGGTGCCCGAAAAAAAGATGTGGAGAGCGTGTCACTGGGAAAGCTGGCTTTCTCTAATAGCAGAACACGAAACCCATATTGAGCTAATCGCGTGGCAAGGATGGAGCCTGCCACGCGCCCGCCTACGATAATGATGTCATAATCCATAGTAATCCCTTTATCTTTCACGAGGACATCACCTTGGCTTTTCGTAAGATATCCTTTGTGATTTCCAATTCGCCGCAATGCCTGTGGAGATGTCCCATGCAGGGGCGAATCAACAGTCCCCAGACTGGCAAGCCAAAGAGGTTGTTGATTTCTTCAAGATAACCAGGTGTTTGATATTCGGGAAAAGCCGAGAGATATTCCTGAGCATTCGGCACACGATCCAACTCTTCTTCATCGATGTCTGCGAGCCACGCCATCAGCGCCTGATGCACCTCATCGCCATAAGAGAGTACATCTGCAAGTTGAGCGGTGGAAGCGATTTCATCGGACTCGGAGAGTGTGATTCCAACGCCCATGCCCAATGGTTGAAGGAAATGCCATTTCGCCCAACGCTCACCGTGGACGATTTCATCCGTTCCGCGGATCCAGGCATGGAGAAAATGATCTTGCGCACGCGCCATATGCCAGACGGTATAGCCGATCCGGTTTTGATCCGGACCGGGACGTGTGAGCCATTCTTCGTCCGTCAAATCATCTGCATAGTAATGGATGACGCTATTCAGGTTGGAGAACTGCTTTTTGAGATAGGTTGTAACGTTCATGATTTTCTTCCTGTGTAGACATGGATAAACGAATTGTGTCGCTCCTCCACTGAGGAGGAGCGACAACCTTGCTATTTCTTGAATAATCGTGGAATGAACATCGGTGTACGTTTGCGGTATTCCTTATAGGTCTCGCCAAAGGAGCGCTTCAAATCGCGTTCTTCGAATTGCAGAGCGGTCAGGATATAAATGGTGGTTACCCCTGCGAACAGCAGATGCCCGACTGTCATCCGTGGCGTGGACCAGAAGGCGACTAGGAAACCCAACATGATCGGATGCCGGATAAACTTATACAGAAGCGGTGTCCGGAAGCCTAATTCAGTGTAGGGCTGTCCTCGCAAATTTATATAGACCTGCCGTAAGCCAAAGAGGTCGAAATGGTTGATCATGAACGTGCTCAGCAATACGAGGAACCAGCCAAGGACAGATAGCCCATACAACAGCCCTGCAACGACCGAATTGACCACTTGCCATACGACATTAGTCAACGGATGCCACTGCGAGAACAGTGTGATCAGAGCTAGGCTCGCCAGAAGTACATAGGTGCTGCGTTCAATCGACTTCGGCACGATCTTCGTCCACCAGCGCTTGAATTCGGGCCGAGCCATCACGCTATGCTGCATCCCGAACAACCCTAGGAGAAGAACATTGACGACCAGCGACTTGCCAAATGGCTTAACACCGCCCGAGTCAATAGACTTGGGGACAATGGCGTTCTCCACAAAACCGATCGCGTACAGGAACGTGCCAAAAAACGTGAGGTAGCAGAGTGCGCCATAAACGAAAGTTAGAATGCCCCTGAGACTTCTGACGGAGGTTGCGGTTTGTTGGTTTGCAATAGAACTGGACATGAGAATACTCCTTTAAATCTAAAATCTTTTTGTATTCTAAGGAACCGCGTCTGGGTTGACTACTGTGCTTGTGGACAGCCTGCGTAGACTTAAGTACAGGAAATATGATTTAGCATTTTTGCCCCTCTTGAATTTCCATTTCCATCGAGCTTGTTTTAATCATATAATTCATGCATGGGCACAAAAACTCCCATCCGCGTTCTCGTGGTTGACGATCATCGACATATCCATGAAGTCATCACCCGAGTATTGATCGGCATATCCGATATTTCGATTGTCGGTCAGGCAGCCAACGGTGCCGAGGCCGTCCGACTTTGCGAAGAGGTGCAGCCCGACTTGATCCTGATGGATGTCGTCATGCCGGTGATGGACGGGATGCAGGCGACCGCGCGCATCCGTGAGAAACATCCGGATCTCAAAATATTGGTTCTCTCCAGCTTTCAGGATCATGAGAGTGTCCATCAATTATTGCGCGGCGGAGCAGTCGGCTACATCACGAAGGATGCGCTGACAAATGACCTGGTAAATGTCATTCGGACAACGATGCAGGGCAAAGCTGTCTTTTCGCCGAACGTCATCGAAAAGTTGATCTTTCCTGACGCGGTTCCTCCGGCGACTGAAAAATTCAATCTGACAGACCGTGAGCTCGAGATCCTCGTCGCCATGTCAGATGGGCTTACCTTACAGCAAATTGCATTGAAATTTTCGATCACTCTTTCCACCGTGAAATATCATTCTGCCAATATTTTTCGAAAGTTGGGGGCGCAAAATCGGTCGGAAGCATTGGTAGTCGCATTGAAAAATAACTTGATTTGATGGTCTTGCAAAAGCCCTTCGACAAGCTCAGGACAGGCCTTCCGAAGGTTTCCTCTAAGCACCCAAGTTCCCTAGCAACAACCTTCGCAAGGCTAGTATTGAACACTGTACTTAAGCATAGGGGGCGGTAGACACGAAACCGCTTAAAATGAAACAACGCTAAAACATTCTTCTTTAAAAGTATGTTTGTCCAAGGAACTTGAGGAATATTAGAAGTGGAAAAACGGTCATCCCCTATCAGAAAAAAAGAAAATAGACTGAAGACTCACGTCTTGGACGATGATAAGGCGCTACAAAACGCGCGCCTCTTGGAGGAGAACCGAAATCTCCGGCAATTGATAGACGAGCGAAATGCCGAACTTGCCATGATTCAAAGCGTGCAGGAAGGGCTTGTTTCCAGGCTCGATGTGCAGTCCATTTATGATCTGGTGGGAGATAAAATACGCGAAATTTTCAATGCAGACACAACCTTTATTGTTTTCCATGATGTGGAACGCAATGCGATTTCAACTGTCTATTATGCCGATAAAGAAAAAAAGATCGCCTTTGACCGCCCACACGGACATGGTTTAGCAGAGCTGATTCTTGAATCAGGAAAGCCTCTACTGATAAATACAGCAGAGGAACAGGCCAAATATCCAGTATTCAAGGTGGCTTCACCGGGAACGCAGAAGGATCGAAATATATCGGTCCTAGCATGTCCAATCACGATTAATGGTCGAACTGTTGGGGTTGTCAGCGTACAGAATTATGCAGAATATGCATTTGATGAAAACGATCAGAGGTTATTGACAACTCTATCCCACTCGATGAGCGTTGCCCTCGAGAATGCTCGCCTTTTTGCCGAGACCGAACAGCGTGCTGCAGAATTGCAAATTATCAATAGTGTCCAGGAAGGGCTGTCCTCCAAATTGGACATACAGGCAATTTATGATCTGGTGGGAGACAAGATTCGCGAGATCTTTCACAACGCGGATGCGGAGATTCGTATTCTCGATCCCAAGGCGAATCTCATTCGCTTTCCTTATTTTACGGATATGGGAAAGCGGATTACGATGGATCCCATTCCCTCGACAGATGTCGGAATGAGCTCCTACATTTTACGCACCGGCAAAACGTTGGTGATTAACGAAAATTTGATACAGGAGACAGAGAAGTACGGCTCGAAAATCTTGCCGGGAGGGCATCCTGCAAAGTCAGCAGTGTTCGTGCCGTTGGTGGTAAATAACCAGCCACGCGGCTTACTTGTCTTAGGCGATGTAGAACGTGAACACGCGTTTAGTGAATCGGATGTGCGCTTACTGCAAACCCTTGCAAATAGCATGAGCACAGCTCTCGAAAACGCGCGCCTGTTCGATGAGACACAGCATTTGCTCAAAGAGACCGAACAGCGGGCTGCCGAACTAGCCATTATCAACAGCGTGCAGGAAGGGCTAGCGTCCAAACTGGATGTGCAAGCCATTTATGATCTGGTGGGAGACAAGATACGGCATATCTTCCATGCCCAAGGCACAGCCATTTATCTCTTTGACCATGAAACAGAGATTCTGGATACTCCTTATTGCTTCCTAAAGAAACGATTTGAAATTGAAGCACGTTCGTTCACTGAGCATCCGATCGCCAAATTGATGGTCAATGCGCATCAACCCATCACGTACCGTACTCTCGAAGAGTATCGAGCCTTGGGTGGAGCGGTTCTTGAAAACAGTGAAGAGTACAAATCAGGAATGTACGTGCCCTTGATGGTAGGAAAAGAACTTAAAGGCATGGTTGGGATTGCCAACCTCGATAAAGAATACGCCTATAACGAATCTGATTTACGTCTCCTGCAGACACTTGCCAACTCGTTGAGTGTCGCTCTGGAAAATGCACGTCTGTTCGATGAAACCGCGCGGCTGCTCAAAGAGACCGAACAGCGGGCTGCCGAGCTCGCAATCATCAACAGTGTGCAGGAAGGCTTGGCCTCCAAACTGGATATGCAGGCCGTTTACGATCTGGTGGGAGATAAGATCCGCGACTTGCTCCATGCACCATCTGTTTGGATCATCACATTTGACCCGGATACCCGAACTCGTCGTGTCAGATATAGCTTTGAGCATGGGCAACGGTATTATATTTCTGAATTGTTCCCGTATAACAAACTAACGGAGCACCTGATCGCGACCAAAAAGCCGTTGGTAATTAACAAGAATTTCACAGAAGCCATTGCCAGTCTTGAGATGATAAATATGGCTGGTACTCAGGATCAGATTAAATCCATTGTTTATATACCGATCATGTCCGGGGAAGAGGTGAAAGGATTTATTAGTCTTCCGAATACGGAACGTGAAAATGCCTTCTCGGAGTCGGATGTCAACGTGTTATCCACCTTTGCCCTCGCGATGAGCATCGCTCTGGAAAATATTCGCCTGTTTGATGAGACGCAGCGCCTGCTCAAAGAGACCGAACAGCGGGCTGCCGAGCTGGCAATCATCAACAGTGTGCAGGAGGGACTGTCTTCGAAATTGGATATGCAAGCCATCTATGAGTTGGTGGGCGACAAGATGCAGGAAATTTTCGATGCCCAAAGCTTGTTGATCGTTATGCTCGATCACGTCAATGAACTTGCACATATGACGTACAATCGCGAGAAGGGGATACGCTATTACTCGGAGCCATTCCCATTTACTGGGCTTCACCGCTACCTTATACAGTCTAGAAACACGGTTGTCATTAATGAAAACTCATTGGAATGGCAAGCCAAGTTTGGAATGTTTTTGGTACCGGGAACCGAATCACCCAAATCGATGCTCTTTGTGCCTCTCACCTCCGGGTATAAGGTCAGCGGATTCATCTCATTGCAAAATCTTGAACGAGAACATGCCTTCTCTGAAACGGATGTGCGGCTCTTGGAAACGCTTGCCTCTTCCATGAGTGTCGCCCTCGAAAACGCCAGTCTTTTCGATGAGACCCAGCGGCTCTTCCTCGAAGCGAAGGAAGCTCGTAACGCAGCAGAACAAGCCAACCAGGCAAAGAGCGCTTTCCTCTCCAGCATGAGTCATGAACTACGGACACCTTTGAATGCTATCATCAACTTTGTGGAGATGATAGCCCGAGGCATGATCGGTCCCGTGAATCAGGACCAAGTGGAATTACTCGATCAGGCACTGCATAGTTCGAAACATCTGCTGAATTTGATCAATGACGTGTTGGATATCAGCAAGATCCAGGCTGGACAATTGACATTGTTTATTGAGGATCAGGTCAGCGTGCAAGTAGAAGTGGAAGCAGCATTGAGTATTGCTGGAGGTCTGATCCAGGAGAAGGGTTTGCAATTAGTTCGAGATATGGATCCACATCTTCCAATGATTTCCTGTGACCGTCGTCGACTGCGGCAGGTGCTCTTGAACCTGATCAGTAATGCGATCAAGTTCACCCACCAGGGTACAGTCACCGTCAGCGTGAAGAATCGTGGACAGGAATTGCTCTTTGCGGTGATCGATACAGGTCCCGGCATCCCACTTGAGAAGCAAGAGTTGATCTTCGAACCGTTCATCCAGGCAGAGAATGGGGAGAGGCAACTACAGGGGACAGGACTTGGCTTACCCATCTCGCGTAGCCTGATTCGCGCACACGGAGGAGATTTATGGGTCGAGAGTGAGAGCGGCGAAGGCTCGGCTTTCTTTTTTACCCTGCCAGTGGAATGGAGGAGCGACTCATGATTAACATAGATTGCCTCCTTTGTGTGGAAGATGATCCTTCCAATCGATTGGTTATGAAATTACTTGTCGAGAAAATGCTCAACCCAAAGTATTATGCAATCTTTGAAGATAGCACTGACTTTATTCCAAGAATGCGGAACCTTCCTACACGCCCCGACATTATCTTACTGGATATTCACGTTGCTCCGTTTAACGGATTTCAAATGCTGCAGATGATCCGCGAGGATTCTGTTTACTGCGACACAAAAGTTGTCGCATTGACTGCCAGCGTCATGAACGAGGAGGTCGAACGATTGCGCAAAAGTGGTTTTGATGGCGCAATTGGCAAACCGATTCCCCTCTCCGCCTTTCCTGTCATCATCGAGCGCATTATGAATGGTGAAAGTGTATGGCAAGTGTAGTCGATAGGTTGGCCGCAGGAGGCAAATTCGCGAGAAGGATGGTGAATCGTGATTTGGTCACCGATGTGGTTTGGCTGGGCCCTGCTGCTTTTGTTTATTCCATTCTGCTACGATCGTTTGCATGATGACCGCTTCCTCATTCACCGGCCAATCGAATTCTAAACCAGCCTGATTACAATACCATCTCCCCAGGCATACATTTGACGGATCATCGGTTCTGATTTCTGTCCCAGTTCCGAAAGCTTGTATTCCACCCTGGCAGGCCTCTGAACAGAGACTTCCCGATAAAGCATCTTCATTTGTTCTCACATCTTCAATTGCATAGCGAGCACTTGACGAGAGATCTGAGGGAGCAGCCGCTGCAATTCACCGAAGCGTTTTGGTCCGCTGAGCAAGTGATACCAGATCCAAAACTTCCATTTGTCACCCAGTCTCATCAGCCAAACATCATATTCCATGTCAGCTTGTTTGCTGCACCATTTCCCCCAGGCATACATTTGGTGGAGTAGCGGTGCTGCGCTTTGCCCCAGTTCCGATAGCTGATATTCAACTTTCGGGAGTGCCTGCGTGTAGGTCTTGTGATGAAGCACGCCTATTTGCTCTAATTCCTTTAATTGGATCGTAAGCATTTGATGGCTGGCTTGTGGCAGGAGCCGCTGCAAATGGCTGAAACGCTTGGTTCCGCTGAGCAAGTGGTACCAGATCCAGGTCTTCCATGCGCCACCCACGCCTACACCTCCCAGCGGGCAGGCTATGGTCTTTTTCTGACGTGTCATGTATGGCTTACTCCATCTCCGAAGGGGGATCCACGTTTTCTGAGTCACATAAAATTGCGTACTTGTTTTAAGCCAAGCTCTTTTGTATAGTCATTGTATCTCATTAGATGGATAAAAAACGCCAATTATTCTGCCGCGTCGGAATACACCGAAATAAATAAAGGAGCAAAAATATATGCAAATGTTCACACATCACCAGCACGAGAATATGGACAAGCCGCGAGCCGGCTCGACCCAAGGGTGGGTTATGGATATGGGCTGGCGCTATGACTTGATGGTGTGGTTTCTCGACATTTTCTTGATGCGCGGTCAGTTGGGGAAACTTCCGCAACGGGTTGCCGACCTAGCTCAGCTCCAGAGCGGAGAGGCAGTATTAGGCGTGGGAAGCGGTACCGGTGCGTTGGCTATCGAAGCATGTACGCGTGTCGGCGTCACAGGCCGCGTGTGTGGCATCAACCCAAGTCCACGGCAGATCGCACGTGCTCGTTCCAAAGTCGAACGGGCCGGCTTGCCCGTCGACTTCCAAGTGGGGGTGATCGAACAACTGGCATTCCCGGATCGTTCCTTTGATGTTCTATTGAGCACTCTCATGCTGCACCATTTGACGGATGACCTGAAGCGTCTGGGATTCGCTGAAATTGCTTGTGTCCTCAAACCTGGCGGGCACCTGGTAATGGTGGATTTCAATCGTCCGGAGGCTGGGCAAGGGAAACCTCCTCAGTTTGGAGCGGGGACACTTGGTCTACAAGATATGCCCGCTCTTCTCACCGCAGCAGGATTTTCGCAAATGGAAAGTGGCAAGATAACGTTTCCACTATACAGAAACAGTATGCCGCCGTCATGAGAGTTGCCCCCTATTTTTGTTTTTACTTTTGAATCTGTATTTCCTATACAGATAGGAGAATGTCCTGGGAGAAATTTAGCCCATCCTCAACTTTAGGCTATTGCCATGCTTGCTCTATATATACTGCCTGCCGCAAGGGAGTGCTATGTGCGGGTAAGTGCGCGACGTCTCCCCGATACCTTGTGTTTCGTCTTGCTGCCTCATGTTGGAATCGCGGCATGTGTGTTGCCGACCGACAATAGGCACTCCGAATCGCGGGTTCGATAAATCCTCTTGATTCATAGAGTTCGCGACGCGTAATTAGGATAGGGCTTATTATTACGAGCAATTTTGGCATAAAACAACAAAAAACGACCCATTTTGGGGTCGATTTCTTGTTATACATCTGGCGGTCCCGACGGGATTCGAACCCGCGATCTCGGCCTTGACAGGGCCGCATGTTTGGCCGCTACACCACGGGACCAGTTCTCTTTCCAAACAAGCGGGCGTGAGTTTACCATGCGTGTTACCAAGTGTCAATACGCTCAGTCGTGATAAAGAGATGGATCTGTCGGGAAAGGATCATGGACATAAACATAATCACCCTCATGTGCCCAGTTATATAACCAGTGCGCATCGCCAACGGACAGATTGATGCAACCTTGTGATTGTGGATATCCAAAGCGAGTGCTTTGTCAAAATACATCGTCCAGGGAACTTTGAATGGCAAACCTTCAAATGAAGAGTATTCTCCAATACGAGAACCTTTTCCCGGAATCCATTCCCCTGATTGTAGTAGATAATAGATGCCGTGTCCTGTATGGACTCGATTAATGACAGTCGCCGGGATCATCCAGATATACATCCGACGTGCAGATAACCTCTCCGCTTTCGATTTCTCCGTCAGCAGAAATGGCTTTTGCCGCACCTGAAGTGTTAGGGATAAAGCCAATAAAGATCACGCTTGCAAGCAAGGAATAAATTGCTTTTTTTATACTCAAGATTTCGCAGGTTTGCATTATAGCACGCACGATTTACACTTCTGTTAGACAAGTACCCGTCGTTAAGTAGGTTGGCTTGACACATTTCCTCCACTATGCTAAATTATCCGCAGTCTTTAGCGTACCGGTCGAACTTCAAACCGGCATCAACTCCAGCAGGAGGGTCGTCTTGTCAAAATCACGAACGCAACAAATGGTGGACCGTCTGCGCGAATTGCAAGCATCATCGCCGGATATCGAAGCATCCGCAGTTGTAAGTGTTGATGGTCTAAGCATTGCCTCTGCTTTACCCCAAGGCGTCGAAGAAGATCGTGTTTCAGCTATGTCTGCTGCGATGCTTTCCCTTGGAGAACGAATTGCCTCAGAGTTAGGACGTGGTTCGCTTGAACAGGTATACATTAAAGGGGAAAAAGGCTATGTTATCCTGATGTCGGTAGGAGAGGAAGCGGTTCTCACTGCACTAGCGCGCGAGCAGGCGAAACTGGGCTTAATCTTCTTAGATATGCGACGCGCTACTCAAGATTTGTCGAAACTGATCTAAGCGGAGTCATTCATGAGCCCTGTTCAAAAGAGCGGATTATATTATCCTAATAAATTTGGTCTTATCACAATCAAGTCATTGGAAGAGGTCATGGGCAAGAATGGGCTGAATGCCATCCTCAACCTCGCTGGCTTGAATGATTATATTGAAAGTTATCCAGCCGATAATCTCGATAAGGGTTTCGATTTTGCGGAACTTTCAGCGATTGGAGTTGCTCTGGAGGAAATGTACGGTCCGCGCGGGGGGCGTGGCTTGGCTCTACGTGCCGGACGCGCAACCTTCTCTGACGCCTTGAAAAACTTCGGGGCGCTGGCTGGCGCCGCGGATCTGGCATTTGTTGTGCTGCCTCTTCAGTCCAAGCTGCGCATTGGTTTGCCGGCATTTGCGAAAATTTTCTCGCAACTGAGTGATCAGCCCACAACGGTGGAGGAAAAAGATACTGAATTTATCTGGACGATTCATAAGTGTCCAGTATGCTGGGGACGCTCCAATGCAGATAAACCAGTTTGTTATATTGCGACCGGTATTTTGCAGGAAGCGCTCAAGTGGGTTTCGGGTGGCAATGAGTTCCGAGTGAATGAATCAAGATGCGTCGCTGTTGGAGATGCGGTGTGTGAATTCGTCATTCAGAAAGAACCCATCTCTTAGGTTGCGGGGTAGATGTGGCAGACGCTAAAGCCAAAATTCTGATTGTGGAAGATGACCTCGATGTCGCGGAAATGTTGAACGCCTATTTTCGCGTCCAGGGATATGAGGTTTTTACTGTCAACTGGGGCGAAGACGGCGTTCGTGCTGCCCAAACAGTTTTGCCTGACCTTGTGATCCTGGATATACGTCTTCCGGATATTGATGGATACGAAGTCGCGCGACGCGTCCGAAGCGACCGTCGCACCAATGAAATTCCCATTATCTTTCTAACTGAAAAACGTGAGCGTATAGACCGCCTTCAGGGATTTGAAGTCGGGGCGGATGATTACATCACCAAACCATTTGATGTGCAGGAATTACGTCTCCGCGTTCGCAACGCATTGAAGCGTGTGAGTCAGGGATCTCTGACAAATCCGGTCAGTGGTTTACCCGAAGGACCTTTAGTCGAAGAACGTCTCTCAGATGCCATCCACAAAAGTGGATGGGCGCTAGTGCACGTTTCGATCTGCAATCTTGAAGCCTTTCGCGAGGCATATGGTTTTGTCGCATCGGACGATGTGCTGCGAGCGATCAGCCTGATGATCCAAAACACGATGAAAGAAACCGGTTCAATCGAGGATTTCATCGGCCATATTAGCCCCACCGATTTTGTAGTCGTTGTGCAGCCTTCCAACTTGCCACCATTCCAGGAGCGAATCAAGTCACGGCTCGAACAGTCGCTCGATTATTTTTATCCGATCAAAGATCGTGAGAATGCATTCAAACAATCGGATCGGCTCGCCATTAAAATAAATGAAATTCCTTCTGTGTATGGCAAATACACCAGCGTTGAGCAGTTGAAGAAGGACCTATTGAGTAAACGGTAATGCGTATCACTATAGTCTTGCCCACATATGACGAAGCGGAGAACCTGCCGAAGCTGGTCTCCGCTTTATTTTCGCTTCCCTTGAATCTGAGTGTCCTGGTTGTAGATGATAATAGTCCAGATGGCACGGGCGCGATCGCCGATGAACTGGCGAAGCAACACCCCGACAATTTGTATGTTTTGCACCGCGCTGGGAAACTGGGATTACGTTCCGCGTACATGGAAGGATTCCAAAAAGCATTTGATTTAGGCGCAAACGCCGTGGTGCAGATGGATGCAGACTTTTCGCATGATCCTGCCGTTTTGCCTGAGATGGTTCGTCGCCTCGCTTCCTGCGATGTGGTCATTGGATCTCGTTATGTAGAAGGCGGTTCACTGGACGATAATTGGCCCCTTTGGCGAAAAGCACTTTCTGGGTTTGGCAATTTCTACGCGCGGACCATTCTCAGTTCTCCAATTCATGATATGACTACGGGTTTTCGCATGTGGCGCCGCGAGGCATTGGAGACTATGCCACTGGATCGAATTCGCTCGAGTGGATATATTTTCCTGGTGGAAATGGCATACATTGCCTATTTAATGGACCTTCGGATTTCAGAAGTCCCCATTCACTTTGCCGACCGACGTTGGGGAAAATCAAAAATGTCCCTCAAGATTCAATTGGAAGCCGCGATGCGAATTTGGGATGTGCGGCTCCATTACCGTGATTTGCAGAAGAAAAATCTAGCCCACAATATTTAAATCAATCCTAGGGAACGGCAGCTCGCGAATCACCCTGATGAGGGCGCCGTTCCCTACATGTTTTCAGCCAGACGTTGCCATTCTTCAATGCTCAATGTTTCGGCGCGACGTTGCGGATCAATGCCTGCGCGATTGAGCCGATCGGCTGCCTCGGTTGGGGGAATCGATAGACGAGACGATAATGAGTTTCTAAGCGTCTTTCGCTTTTGACTAAACCCCGCCTTGATCAATTTGAAAAAGGTATCGAGCAATTCCTTGGGAACCAGAGGCGTAGGATAAATCTCAATCGTCAATACAGCCGAGTCTACATTTGGTGGTGGGATGAACGCGCCGGCAGGGATATGTGCCACGATCTGCGGTTTTCCGTATACTTGCACGCTCAACGCCAGTAAACTCATATCTCCTGGTTTTTCACAGATGCGTTGAGCAACTTCTCTTTGAACCGTAAGTACAATGCGGCGGGGCTTCGATTTGCTTTCCAGCAAATGACGTATGACCGCGGATGTAATGTAATACGGAATGTTCGCCGCGACAACATAATTCGATTCTTGGATCAAATCATTCGGCGATAATTCCAAAATGTCGCCGTGAATTAAATGCACATTAGGATAGGGGGCAAGAATTGCTTTCAATGGGGGGAACAGATGCTGGTCCAGTTCGATCGCCACCACTTCTTTCGCGGAAGCTGCCAAATAGCGCGTCAAACTTCCCAGACCTGGACCAATTTCCAGCACGGTATCTGTCGGTTGAATCTCCGCTGCGGAAACAACCTGCTCCAGCGCGATAGGGTCCTGCAAGAAATTTTGTCCCAAGCCTTTATGCGGGCGCAGTCCATATTTCTTGAGCAGGAAGGAAATATTGATCGGCGGTATTTCGCTTATGGACAAAATGGGACTCCCTTCTTATCAGAGTTCTCCGGTGTGCCGCTCAAAGGAGGCCAGGTGCCCTCATTGAATTGCTTGACGTAGTCACGAAGGATATTGAAATCTACATCCCAGATAAAAACTCTTTTGCCAAAGACGGGATCGAGTATGCGCGATTGCTTGAACAAATTTTCGGGAAATGTGGCGAATACAATATTACCCGATTGGATCTGCGTTCCGATACATGCCAGTTGACCAAGTTGCTGAGGACTCATATCCGTTTGAATCGCGCCCTGGAACGATTGAATGAGTTTCGGGAATTTTGTGATAACGTCCGGTGTCATCAATTTATTGCGTAACGCACATAGCACGCGATTCTGATTATCGGCGCGCACAAATGTCCCCTCGATGCGAATGCGCGCCAGTGTGAGCGCACGCGTTCCATCCAGGTGATGTGTGCCGGATGGAAATAGCAATCGCTTATTCGTGTCCTCTGCTGTTCGTCCGTCCACGGCTTCGGGCAATGTGACATCGATGCCATCCACGGCGTTGACCAGTTTTACAAATGTCTTCATGTTGACGGCTGTGTAGTGATCGATATTCGTCCCGAAATTCAATGTGAGTGTACGCGCAAGCAGACCAGGACCCTGGGCGGGATCATCTGAATAACCGAAACCGTGATTGCCGTAGAGATAAGCTTGATTTAACTTTTCGTGATCCTGTCCGTTGATGTTATCGGCAATATCGGGAATCTCCACCCAAAGATCACGCGGAAATTCGAGGACAGTCACTTTTGGATTTACAAAATCAATGCGCACAAGTCGAATCACGTCTGCAAGACCGTAGTTGTAACTATCGGCGCGGGCATCCGTTCCGATTGCCAAAATGTTCATCACAGCTGGGGCACCACATAATCCGACCGCTGGATTGGGAGCCTCTGTTCGGGCAGGGGATGCCGCTGAAACAGGAGCGGGTATAACCGTGGAAAGAGCCGGGCGCGTCGCATTCGGATCGGGAGTCCAGGTAGCGGGCAAGCCCAATGGAGTCACAGTTGCAAGCTGCAAAGCGGGCCCAAGCGGTTTCTGCCACGCGCCGCTATACAAAAAAATCACCAGCCCAAATAAAGCAAGCGCGATGACCGCTAGAAAAGCGATGATTACTTTTTGAAATGTAGTCATAAATTATTGGAGGTCATAAACAATATTTGCCGGTACGGGAGTAAGAAAATAAACGGTTACCCACGAATGCCAGGCTTGATAATTGCTGTCGCTGTAGCCAAGATCGATCCAGGGCTTGCCAACGCAACCACCGCAAAGATCCTCAATGGCTCCTACCCCATAGCCAGGAATAAAGAGTTTTTGTCCCGGCATGGCGTAATATAAACTGCGATTGACGCCAATACTTCCTTTGCGCAATGGGTTGCCACTCGCAGTGGTTGCTCCACAGTTGGCGACACCGGAATTACATGGCGAATATGAAGTAGCGTACATCTGCACGACGCGCCAGTATTCAATTGGCACTCCATCGACGGTGGCTGTTTTAATCTCCACTCTTGTTCCATAGCCGAGAATGCGCCTCTTAGGAGGACGAACCACCGTTTCATTTTCTGCGAGGCGTGAAATCTCCTTTCCATCTTCATAACGGATGCGAACGCGCTGTACGCTCAGACCCGTTTCGCCGGGTTGGAGAATTTGAGTCTGATCGAGTGGGATTTCAGCGGAGGCTTGTGTCTCGCTGCTGAAAGGGATTGGCTTCTGCGCAAGTACAACCGATTCGCTCACTCGTACAGTTTTGATCTGCCCATTGGACGGAAGCGGTTCGTTCTCGGCCGGGATGCTGTAATCCAGCCCGACGAGCGGAATTCCTGCCTCGGCTAGTGCCTCGCCAATGGTTCGGGCGGAGGAGTGAATTTGCAGTTGTTTCCCATCGGCAGTGATGGTGAGAGGGCTGGATAGTGCAATTGTGATTGGAGACTGGAGATTGGAGATTGGCGAGTCGAGTGGCGGATCAATTTGATCGCCTACAGAGATTTGAATTCCGGTTTCCTGTAATGCTTCACCCACTGTAAACGCTGAAGACTGAATTTCTTTCTGATCTTGTGGCATGAGGATAGTTATGTTTACCGCCCGGCGGATTTGCAGCGTAATTGGGTAATTGGTAATTGGTTGATTGGGTAGGGCAAGCAATCCGTTTACGAGGATGCGGTCTTTTGCATTGAGGATTATCCCCGCTTTTGAAAGCAACGTAGCTGGAACGCGCTCGTCCGTTTGGAGCGTGATGGCTTTTCCATTCTCGAGGATCGTGACCGTGGGGGAAGCTTTTGGCTGGCAAGCGAAAAGAAAGAATGCGAAAAGGAGTGCCAGTCCGCGATTCGGTTTCATGGAGCAATTATAAATCACGCTACTTCATGTGCCATCCACACATTTGGCTCGATGTAAATACCTTCATCTTTTTCAATGTTCATTTTCATTGGGATAAGCGCGCCAGGAATATGGTACTCGCCGCTTTGAGGGAATTTCAAACCCGTCCATGATTCCCATTCTGCGCGTGTGCCGCGAATGGTCATGGCTTCGTGACAAGGTTTGATGATCTTTGCTCCTACCCGGGCATGGACTCGCAGCCATGCGTCAAACGGCAAGCCTTCATCATTGGTCCACTCGATGTAATTATCTATGCTCGTGAGTGGGTATTTGCTTTTTTGATTTGGTCTCACCGGCGCAACAAGATATCGGAATCCTTTTGATTGCGCAATGCCGCGCATCGCTTCGACCATTCTTGTACTCAATCGCTGGCTTCGATAATTAGGATGAATCGCGATTTGGATTGCAGATTGGATATTCGGTGTTATTCCATTCTTGTGATCCTCAATGGCTTTTATAAATACCCAATCCCAGCCGCCTTCTGGAAGTTCAGAAATATCCTTATCCCAGCAGAAGGGCAGGCTGTTGCCAAATGCTGCCATGCGGTCTGTTTCTATATCAAGTAAAGCGAATTGATAATCGATAAAGCGATCAAATAATTCATGCCAGTTGTCGTTCGCAATTGGATCGTGAAGCATGAATTCGGGCCAGGAAGCGTCGGTGATTTCGCCAGCTCGATGGCGGTAATCGGCAAAATCATTTGGTTTGATGAGTTGAAAGCGGTCTGTTTCCATTTTGTTATTCTACCTGTTCGTGGATAAAACGAATGAAATCCAAGGTTTCGCTCAGTGTGATTTCATAATCCCGATGTCCTGCCAGCGCAGCTTTGTCAATTAATTGCTTCTGACGTTCATCGAGTTTTGTGCGCGCCCATTGAATTGCTTGCGGCTTGGACACAATCGCGCCGGTTTCGAGCGCATGTAGGACGCGGCACATACTAATCACGGCAAAGGCGCGATATCCATTTTCGTTGTTGCGTAGCCATGATGCGTCATTTAGCATCGGGAACCACCACTCGTGCAAAATCCCTTTCACAGCATTGCGGATATCCCCGGGGCTGACGAAATCTATCAGCGTTTTCGGGTCGGGTCCTTCCACAATAACACCAAATTCGCGAACGACATGTCGTTGAATGATCCAGTCGCTGCCGCGCTGATCGACAAAGAATTTTCCCTCGTTAACTGTAGGACAGGGAAGTCCATTTGGATCATGTCGACGAATCAAGCTCTTGGGAATATACGAGCCTTCCAGTTCGCCAGCTCGTTTTAGACTCGTCGCCCAGGTTTGTTTATGCATATTCTCAAGTTCTTTAATTGTCCGTTCCAGAAGAAAGTCTTTTGTGACAACGAGAAAATCAATGTCGCTGGTTTCCGGGTTGAAATCTCCGCTCGATAGGGAGCCGTACAGATACATTCCGACAAATTGATCTTTGAGAATCTCTTTTACATTGTAGAGGAGCACGTCAAGGGTTTCATTCACGTCCGGGTAAGGGGTAGGATTTATTTTCATATATTTCATTTTGGGTTGTAGGGGCGACCTTTTAATGTTATTCTGCACCTGAGGCATAAAATTCTTCGGCGGAAAATTCTAGAAGGTTTGCCCTGAGCGGGTCGCCCCTACGTTTTATTGTTTCACCATTTTTCGATCTTCCCATCTTTAACTTCCCACACATCTGATGCAAAGCGTTCGATGAAATAACGGTCGTGGACAACCGCGAGGACGGTTCCTTTGAAGTTAGCAAGCGCTTGCTCGAAACGAGTCCGTGACGGAATATCAAGATGATTGATCGGTTCGTCTAGTAATAGGAACGTACAGCCCTGTGCGACGAGCAATCCCAGTTGTAAACGGGCGCGCTCGCCAAAGGAAAGAGAAGAGGTGGGGCGCAGCGCCTCATCGCCTTTGAACAGGAAGTAATGGAGGAAGTTGCGCGCTTCTGTTTCGTTGAACGGCGCCACACTTTGAATGATTTGCAGAGCATTGAAATTTGGATTGAGCAATTCCTGTTCTTGCGTCATATACCCTAACTTGATATTTGCTCCGAGTCGCAGGTTACCGGCCAGCGCAGGTAACTTTCCGGCAATGGTGCGAATTAACGTTGTCTTTCCCGTTCCATTCGGACCAGTGAGGGCGATGCGCTGCCCGGCGCGGATGTGTAGGCTAATATCTGTCAATAGCGGTTTATCCGGTGTATAACCAACCGATAAGTTGTCGGCGATCAAAACATTTTTGCTGATGTTGTCATCTGTCTCGAATTCCAGTTTCATTTGCCATGAAGACTTCGGTTTCTCCACTCGTTCATCGGATTCGATATAGCGATCTAATTTCTTTTCGCGTGATAATGCTTTTTTGGCGACCTTCTTGGCATAGCGTCGAACGCCCGGTTGCCCCGACGTTGTGGTGACTTCCACCCAGCGAGATTGTTCTTTGGTGCGGGCGATATCCTGCCTCATGCGCCGGATTTCTTCCTGCTGGTCGCGATATGTTGACCATTGCTTCTCTTGTTCTTTGAGATATTGTTCAAGGTAGTCGGTATAGTTGCCTTTGTAGGAACGAATATTATGAGTCTCAGGATTCAGATCAAGTATGGAATCGACGGTGTTATCCAGGAACGCACGGTCGTGAGAAACGATCAGTACCGAGCCTTGAAAACGACCGAGCCAGTCTTCGAGCCATTCGAGCATTTCGATGTCGAGGTGGTTGGTTGGTTCGTCGAGCAACAGGAGATGTGGCTCTTCGAGCAAAACACGAGCCAGCATCAAACGAGTTTTCTGTCCGCCGCTGAGATTGGCAACCGGTGTATCCATGGAGATATCGTTTAACCCCAGGGGAGTGAGAATGGCAGATATAGAAGATTGCGGGTTAGCGAATTGAGCGAGAAGCTTATCATATTCCTGTTGCAAGGCTGGATCATCTGGGTTATTTGCGAGGGCGGCGGCGAGTGAAGCGACCTCAGCCTCCAACTCTGCCTGTGAAACGGCATGGTGGCTAAGCGTTGTCTGAATCGTTTGCTCCGGTTCGAAATCCATCCCCTGAGCGAGATATCCAATTCGCAAGTTAGGGCGCGTGGCAAGGACGGTCCCGGAATCGGGCTGTTCCATCCCTGCAAGGATGCGCATCAGCGTGGTTTTGCCGGAACCATTTGGACCGATGAGTCCAATCCGTTCGTTGTTGCTGATGCTGAACGATATATCTTCGAGTATCGGCTGAACGCCGTGGGATTTGTAAATGTGGTGAGCAGTAAGCATGAAGTTTCCTGTAATTTAAAAACGAAAACCGAGGGCAAGCCCTCGGCTTAAATACATAGCCAAATGGGTGAGCGCCCTGAAAAACAAGTGAACTACAGGCTATCTGTCATCGATCTGCTCCTAATAATCACGGACGGGCGTATTATATCACTCCTTTTCTCGTTGTATTGAGTAGGCAATTCCCTTATCAGCTATAGGCGCTTTCCGTGTTGATAAGATGCCAGACCACCCGTATAGTTTGGATACGGTGTGTTGAGAATTAGATTCAGAGAATCTACGGGTATTTCGTTCGTGTGATGGCACATGGCAATTCCCTCTCGCAAAAAATGTTACAAGGCGCAGTAGCCGGACTACTGGCGACAATGCCGATGACAATCTTCATGCTTACGGCATGGAAGAGATTACCGGAACGCGAGAAATATCCGTTGCCTCCCCGGTTGATCACACACAATTTGGTAAAGGAAGCAGAACCGCCACGGAAACTTGGAAATCGGAAGTTGACCGCGCTAACGCTGCTGCTTCATTTCCTCTTTGGTGCGCTGACAGGTTCCTTATATGGGCTGATTGAACAAAAGATTCCACTCAAAAATGGAAGCGCCAAGGGATCGCTTTATGGTTTATCCGTTTGGTCGGGGAGTTATCTGGGTTGGCTTCCAGCTCTTGGAATCTTATCGCCGGCAACAAAACATCCCTGGCGTAGAAACATATTGATGATTGTGGCGCATCTTATATGGGGAACAGCTTTAAATAATCTCACACAGAGCTTGAACGCACAACAGTGGAATTTAAACCCAAAGTATATTGACCTTGAGTAAAAGGAGTTTGATATGGAATTACGTCAAATGCAACAACCCGCGTTGCGGCGGGTCAATGTAGGGACGGTGGAGCGAAGAGCTTCGATTGCCACCGGCATAGCGATGCTCTCTTACCTGGTACGAAAACGACCGAATCTATTGATCGGTCTGCCCATGGGATTGGAAGCCGGATATATGTTGTATCGGGGAGCCACGGGACACTGCGCGATCTATCAGATCATGGATATCAATCGCGCAGACGATGGACAGGCGGGGATTAGAGTGGAGCGCGCGGTAACCGTGAATAAACCTCGCCAGGAACTTTATCGCATCTGGCGCAATTTCGAAAACTTGCCGCGCTTTATGACTCATCTGCAAAAAGTGAGTGTGGATGAATTAGGCGGCGACAAACGCTCGCACTGGGTGGCGAAAGCGCCACTTGGGCGCGAGATCGCCTGGGACTCAGAAATCACAGACGAGCGCGAGAATGAATATTTGGCATGGCACTCCCTTCCTGGTTCCATCGTAGCAAGCATGGGCAGCGTAAAGTTCATGGATGCACCTAATGGTCGCGGCACGATCCTCCAAGTTTCGATGCAATATCATCCGCTGGGTGGTTCGATGGCTGCGGCGTTCGCAAAATTATTCGGTGAGGAGCCTGATATACAAGTGCGCGAGGATTTGCGTCACTTCAAGCAGATCATGGAAACCGGAGAAATTCCATCTGTGGATGGACAGCCGACCGGAAGAGAAACGACGGATGAGTCGTCCCATCATTGGGAAATTGATTTAGTAGAGGAAGCTTCCATGGAGTCATTCCCGGCGAGTGATGCACCTGGTTGGATTTCACGCAGGCCAGAAGGGAGGCAAAGATGAAAGCCGTCTGCTGGAATGGGGTTACCAATGTAAGTGTGGAGGATGTGCCAGATCCAAAACTGATCAATCCGCGCGACGCAATCATACAAGTGAGTTCGACGGCGATCTGCGGTTCGGATCTTCATTTATATGATGGTTATGTTCCCACGATGCAAAAGGGAGATATCCTCGGTCATGAGTTTATGGGCGAGGTGGTCGAAGTGGGGAGTGGGGTTAAGAATCTGAGCGCCGGGGATCGGGTTGTCGTCCCGTTCCCAATCGCCTGCGGAAATTGTTATTTCTGCAAGAACGGGCTTTGGGCATTGTGTGACAATTCAAATCCAAACGCAGCACTTGCCGAAGCGATGTATGGGCATTCTCCCGCAGGTATTTTTGGATATTCCCATTTGATGGGAGGGTACGCGGGCGGACAAGCGGAATATGTCCGTGTGCCGTTTGCGGATGTCGGTCCGTTCAAGATCGAGAACGGATTCCGGGACGAGCAAGTTTTGTTCCTCACCGACATTTTCCCCACGGGATACATGGCAGCGGAACAGGCGAACATTCAACCTGGTGATGTTGTCGCAGTTTGGGGCTGTGGACCGGTCGGGCAGATGGTGATCCAGAGCGCGTGGTCCTTTAATCCATCGCGCCTCATTGCCATTGATCGTTATCCCGAACGACTGGCAATGGCGGAGAATTATGGTCATGCAGAAGTAATCAACTATGAAGGTGTGGATGTCGTCGAAACATTGAAGCAAATGACCGGCGGCATGGGTCCGGATGTTTGTATTGATGCAGTTGGCATGGAAGCTCATAAACATGGCGTGGAAGGATTTTATGATCGCGCCAAGCAAACTATCCGCATGGAAACGGACCGTCCTTATGTGTTGCGCGAGGCGATCCAGGCCTGTCGCAAAGGCGGGACGATTTTTCTGGCAGGAGTCTACGGCGGCTTCATTGACACCATTCCCGCCGGCGCGGCATTCAACAAAGGTTTGACCTTAAAAATGGGACAAACGCACGTTCATCGCTATTTAAAGCCACTTTTTGCCATGATCGAAAGTGGCGAGGTCGATCCTTCGTTTATTGTCACGCATATCTTCCCGCTGGAAGATGCTCCCGACGCGTATGAGACCTTCAAGCATAAGATCGATGGTTGTGTGAAAGTGGTGATGAAACCACAATAGGGAAAATAAAAACATGATTCACCCAAACTTAAGGATTCTGCCACTGATTACACGGAAACTCACGGATTTTTGAATTAATCTGTCAGAACGGTGTCCTGAAGGCTAAAAAATTAGCCGACCCTCTGCGTTGGGTCGGCTAATTTCGTGTAAATCTGTGAAACTTGTACTGAGCCTGTCGAAGTATCCGTGGCTAAAATGCTGAAAAATTAAATTCGGGGTGCTTCATGTTTTGATTTCTGGTGAATAAGTCCGTAATAATGCCCACTTGGCAGAGATGCCAGGAATGGTCTAATCTCGGCAAGTTTCTCTGGCGGAATATTCTTGACCGATGCCTGATGCGATTCGATGCTATCCCAAATTTCGATCATCTTGAACTTTGTCGGGTTATCGTGAGATTGATAAAGCTGAACGGACTCACAGCCTTGTGAAGATTTGATTCCTGACATGATGGAAATCAGAAAATCACGCATTTCTTCGATTGATTCTTGTTTGGCTTGAAATTCTCCAATTCTCGTAATGCCCATTAAACAACCTCCTACTGACTAAAAGAATGCTCGCGTCCTGATTATGCTTTGGTAGCCTTACCCCACCAGCAATACGATAGCGACTTTGGAAATTCGGCGATATATCCCATATCCAATTGATTGATTTGAAAACCGGCACGCTCGAGTATGGATGTCATATCACGTGTCAGATATAGACCCTGAAACAGCCATCGGCAAATTGGCTCCAGTTGCCTTTGTCGGCGTTGTACCCTGGGATCAGGGGAGCGCCCCAGTTCGAAGAAAATCATATGACCACCAGGTTTCAAGACGCGGGCAACGCCTTTTACCACTCCATCAAGATTGGAGATTGTGCAGAGCGTAAAAGTAGAGACGACTGTGTCAATGCTTTTTTCTTCTAATGGAATCCGCTCGGCAACTAAATCGATAAATTCAACATCCAGTTTCATTCGACGTTTGCGCTTTTCTGCAAGTCGAATCATACCCGGATTTGGTTCCAAAGCGTAAAGCTTATTCACTTTTGTAGAATCATAGTATTCGAAATTTGCGCCCGAACCTACACCAATCTCGAGAACTTTTCCTTTAGCGAAAGGAAGGATCTTTTGACGAATTTTCTTGATGGGTGGTGGATCACCTAATTTATCAACAAGATAAGGATAGATATTATTTTTATAGAAAGACATTGGTTAGTTGTTTTGCTTAGATAGCCAACCACACATCTACTTCCTCTTTACCTTGCTCACTTCATGCGACAATAACAGTAAATAAACTTTTGATCTGTTCCAAACGGAGTATGGTGGGTCTCACGCGAGGTGCTCACAAGTTGGAAATCATCGCCAAATTCATTATGCAAACTTTCCGGGCTATAGCGCAAAACTTCTAGACCACTGCAATGATCCGGACCGTCGGACGCAAATGTAGCGACGATGATGTGCCCACCCGGTCTGACCGCATCTCGCACCGTCTCTATGTAGTGCTGGCGATCAGCAGCTTGCGTTAGAAAGTGAAAAACAGCGCGATCATGCCAGACGTCATAGAACTGGTAGGGTAATTGTGCCTGTGTGACATCCGCTTCTATCCACGTTATTTCTCTAGCTTGTGCGCCAAGTCGCTGTTGCGTGGTGTGTAAGGCGGCGGCAGAAATATCTAAAACACTAATACGTTGATAGCCGTTAGCCACTAAATCATCGACCAGGGTAGAAATACCGCCTCCAATGTCAATAATCTGACCAGTATTATCAACACCCGTGTCAACAATGAACTGTAGGGATTGGAGTGCGTGTTCCTGATACCAACTCACCTGGGTTGGTGTTTTCGTTTGATGAATATGTTCCCAATGTATTTTGAGGTCCATATAGCGGATTATACTGGAAATGAAATCTTCGTTCCCAATTTATAGAGCGCCATTCTACGTTGCCACAATTGCATAGAACATACCCAATCCAAAACGTTTACTGTTCAAAATTCTTAATCCTGCCGTTCTAACTAGATCTAGGGGGTCCTGATTCCAGCGGCAACCCGCATTTTGTTGGTAGTGTTGTAATATGTGCCGATCTTGAAAGTCTGCAAGCCAGGACAAACTGCTATGACCATGTTCAAGCAATAGAATTTTCCCACCAGGACGGCAAACACGTTTCATTTCTCGAAGCGCCTGTATGGGATCAGGAAATGTGCACGTTGATAACGAGGAGGTCACGGTATCGAAACTTCCGTCTGCAAAATCAAGCTTTTGCGCATCCATAACCTTTGTTTGTACGTTCAAGTTCATCGCCGCGGCTTTTTGCACGCCGACTTCCAACATTCGCGAGCTGAGATCGACAGCGATAACTTCACTTGTTGAAGGGAAAAAAGGAAAATTCGACCCTGTACCACATGCAATATCTAGTATCCTTCCATGCGCCTGGGACATTAATTGTTTCCGTTGGCTCGCTACGCCAAGAATAAACTGGTCAAACCATGTTTTCTTATCGAATTGATTGGCTATCTCATCATACGCGTTTTGTAGCTCATTTACATTCAACTTCTCGCTGTTGGGAATATAGCGCGGCTTGCAGATTTTTCCAGTACCAGTTACGGATTTCATAAATACTCCTTTTTGTTATACTGCGTAGCAGTATGTGTAATACTTGATTACATTGTAGTCAGCTTGTTGTATGAGTCAATTATGGATCTGGCGTTGATATAACAAAAGTTATAGAACCCCACATTTTGTAACAGAACTGGATAGTCATGCAAAAGAAAACCAGCCTCAAGAAAGTTGATCCTCGAGTTCGTCGGACGCGTCGCCTGTTGCGCGATGCTCTCGTGTCCCTGATTTTGGAGAAAGATTATGCTCTGATTTCCATCAGAGAAGTCACTGCCCGTGCGGAAGTAGCCTACATTACGTTTTACAGGCACTTTGAAAGCTTAGATCAATTACTGATGGAAGCTCTGGAGGAAGGTTTAGGGGAGTTGATGAATCGTATCGAGGAACTGGCGAAGCAGTCTGATACTTCTGCTCTTGAAATAGAAGGACAGTTGATCTTTGAATATATCGAACAAAAAGCTGACCTTTTCCGTATCTTATTCAAAAGTCAAAGCGTCACGCGTGTTCGCAAAAAAATCGTAAGGAATATAGCCACGATCTTTCAGAAATCTTGTCTGCCCTTGGCGAGATCCAACAATCAAATGACGGTTGCCATCACATCGAATCATATCGCCACATCCCTGCTTGCGCTGATCGAGTGGTGGCTAGACAATAATATGATGCCCGCAGCAACTCAGATGGGGAAGATCTATAAAAGTTTGATCATTGATTCGACCGTGAAAGCACTTGGCTCCTTATCGACTGTTCCGCTTTAAGCTTCCTACTCAGTTAGTTTCCTTTTCTGAAAGCACCAGCCACACTTCCATTTCCCCTTTACCTTTCACATCCACAGTGCCGCGCGACTCACAAACGAATTCATCTTTGATTAGTTCATATGTTGCCTGTGTAATTTGGATCATGCCACCTGTGCCATGCGATTCCATTCGGCTGCGACATTGACCGCATCTCCCCAAATATCGAATACAAACTTGCGTTTGCCGATTACGCCACCGATCACCGGACCGGAGTTGATGCCGATCCGAAAACTGACCTGTTGACCGTTGCGAAATGTATGGTGAGCGATGAATTCACGCATCTCTAATGCCATATGAACCAGTGCTTGCGCGTGATCCGAGCGACGACGGGGCACACCGGAAGCGACCATGTAACTGTCGCCAATCGTGCGAATCTTCTCAACATTGTATTTATCGAGGAGGGAATCAAAATATGAGAAAGCTTCATTCAGCAATTCGACCATCTCAACAGGTGCCAGTCGGGCAGAAAGCGGCGTAAACCCTACCATATCGGCAAATAAAATGCTGGCTTCCGTGTAATGATCAGCGATCGTCCGGCTCTCATTTTTGAGGATCGCGGCGATTTCCTTCGGCAGGATATTAAGCAGCAGGTTTTCAGATTTTATCTGCTCGCCGCGCAGGAGGGTAAATAATCGATTCTTTTCGCCGACGAAATACGCCAATAGAAAAATCGCAATCGCCGATACAGTACCAATGTTCAAAATAAAAAATACTGTAATTGTCGCTGGCGAAAGGGATGATATGACCAAGGGGTGGAATTCAAAATAACCACTTATGATTGCCAGACTAAGATATGCAGCCAGCCAGCGTAATCCTTGGCGTGGTTCGCCAAAGAGTAATGCACCCAGAGGCGACAGCAAAGACCATAGAATCACCGCGCTAGACCGAATAAAACCACCCAGCGCAATCATGAGAAGGAAGGGCAGAAGCAAGATCAACAAGAGTTGCGTGAAGATGAACCACCGGTAGCCATGCGTGATATGAAAAATAAATAAACTCAAGCAGGAAATAATTGCGTAGCCCAGAGGAATACAACCGGCAACAAATTCGCCAAATGAAAAATAGAGGATGCCCCACAAAGCTCCTGCTAGGATGAACATGATCGAACCAATTGTCAAGAGCGTTTTTTGCAACCGCATATCCTCGCTATCATGCGGATCAGCTCCAATTTGCGCTACCAGGGGCAGGATTTTTGCAATGAGTTTTTGAATCAAGATGTCATCCTAATTGCTCTTAAGATGATGAGCCAGTTAAATCGAAAGCTTTCATTTGGAATTATAACGTTTCTTGATTTTGAATATAAGTTTTTGGATCGTGATACGCGTGAATAGTGTAAATCACTCTCTGTAAAGCAGAGATGCTATTGAAAATCGCCAGACCCCACAATGCAATGACTACCTTTCCAAGCAGAACAAATATGAAAATTAGAAAGATGCGCTCAAAGCGGGTGAAGAGACCCACCGTTTTTGCGTCTATCGCGAGCATTCCAGCCCGTGAACGGACATGACTTCCAAAGACCGAAGCGAACATGGCGATAAAGATCAGGATGATCTCTAGATAAGAATCGCGGCGGATATAAAGAATTAGTAATCCCAAATAGATCGCAAAATCCCCACAATGGTCACAGATCGAATCGAGAAATCCGCCGAATGATGATTTGTGTCCACTGAACCGTGCCAGGGAACCGTCAAGCCCATCCAGAAATCCTCCGAGCATCAAGATCCACGCGCCCAGGATCACCTTGCCAAGCGCGAACATAATACCTGCTAATGCGACGACAAAGAGGCTGGCAATGGTGAGCATGTTTGCAGTAATTCCCAGTCGCATCATGAAATGGAGAAGAGGCTCCAATACCGCGCCGTACCAGGTCCGAACCCATCGTGAGATCATATTGTGATTCCTTTTTATTTTGTCGAAAGGAAGTGACCGAACTTAAATCCCAAAAAGGTGCTGATGGAAAATCGCACCGTTTTGCCTAAGAAACTGGCTATAAGGAATTTGTAATAAGAATACCTTGTCCGTCCCGCGATCAGTCCAGCGATATCACCGATCAGGTTTGGGATAGCATCCAGAAGGAAAATGGTCAGAAATGGATGCATGCCCATCCAATGAAAAATTCTTTGATACCAGGTGTTGTTTCGCTCCTGCGGCGTGATGATCGCATGCGAAGCATATCCAGCAAAATAGCCAGTCGATTCTCCAAATGCGGATCCGAGTCCCGCGACCAACGCGACAAACACAGGGTTCAGCATTGAGCCGACGACGAATGTTGCGATCATCGTAGGACCGGGAATGAACAGCGTTGCGGCTCCAAACAACGTAATTAGAAAAACACCTCCATAGCCATAGGTTTTGAGCTCCTCTGGGTTAAGTGGAATAAATAGAACCGCAACACTGAGTAGTATCGAAAGAATTAATACGCCGATCGAAATGGGTTTGTCATACCTGCTCAGGAACTTCAGCATATAGATCAACCCAGTTATGGCGAATCATGTCCAGTGCCTCCAGGTCATCCATCGGCGCGGGTGCAGATTTGAAGTAGAAGGCAGAGGCATCCGGAATTAAGCCTCCCATATTATTTTCCAGAGCGCCCTTGGCAATGCGGATGAGATCGGCGACAGATCCTGCGCTGTTGGGCTTATCGTCACTTTCCAATTTGACCGATATTTTGACCGGTGAGCCACCGAAGACACCGGCTTCGATCTCGATGAAGGCATTCTTCAAAGGTCCCTTGGTCGGATCATAATGATGTCCGACGTGAAAATCCGTATGTTCATTCAGATAGCGTGCCAGTGATTTGCGCTTGGAAATCAATTTTGATTCGGCGCGATGGACAAAATTGGCAAAGTCTGTGTTCCCGCCGATATTGACTTGAGATGTCATCCGTAGAGTGGCTCCGCGTGATTCAAGCAAATGCAATAAAGCCCGATGAAGAATCGTTGTGCCAATCTGACTCTTGATGTCGTCACCTAACAAGGGAAGATGTTGCCGTCGAAATACGTCCTGCATATCGGGGCGTTGCGCTAAGATGGTTGGGATACAGTTGACAAATGCGCAGCCTGCTTCCAGAGCACATTGCGCGTAAAACTCAGTTGCCTCAAAGCTGCCAGTTGGGAGCATGTTGACCAATACTTCTACATTATTGTTCTTCAGGACGGAAACTACATCCACCGGCTCTTCTTCAGATTCGTGGACAAAGTTTGCCAAATGAGCTGGATTCCCATCCAGTGTTGGTCCTCGAAACACATGTGCGCTTCCATCTATGTGCACGCCTGGAATACGGACAAAATTATTGGGGGATTGATACATAGCATCTTTTATTGCCCTGCCCACCTTAAGCGCAGAGATATCGAACGCGGTCACAACTTCAATATCACAAACAGAGTAACCGGCGAGATTCAGAAAGAGAAGTCCGTTATTTGATTCTGGATTCTGACGATAATATTGAATGCCCTCGATCAAACTGGAAGCACAATTCCCGAGTCCCGCGATACCAACCCGAATACTTCTAAAGTTATTCATGGATTCAGTTCTCCTTCATAGGCTAAAGTAAATTTCTGGCAATAAAGCATGGCTAATGGAAGACCAGGCTACTCTGTTTAACGTGGAAAACTTTAAATATGAGACGGTTACAAATCCCCCGTTTGTAATAAGCTTTACTTTGCCTGACGAACCGCATCCAGGTATTTATTGGTGAGTTTTGTAGCCTTCACCATAGTCGATATCTACCCTCTGTGGCAGCATAGCAGCAACCGTTTCTACAATCCCACGAACTTGAGGGACTTCCATGCCGATGTTGTCGACCTTTTGCTTCTTGCCCCTGGCTTCCACCATGATGAACGCGTACGAAAAACCGATTTGCATTTGGTAATTCTCAGTTAGTTCAAAGAAGTTGTTCTCATTGATGGCATCCCATAATTGTTCTAGTTGGGTCTGAGTTAGCTTAAACTTTCCTGTCCGCAAAACTTGATCGGGACTATAAGTGACAACATCATTCAAATCGTATTGAATTGTGCCGTTCGTATCATATTCTTCAAAGTATCCTTGCCCTTTGGAATTGATCGTTATATGGAAATTATTAGGTGATCCTTTTTCCGCATTTCGAACATCCATAAGGAACGAAAAATCCTTGGGAATATTATTGGCTGTCTTTGTTGAACAGGAAGCAAGCAGCAAGACTCCGACGATCAGCAATGTAAGCTTTTGCTCTGGTGGCGAACATTTCATTCAGCCCTTAATCATCATCACAGCAATCTTCCAAACCCGCAGCTTTCTCAAAGGATTCCTTTCCCTCGCTGTAGGAAAAGTAAATCAACCCCAGCGCCCCGATGGAATCAATAAAGCCAATCCCGGTAAGTTGGTAAAGTAGACTCGCTGCCAACAAGACAACTGACATATAAATGCAAACCATCGTACAGTTTGCATCCGCCAGAATAGGGGATGAGTTGAGTGTACGTCCTACTTTGCGCTTACCCAGCACCAGCAGCCACATCATAGCGATTGAGATGACGGAAATGACCAGACCTGGGAGCGTTGTGGTGGGTTTATGTCCGGTGAAGATATTGTAAATGGCGGTGACGGCAAGTCCAGCGGCGAGAAGATAGAACGACGTGCCAGTTACTCGGAGCGCAGTCTTCTCAAATTGCGAACGGGGTGTTTCCGGGTGTTGACGAATACGCAGCACCATTGCGAGAATCCCGATTCCGGACATGACTTCAATAAATGAATCGACACCGAAACCGAAGAG